>Ga0207422_1003974_pt1 | contig 13195 bp, 13 predicted proteins | sample MarCyaLeptolynsp_FD_187757 | JGI IMG/M metagenome (GOLD analysis project Ga0207422, IMG submission 187757) | Marine cyanobacterial communities from Panama - species 1 Leptolyngbya sp. (SPAdes) | ecosystem: Environmental > Aquatic > Marine > Unclassified | place: Panama: Panama City | collected...
GTGCGTGTTTGGCAATGCCCGCGCCGACCTGCTCCATGGCCGATCTGGTGCAACGCCGGCGGATGATCGCGGAGGGTGACGCGCCGGACGATATCAAGCGTGCGGAAAACGCAAAACTCAATGCCCTGCTCGGTATCTGCGAGACCGCAGGCTGCAGACGGCAGGCGCTCCTGGCGCATTTCGGGGAAACTTATCCCGAGCCCTGCGGCAACTGCGACACGTGCCTGTCGCCGGTGGAGACCTGGGATGGAACCGAAGCCGCGCGCAAGCTGATGTCCGCGATCTACCGGACCGGCCAGCGCTTTGGAACCGGCCACGTGATCGATGTGCTGCTCGGCAAGACAAACGAGAAGGTTGCCCGGTTTTCACACGACAAGCTGTCAGTTTTCGGTATTGGAGAGGACACGCCGCAGAAGACCTGGCAATCGATTGCGCGCCAGCTGGTCGCCGCGGGTTTCGTGGACGTGGACCATGCGCAGTTCGGCGCGCTCGTACTGACCGAAGCCGCCCGTCCGGTTCTGCGTGGCGATGAGACAATTCTGCTGCGCAAGGACAGGAACGCTGCAGGTTTGAAACAGACGCGTTCCTCGCGCACGGCCTCGGTCGCCGACGAACTGGACGAGGAAGACAAGCTGCTGTTCCAGCGCCTGCGCCGGCTGAGGACACAGATCGCACGGGACCAGAATGTCCCGCCTTACGTCGTCTTTCCCGATGCGACGCTGGCCGGGATCGCATCCGCCCGCCCTGTCACCGCCGACGCCCTGCTGAGCGTATCCGGCGTCGGCCAGTCCAAGCTGGAAAAATACGGCGAGACGTTTCTGGAGCTTGTTGAGGCGTTTGAAGCCGGCGTTTGAGGGCAACCCGGCCCTGGACCGGGTTGCAGGCTAGAAAGCCGCTCAGGACCCGGCCTTGGGAATACCCTTGTAGGCTTCAGCGCCCCACACGGATTTTACCCTTGCATCGCGGCCACAGGCCTTGCGATAGCCCTTGTAGGCTTCCGCGCGTGTGACATAGCCGAAGCGTGTCAGCGTGCGTGCGTTGCTCTTGTAGTAGGCCTGGTGATAGTCCTCCGCAGGCCAGAAGACGGCTGCGCCTTCGACCGGTGTGACCACCTTCCCGCCAAGGACCTTGTTGGCCTTGGCGATTTCCGCCTTCGCGGCCTTGGCCTGCTTGTCGTTCAGCGGATGAATTGCGGTCGAATAGCCATAACCGCGATCGCAGAACTGACCGCCCGGGTCCGTCACATCAACGGTGCGCAGGAAGATGCGAACAAGGTCCTGATAGCTGATTTGGCTTTCGTCAAAATCCACCTGCACGACTTCGCGGTGTCCGCCACGCTCGTAATTCTTGTAGGTGGGGTTCTGGCTCTTGCCACCCGCATAGCCGGACTTGACGTCCCTGACCCCGGGAAGTTTTTCCAGATCCGATTCCACACACCAGAAACAGCCGCCTGCAAAGATGGCCGTTTCGGCCTGTGCGGTGGCAACCGGGGCAACACCGACAAGAGCGGCAAGGAAAGTCTGGCGCAACAAACGCTTCATGTTGGATCCTCCATCAGTTGCAGATAGAGGTAACGCATTCTCTTTGCGAGGCAACTCAACTCCGTTCGCGCGCCTGCACAACGCCGTGAGAAAGCCGTGACCGGCAGCTTCGATCAGCTTTCCCAGGCTGTTGCTTCTTCCGCGAAGCCGGGCGATTGCGGACTGACCACGCAGAACCTGTGGCCGCTCGCCGCTTCCATCACAACCCAGCTCTTGAAGCGCTTGACGACCTTCGCACCGAGCTTCTCCAGCCGCGCGACCTCGGCGTCCGGATTGTCGGTTTCAATATCAAGATGAACACGTGAGGGATGCTCGACCGCCTGCAGCAGAATGCCGATATCGCCGTCCTTGCCGAACAGCCTGCGATAGCGCGGGTTCTTGGGCTCTCCTTCCAGCGTGCGCCCGAGGGCTTTCGACCAGAAGGCAGCGTGTTCATCGATGTCGCCACCTTCGCAGTCTATGACCAGATCTCCCAACCGGCTCCTGTGCATTTACGCCTCCAATGCTTCACCCAATTGAGAACAAAGATAGAACAAATGCGATCTGAGGGCAAGGTGGTGGAAAAGCAGACCCCGGGCCGCGCATGTCTGGACCCGGGGTCGACAGGCTGTTTAGCGCCGCGTCTCAGATCGATGCGGCAACAGGCTTCGGATCAGGCCGGCTCTGCCCTGACCAGTCGATCCTCTGGGTCACGAACATGGTGATGGCCAGGGCGACAAAGGCAATGACCGAGCCGATCAGAAGAGCGTAATCCTGTTCCTGCATGAGGGCGAACAGCACGCCGAAGATGCTTCCCAGCACGGCCAGCATCAACAGTCCGGCGACGCGGCTTTTAAGGGATGTCCCGATATAGAGCGCGTTCAGCAGGGTCGCCGCACCTGCAGCAATCAGGTAAGCCAGCGCATATCCGACATGTTCTGCAAAGGCCAGCAACATCACGTAGAAGATGATCAGGGCAAGGCCGACGAGCGCGTACTGGATCCAGTGGAACCGCCAGCCGGAGCGCAACTCCAGTACAAAGACCGCCAGAAAGGTCAAGCTTATGAAACCGATCGCGTATTTCAGGGATCTGGAGATTGTCTGGTAGAAATTCACCGGTTCGACGAACTTCACGCCCATGAGCTTGTTCTGAAGCGGCAGATGGCTTGTTTCCATGACCTTCGGGATGCCGCGTGCGAGGTAAGGAATGGTCCAGGCAGCGTCGAAACCCGAACCGGTGATGGTCCGCGTTTCCGGCAGGAAAGCACCGGTGAAGCCGGGATGCGGCCAGTCAGACTGGACAGTTACCTTCGTGGTCTGTCCGGCCGGGGCGACATAGATCGCCGTCGACCCGTTGAGTTGCAGTTTGACGTCGAAGGAGAAGCCGTTTCGCAAGGCCTGAGCAGACACGGTTGCATTGATCCCGGATGGTGCGGATGAGTGGCGGGGATCGCGATCCGCAGGCGCCGCAAGAGGTCCGAGGCCCGGTTCGAAGGGAACCGCTCCCGTTCCCGCCAGACCGAGCGAGACCTCGCTCTTGAGCGCCCGGACATCACGGATACCGACGACGACGACAGCCCTGTCGGCCGCGACGTCAATTATGCCGCCGTGCTTCGGTTCAAACATGTCCCCAGGAGGCGCGGCAAAACTGCCGCCAAGGTCAATCCGTGCGCTATAGACGGGAAGCGTATAGATGGACTTCTTGCGTTCCTCGACAGCGATATCACCGCCCACCGTCAACCGCTCCGGAAACAGCACCGCCGTTCTGCGGACAATCCTGGTCTCGAGGTCTTCGCCCGAGCCTGTCGTGTGGGTTTCGGTGAAGGGGATCACAAGATAGGGGCCGTTGATTTCCTGAGTTCCACCCCAGGAGCGGGCGATCTCGCGCGCGACATCCTTTGCCCGATGCGCGCGTTCCTCCACAAGCACCCAGACAAAAATGCTGGGAATGAGCAACAGGAAGGAGAGAAGTCCGATCAGGACGAATTTCACCGCCGGCGACCCCAGAAACGCCATCACCCTTGTCGTTGAGGGTTGCTGCGGCATTGCCGGACCGTAGGGGGCGTCGTGATCTGTGTTGTCTGTCATGCAAATTCCGTCTGCCAGGTGGGCGCAACCGGGTCTGTGGACCCGTTGTGAAGGACAGTCTTGCCTGACAGCTGGGAGAACCCATGGTGAAACCGGGCAGGGAATTCAGGGAATTTGTGCAGATCCGGTGCAGAAGTGGGGCCAGCGGCCACCCATCAGGGTGGCTCGAAATCAAGCGGGCTGTCTCTGCGCAGTGAATGGCCGGACATCCTCCTCGCCACAAAAAAGCCGCCCCGAAAGGCGGCTTTTCGCAACTTGCTCCGATGGCGGAGGAATCAGACCCGCCGTTCAACCATCATCTTCTTGATCTCGGCAATCGCTTTCGCCGGGTTCAGGCCTTTCGGGCAGGCCTGTGAGCAGTTCATAATTGTGTGGCAGCGATAGAGACGGAAGGGATCTTCCAGATTGTCCAGACGCTCACCAGTGGCCTCGTCGCGGCTGTCGATCAGCCAGCGGTAGGCCTGCAGCAGGATCGCCGGGCCGAGATACCGGTCGCCGTTCCACCAGTAGCTCGGGCAGGAGGTGGAGCAGCAGGCACACAGGATACATTCATACAGCCCGTCCAGCTTGACCCGGTCCTCATGGGACTGGAGCCATTCCTTTTCCGGCGCAGGTGACACAGTCTGGAGCCAGGGTTCGATCGAGCGGTGCTGGGCGTAGAAGCGCGTCAGATCGGGCACGAGGTCCTTGACCACCGCCATGTGCGGCAGCGGGTAGATCTTGACCACGTCGCCGGCAATCTCTTCCATGCCCTTGGTGCAGGCAAGGGTGTTGGTGCCGTCGATGTTCATGGCACACGAGCCGCAGATGCCTTCGCGGCAGGACCGGCGGAAGGTCAGCGTCGGATCGATCTTGTTCTTGATGTAGATCAGGCCGTCGAGCACCATCGGACCGCAATCATCCGCGTCAATGAAATAGGTGTCGACCCGCGGGTTGCGGCCATCATCCGGATTCCAGCGGTAAATACGGTATTCGCGCAGGTTGGTGGCCCCTTCCGGCTTGTCCCACACCTTGCCTTCCGTCACCGTGGAGTTCCGGGGTAGCGTCAGCTGAACCATCTCGTTACTGCTCCGCGTTGCGGCCCGCGCCATGCCTCACCGGGCATGCGGGCCAAACGTCCGTTCACTCAGGTGCTGAGTTCAAGGACCATGTTGTCATTCGTCCGGCCTGTTACCTCGTAGCCCCGGTTTGCCAGTTCGCTCAGGCAATCCTCGGACCAGTATGGCCGGCAATTCGTTTCCAGAAGGATCACGCGGGGCCACATGGCCTTGTCCGCGTGACGAAGGAACGGCAGGACAACCCGGTCCTCGTATCCTTCCACATCCACTTTGAGTATGTCGATCCGGTCAAGACCCTGCTGGTCGGCAATGTCGGTCAGCGGGCGAACGGTCACGTAGGTCCGGGTCCAGTTGCCAGCCCACTCGCCCGTCGTGAGATCGGTCACGAAAGTGGCGAAGCCGCAATTGCTCGGCTCGTGCCACAGCGGCAAGGTGTCTTCTTTGGGCCCAACCGCGGAATTGACGACGGTCACGTTTTCCAGATCGTTTGCGCGGACGTTGAAACTCAGCTTGTGCGCGGTTTGCGGGTTTGCCTCGATGGCAACCACCGTCGCTCCATGCCGGGCGGCAAAGACCGCGTAGGACCCGATATTCGCGCCGACGTCGACAAAGACCGTGCCTTGTTGCAGGTGCGGTTCGAGCAGACCGTGTTCCGCGCGTTCCGGCAACCGCCCTTTGGCGAGGATCTTGCGATCGTCGTAGTTCTCGCCTGGATAGATGCGAAACTTCAGGCCGTCCGCCTCAAGATCGTAGGGGCCCTTGAAGATCCGGGCGACAAGGGCGCGAATGCGCTTGCGCAAGCCCCGTGACAGATCATGCCGGTCGGCCAGACGCCAGGCAGCCCGTCCCAGCCGTTCGGCCGGGTAGGTTCCGAACGGGCTCCGTGTGTCCAGAAGTGTCGCCGACTGGCTCACGCAGCGCGCCCCCTAGTAGACACGCGCTTTCGGCGCGATCTTCTTCGGGTCGATACCACCTTCCTCGAAGGTGGTCAGCGGATCGAGGACGACGGGACGATAGTCGAGCTTCACGTCGCCTTCCTCGTTGACCCAGGCCAGAGTGTGCTTGCGCCAGTTTTCGTCGTCCCGGCCCGAGAAAGGTCCGTCCTTGAAATCCTCGCGCGCATGGGCACCACGGCTTTCCTTGCGCGCCTCGGCGCCATAAACCGTGGTGATCGCGTTCGCCATCAGGTTTTCCAGCTCCAGTGTTTCCACCAGATCGGAATTCCAGATCAGCGAGCGGTCCGAGACCTTGAGGTCCTTCATGTCGCTCCAAATATCGCTCAGGCGCTTGCAGCCGGCTTCCAGGCTTTCCTGGGTACGGAACACCGCGGCATCTTCCTGCATCGCGTGCTGCATCTTGTCACGCAGGTCTGCGGTCGGGATCGAGCCGCTGGCGTTGCGGAGCTTGTCGAAGCGATCCATGATCTTGTCGCAGGACGCCTCGCTCGGAGACGGCGTTGCTTCTTTCGGATCGACAACTTCGCCTGCCTTGATCGCCGCAGCGCGTCCGAAAACGACAAGGTCGATCAGCGAGTTCGACCCGAGCCGGTTGGCGCCGTGAACGGACGCACAGCCCGCCTCGCCGACGGCCATCAGGCCTTCCTGGATACGGTTCGGATTCTTGCTGTCCGCGTTCAGAACCTCGCCCCAGTAGTTGGTCGGAATGCCACCCATGTTGTAGTGAACCGTCGGCAGCACCGGGATCGGATCCTTGGTCACATCGACGCCGGCGAAGATCCGCGCGCTTTCCGAAATGCCCGGGAGACGCTCGGCCAGCAAGGCCGGGTCGAGGTGATCGAGATGAAGGAAGATGTGATCACCCTTCTTGCCAACACCGCGTCCTTCGCGGATTTCCATGGTCATGCAGCGCGAAACGACGTCACGCGAAGCCAGATCCTTGGCCGAAGGCGCATAGCGTTCCATGAACCGCTCGCCCTCGGAGTTCACGAGATAGCCGCCTTCGCCGCGCGCACCCTCGGTGATCAGACAGCCGGAGCCATAGATACCGGTCGGATGGAACTGGACAAACTCCATGTCCTGGAGCGGCAGTCCGGCCCGGGCGACCATTCCGCCGCCGTCTCCGGTGCAGGTATGGGCGGATGTCGCCGAGAAATAGGCTCGTCCGTAGCCGCCAGTTGCCAGAACAACCATCTTGGCGGCAAAGCGGTGCATCGTGCCGTCATCGAGGTTCCAGGCAATGACGCCCTGACATACGCCATCTTCGGACATGATCAGGTCGAGTGCGAAATACTCGATATAGAATTCGGCGTTATGGCGCAGGGACTGGCCGTAAAGCGTATGCAGGATGGCGTGGCCGGTTCGGTCGGCGGCCGCGCAGGTGCGCTGCACGGGAGGGCCTTCGCCGTAATTCTGCATGTGCCCGCCGAAGGGACGCTGATAGATCTTGCCTTCTTCGGTGCGCGAAAACGGCACGCCGTAATGCTCAAGCTCGTAAACCGCCTTGGGGGCCTCGCGGGCAAGGTATTCCATGGCGTCGGTGTCGCCGAGCCAGTCGGAGCCCTTGACCGTGTCGTACATGTGCCATTCCCAGCAGTCCGGCGTCATGTTGGTCAGGGACGCGGCAATGCCGCCCTGGGCTGCGACCGTATGAGAACGTGTCGGAAAGACCTTGGTGATGCACGCCGTGCGCAAGCCCTGTTCGGCCATGCCGAGCGTTGCGCGCAGACCCGCGCCGCCGGCGCCGACAACAACCACGTCGTAGGTGTGGTCGACAAATTCATAGGATTTGGCCATCCGGGTCAGCCTCCAAAGCCAATCTTGAGAACTGCGAAAATGCAGCCGAAGCCGATAAAGGCGCAGAAAAAGGTGTTTGCCATCAACGCGAGGAACTTCAGCCCTTCGCCGTGGATGTAGTCTTCGATGATCACCTGCATTCCCAGCTTCATGTGATAGACACCGGAGAGAATCACCAGAAGGAACAGGATCGAGACCAGCGGATTCTTCAATGTCTCGATCACGTCGCCGTGGCTCGATCCCTGGACCGAGATCACCAGGATCACGAAGAAACTGATCAGGACGACATTGGCGACGGCCGTGAGACGCTGTTTCCAGAAGTGATCCGTGCCTTCCTTGGCAGAACCCAGTCCGCGGACCTTGTTGAGAGGGGTGCGCATATCGCTCATGACACTCTCCTTAGCGAACCATGTAGCCGATGATCCACAGGATCAGCGTGAGTGAGACGGAACCGATGATCGTGGCCTTGGCGAGCCACTCGCGGGCTTCTTTACCAAAGCCTGCCCCCATGTCCCAGATAAAGTGGCGCAACCCGCCAAGCATGTGGTGCACCAGAGCCCAGGTGAAACCGAACAGGATCAGTCTTCCGAAGATGGAACCGTAAATCTCGTTGACGAAGTCAAAGTAGGACGGACCGGCTGCGGCAGCGATCAGCCACCACGCCAGGAGGATCGTCCCGAAATAGAGCGCCGCACCCGTGATGCGGTGCAGGATTGACATAACCATCGTCAGGATCGGCTTGTAGATCTGAAGATGGGGTGACAGCGGGCGATTGCCGCGCATATCAGCGTTCGACATGGAATTCCTCTCCCGTACGACGCCACCTTACGCTTACGCAAACGTAAGGAAATCAGTGCGTTGTCTAGAAAGGTTCTAGCGCCAAGAAGCCGTCGCGTCAAAACATCAAAAAGGAGAATCTGGAAAGTTACTTTGCCCATTGTGGACTTAAATCGATCAGATCCCGGATTTTACGTTCTGCGGCGCACAAAACTCTGCACTTCCCAACGGATCAAATTTACGTAACTCTCCCTACGTCACCGCAATTCTGGTGACGTGGGGCCGCTGGCCGGCGGTAAAGGAGCCATACTTCATGAAAAAAGCAATCGCAGAATTTGTTGGAACATTCACCCTTGTCCTGTTCGGGTGCGGCGCTGCCGTCATTGCCGGAATGGGAACCGGACCGACAGCCATTGATGTTCTGGGAATCGCCTTCGCCTTCGGCCTGTCCATCGTCGCTATGGCCTATGGGATCGGCATGATTTCCGGGTGTCATATCAATCCGGCCGTCAGCCTCGGGGTCTTCATGGCCGGCAAGATGCCCGCCAATGAACTCATCACCTACTGGATCGCGCAGGTTCTCGGCGCTTTGGCGGGCGCGGCTGTTCTGGCGATCATCCTGAGCGGCAAGGCCGAGGGCTGGGACGGCGGCCTCGGCCAGAATGGCTGGGGTGCGGGCAATTTCGGCGAATACAATGTGCTTTCGGCACTCATCTTCGAGATTGTCGCAACCTTCCTGTTTCTGGTCTGTATTCTTGGGGTCACGCAAAAGGGTGCACCTGCGCATCTCGCCGGTCTCGCGATCGGTCTCACGCTGGTGGTCATCCACATCGTCGGGATCAATGTCACCGGCGTTTCCGTCAATCCGGCGAGATCTCTCGGACCGGCGATCATCGGCGTTGCCAGCAATCCCGCCGCGCTGGGTCAGGTCTGGCTGTTCATTGTCGCTCCGCTGATCGGTGGTGCCGCCGCCGGCCTTCTGTTCAAGTCCGGCGTGCTTGCGGCAGAGAAAGAAAGCTAGAAGCCAGGACGGCAGCCGGAGCAACTGCGGCTGCCATTCATACGCAACCCTTACCCGAACACGGACCAACCCGTCCGCTTTGCAAAGGCCTCCATGGCTTCCGTGCCGAGCTTGGAGTTGCCGTAACGGTTCAGCCCCGGAGACCAGACCGCGATCGAGGCGCGGCCCGGCGATATCACCAGGATCCCGCCGCCGACGCCGCTCTTTCCGGGAAGTCCGACGCGAAAGGCGAAATCGCCGGAGCCGTCATAATGGCCGCAGGTCATCATCAGGGCGTTGATCCGGCGGCGGCGCTGGACGGCGACAAGCGCCGGGACCGTTTCCGCTTCGATCAGGAACCGCCCCGCGAGCGCCAGTTGGCGGCAACTCATCTCGATCGCACATTGGTGACAATAGGTGCCGAGAACCTTGTCGACATCGGAACGCAAGTTGCCGTGCGAGGCGAGATAATGCGCCAGCGAAAAATTGCGGTGCCCGGTCGCCAGCTCGGACTGCGCCACCTTTTCGTTGATGTGAATGCTGTCATCATCGGCGGCTGCGCGAATGAAACGTATGAGTTCGCCCAACGCCTCGCGCGGGCTCGACCCGGCAAGATAGGTGTCGGTCGTGACCAGGGCACCCGCATTGATAAACGGATTGCGCGGAATGCCGTCTTCCCGCTCCAGCAGCAGGATGGAATCGAAGGCAAGACCGGATGGTTCGCGCCCCACCCGGTACCAGAGCTGGTCACCAACGCGGCCGAGTGCCAAGGCGAGGGCGAAGACCTTGGACACGGACTGGATGGAAAATGGCACGTCGGCGTCCCCGGCAGTCAGCAAACGACCATCTTCAAGCGCGACGGCCATGCCGAAATGATCCGGGTCCACGCCTGCAAGCTCGGGAATATAGGCGGCTACATTGCCCTTGTCCGGACTGCCTGCGGCCGCCTCTGCGATTTCCAGTAACAGTTCCTGCATCGTCTTCCTCCGGCCGGTTTGCGCTCAACTGCGCGCCGCCGGCGGCAGCAGTTCGTCAGATCGACGCGCCGGATGCAAGTCTCTTGTAGAGGTGCAGCATGAAGATGGTGGCGAAAATCGGTGTCACCAGATTGAGGATCGGAACGGCAAGCAGGCAGGCGATGATCAGGCCGGCAAGGAAGACAGTGCCACCGCGCGCGCGCCGGAAGGCCCTGGCGTCGGCTGGCGGCATGTAGCGCATGGCGGCGAATTCAAAGAATTCACGCCCGAGCAGATAACCGTTGACGACAAAAAACGCCACGAGATTGACCCCCGGCACCAGGAGCAGCAACAGCGCAAACAGGTTGCCAACAATCACGACGCCGGTGAACTTGATGGTCTGAACGAGGGATTTGGACAGTGGCAACGCGCTGCCGGGTGGATCCGCGGGATAGTCCCGCGCATCGACGATATCGGCGATGTCGTCCTGAAACAGGCCGGCGAGCAGCGCCGATATCGGCGCGATCAGAAATCCGAGCACGAAAACCGCACCGATGCCGGTCAGGATCGAAATCGACCATTCCGTCCAGCTAATCCAGGCACTGCCGTCGCCCCATTCGGTGGCGGCAACCCCCAGAAAATGGGTGACGATACCCTGCAGGGCGAACCAGATCACGATCAGGATCGCGAGCGTAAACCCCAGCATTTTCCAGAAAATTGCACGAAACGGCTGCTCGAATACCTGCGACATGGCGCGGGAAGCTGCTTGGAACATAAAACCTTCACGTCTTTGTGAGCGACAGCACCGACATAGGTGCGGCCGCGGACAGGTGCAAGTGATCCGGATGTGCCTGATCCGGAAAGAGCCCTAGAACTGCGTCCGCGCCTTGAGTGCCTGAGCCAGCGTTCCCTCGTCGAGATAATCCAGTTCACCGCCAACCGGCACGCCGTGGGCAAGCTTGGTGACGTTGACACCGAGCGGTGCGAGCTGATCCATGATGTAGTGGGCCGTCGTCTGCCCCTCGACCGTCGCACTTATCGCAAGGATGACTTCGTTGAACTTTTCGGACCCGCAGCGGTCGATCAGGGACGCCAGGTTCAGGTCCTCCGGACCGACACCATCGAGCGGCGACAGGGTGCCGCCGAGAACATGGTAACGCGCCTTGACCGCGCCGGCCCGCTCCAGTGCCCAGAGATCCGCGACGTCCTCGACGACGACGAGAACCGTTTCGTCGCGCTTGGGATCGGAGCAGATGGTGCAGGGGTCCGACGTGTCGACGGTGCCGCAGACCGAACAAATGCCGATTTCACTGACCGCAACTCCCATCGCCTCAGAAAGCGGGACCAGGAGCTGGTCCTTCTTCTTGATGAGATGCAATGCCGCACGGCGCGCAGATCGCGGCCCGAGACCGGGCAGCTTCGCCAGAAGCTGGATCAGCCGCTCAATTTCCGGTCCCGCTACGCTCTTTTGTGCCATATTCTCATCTTTTTCGAGAGGCTAGGATCAAGGCCAAGTGTCCAGGCGGCTCTCACAAGCTTTGTTCCCGAAGGTTAAGCCTCAAAACGGCAGTTTCATGCCGGCCGGAAGTCCGAGACCGCCCATGAGTTCCTGGGTCTTTTCCTGAATGGCCATTTCCACCTTGGCACGGGCGTCCGTGTGGGCTGCCATGATCAGGTCTTCCAGAATCTCGCCTTCGTCCTCTTTCAGAAGCGAGGGGTCGATCTTGAGCCCCTTCAGGTCGCTCTTGCCGTTCAGCGTCACCTTCACGAGCCCGGCGCCTGCAACGCCTTCGATCTCGATATCGATGATCTGCTCCTGCAGCGAGCCCATCTGCTCCTGCATTTCCTTGGCCTGCTTCATCATCTTGAGGAAGTCCATGGGATCTCTCCTTGCAATATCTCAGACGCGATGCGCCCGACGTCCCTTAATCTGGGTTCAGCATTTAGAAGAACAACAGCGTTCGATCAATCGTCTTCGTCGTCACCAAGCGCTTCGTTCAGCAACGGGTCGCTCACCATAGGATCGGCCAGGGCTGCCTCGGCTTCCTCGGTGACCTGAACCTTCACATCAACAACCCTTGCCCCCGGGAACTGGCTGAGCAGTGCGGCCACGGTCGGGTGCGACTTGGCGTCGGAAAGGAGTTGCTGCTGATTGGCTTCCTGTTCTTCATGAATGGTCGGCCGGCCATGCTCGCGGGACACGACAACGAACCAGCGCTGCCCGGTCCACTCGGTCAGCTTGCGGCCGAACTCACCGGCAATGTCGGCGGGCGCGTCGTCCGTCGGCTGGATCTCGATCTTGCCGGGTTCGAATTTCACCAGGCGCATCTGCCGCTGAATGGCGACCTTCATGGGAATGTCGCGCTTTTCAGATGCAAGCGCGGCACAGTCGTAAAGGTTCTTCAGCGCGGACTGTGCCGGTTCAGGCGTTTGTTGCGGCTGTGCGTCGACCCTGCCGGGCACCGGGGTCTGATCCGGCAGCCCCCCGCTTATCGCAGCCAGCTGCGGCCGTCCTGCCGCCTGCATCGACGGCGCTCCGCCACCATCCCCGGGGCCGTTCATTCCCGCAGGCGGCGGCATGCCAACCGCCATTGCCTGTGCGCCGCCGCCAGTGGGGCCTGGTCCATGACCACCCTGCCCGGCAGGGCCTGAGGCCGATGCCAGCGGATTCTGTCCGTTTTTCACCTGGGACAGCAGTTCTCCCGGGTCCGGCAGATCAATCGCATAGGCAAGACGCACCAGCACCATGTCGGCTGCTTGCAACGGTTTCGACGCCGTCTGGACTTCCTGAACTCCCTTCAGGAGGATCTGCCAGGCGCGTGACAGCAGGCGAACGGAAATCTTTTCGGCAAACTCCTTGCCGCGCGCGCGTTCGGCTTCCGTCACCGTGGCTTCGTCCGCCGATTTAGGCGCGACCTTCATGCGGGTGACCAGATGGGTAAAGTCTGCCAGATCCGTCAGAACGATGGCAGGGTCGGCTCCAACCTCGTACTGGGCCTGGAGCTCCGCGAGGGCCTCTTCGATCCGGCCCGACATGAACGGC
>Ga0207422_1003976_pt1 | contig 13190 bp, 10 predicted proteins | sample MarCyaLeptolynsp_FD_187757 | JGI IMG/M metagenome (GOLD analysis project Ga0207422, IMG submission 187757) | Marine cyanobacterial communities from Panama - species 1 Leptolyngbya sp. (SPAdes) | ecosystem: Environmental > Aquatic > Marine > Unclassified | place: Panama: Panama City | collected...
TGGAAAGTTCGACGAGGTTCTGATCCGCGCAACGGAAAAGTACCAGAAAATCATGGACGTGATGCTGCCGACCTTGGGTGCCGAACGCCAGGCGACCTATTCGCCGTTCCTGCCGATCTCACCCACGTCCGGCCGTGTTCTTTACGTGCCCATGAAGAACGTCAATCCGAAGGACGCAACAATCACTTTCGATGATGAGACGGGCGAGGAAATCACCCTGTCCGTTACCGGGGGCAACGTGAAGCTGCAGTGGAAGCCGGACTTCGGCATGCGCTGGGCTGCGCTCGATGTCGACTTCGAGATGTTCGGCAAGGACCACCAGACCAACGCGCCGATCTACGACAGGATCTGCAACATTCTCGGCGGCAAGGCACCGGAACATTATGTCTACGAGCTCTTCCTGGACGACAAGGGCGAGAAGATCTCCAAGTCGAAGGGCAACGGTCTGACGATTGACGAGTGGCTGACCTACGCGTCTCCGGAAAGCCTGGCGCTTTACAATTTCCAGAAGCCCAAAACGGCCAAGAAGCTCTACTTTGACGTCATACCGAAGGCGGTGGACGAGTACTACACGTTCGTCCAGAAATACGAGCAGATGCCGGTTGAGCAGAAGCTGCAGAACCCGGCCTGGCATATCCACTTCGGAAACATTCCGGCAATCGACATGCCCGTGCCGTTCGCCATGCTTCTGAACCTGGTTTCGGCATCCAATGCGGACAACAAGGACGTGCTTTGGGCTTTCATTTCCCGGTACGCACCGGGCGTGACGGCTGCAACGCACCCGGAACTGGACGCCCTTGTCGGCTACGCAATCCGGTACTTTGACGACTTCGTCAAACCGACAAAGTCTTTCAAAGCGCCCGACGACGTCGAAGTGGTGGCTCTGCAGCAATTGGATGCGAAATTGGCGGAGCTTCCAGCCGATGCCGATGGCGCTGCCATCCAGGATGCCGTTCTCGATGTCGCCCGCGCGATCGAACGCTATCAGGACCCGAACAAGAAGGGTCCCGACGGTGGGCCGGGTGTTTCGGTTGCCTGGTTCTCAGCGCTCTACCAGCTGCTGCTTGGCCAGGAAAAAGGTCCGCGTTTCGGGTCGTTCGTAGCGCTTTACGGTATTGCCGAAACCCGGGAAATGATCCGCAAGGCGCTCGCAGGTGAATTGGCAGGCTGAGGCCGGCAAAACATGACGCGGGAAGGCGGGACCACGGTTCCCGCCTTTTTGTGCCGTGCATGACCTTAACGCCTGTACTTCTCTGAAAACAGGCAAAGCGGCATCTGATCGAAAGGCTGTCTTTTCCTGGGGTCAGCGGACGCCCGGCGTCATCACTGAGGCAGCACGCCGGGAATATCCGGTTCTGCGCCGAAGAACGGCTGGCCCGCCGGATCGGTGTCGGTGCTCTGGCTCCATTCGACGATTTCAGGTGCGAGATCTTCAAGGCCGGGCAAGGGCGCATCCGGGTCCGCTTCCCAGTTGGATCGTGGTGCGGCGACCTGCCACTCGTCTTTCCACTTGCCGAGTTTCCGCTGTTTCGCAAGAAGCGCAAAGTCTGCAAACCCCTCGGGCGCATCGGCAGTCGGATCGGCCCATCCGTATCGCACCATGCGCGTGCTGAGGTCAATCTTTCCACGCTTGCAGGTCGCCAGGATCTGTTGCGGCCCGGTGTCCGCCAACTTCTCGCAGGTGACCTTGAACTGGCGGATCAAACCGCGCAGGAAGGTCCGGGCGCGCGCGCCACACGGCCATAGACCGCCCTGCCGGGCGACGCAGGTTTCGTCGATTTTCATCGGTTCGATATGGGCAAGGGTGACAACCAGTTTGTCGGACTTGATCCGTCCGCCGTCCAGAACCTGCACGCGCCGGAGTTCCAAAGGCCCGTCCGGAACCGGTTCGACCGGCGGGTTGATGAGTTCCTGATAACGTTCGGAAGGTTCGATCCGCGTCAGCCCCCCATCCACATCCGGTGCGGACACACCGTCCGGAGACACATCGCGAATGTTGTCTGGGAGCGGGGCCGCAGTTTCGCTTGCAGCGTCCGCTGCTTCCCGTTCCTGCGTGTCTGCCGGTGGAGCCGCAAGATCGCTGTTGACGTCGTTGATGCCGGGCCGGAGAGAGCCGGCGAGCTGTTCTTGCGGCGGGGCCGGCGGATCCACCAGCAACAGCCACGCGACGAGACCCGCGAAGGCGGTCAGCAGGAGCACAGGCACCAGGAAAGGCCGAAGCTTCATTGCGAGTCACTTGTTCCTTTTGTCATCTCATCATAGGGCTGTTGAGATCGAATTCCGAAGACCTATCGCTGCGCTATTCTGCATTTTCCATGTGAATTTGTCATGCGCGCAGAAAGTCCGCGCGACCGGCTTGTTTGCCTGGCGGCCTGTGAGTAGTGTCCGGCTCAACATCAAGACGGCTGACATGTCGCGGCGGATACAAGGCAAATGACACTGATATTCAAAATCGTACCGAAAACCATGTGGCAGGAAGCGGAAGCAGCAGGCGTCTTCAAGGGAGCGCCGGTCGACCTGGCCGACGGCTACATTCACTTTTCAACGGCCGAGCAGGCGCGCGAAACAGCAGCAAAACACTTCAGCGGTCAGGACGACCTGCTGTTGGCCGCCTTTGAGAGCGAAGCTTTTGGAGACGCGCTCAAATGGGAACCCTCCCGCGGTGGTGCCCTGTTTCCGCATCTTTACGAGGACCTGAAACCTGCCGATGCGCTTTGGGTCAAGGCGCTGCCCCTGTCCGCAGAGGGCGCGCATGTCTTCCCGGAGATGAACGTGTGACGGCTGGCCCTCTTCAAAGCCTGGCGTTGAAAGGACTGCATCTGCTCGATGCGGAAAACGCGCACAAGCTGACGGTGCTTGCGCTGAAATCCGGCTTGTTCTCATCGCAGAAAGCGCCACAGGATCCGCGCCTCACGGTCCAGCGCTGGGATCTCGATTTCCCCAATCCGCTTGGAATGGCGGCTGGTTTCGACAAGAACGCGGACGTTCCCGATGCCGTTTTGGACCTCGGCTTCGGTTTTACCGAAGTCGGTTCGGTGACGCCACTTGGACAACCAGGAAACCCCCGGCCGCGCGTCTTCCGCCTGCCAGCCGATGAAGGCGTGATCAATCGATACGGGTTCAACAACGAAGGTCACGCAGCGATGCGCGCGCGCTTGCTTGCAAGGAAGGCGCAGCAAGGAATTGTCGGCATCAATGTCGGGGCGAACAAGAACGCGGCGGACCGGATTGCCGACTATGTCTCCGGGATCAGGGAATTTGCGGATTTGGCGTCCTATTTCACGGTCAATATCTCGTCCCCCAATACACCGGGCCTGAGGGATTTGCAGGCACGCTCTGCGCTCGCCGATCTACTTCACGGCGTGGTCGCGGCACGCGACGCACGGGCCGAAGAAACGGGGCGTCGCGTGCCGCTCCTGCTCAAGATAGCGCCTGATGTTGTGGAAGAAGATCTCAAGGACATTGTCGAGGAGGTGCTGGAAAAGGCCATTGACGGGCTGATCGTGTCAAACACGACGATCGAGCGAACCGGCCTGAGCGGGCAGGGTCCGCATCAGGAAGCCGGCGGCCTGTCAGGCCGGCCGCTGTTTCGAAAGTCGACGATCGCGCTCGCCCGCGCCCGAAAACTCGCAGGTCCCGAACTCACGATCATCGGGGTCGGCGGCATTGACAGCGCCGAGACCGCCTGGGCCAAGATCTCAGCCGGGGCCGACCTGCTTCAGGTCTATTCATCGCTGGTCTTCAAGGGACCGGGGCTGGTCGGAGACATCCTGACCGGTCTGGCTGAGCGGCTGGACAAACACGGGTTTTCGTCCCTGCGCGAAGCCCGCGATGCGAATGTCGACGCCTGGGCATCTGAACCGCTCTAGGTGTGGGTTCCGCACGAGGCTGGGCGTACCCGGCTGCGTTTCCTAGGGTTGCGGAAAGGTTTTGTCCGCCCGGCGCTTGCACACGGCCAGCAATGTCAGTCCGCGCAGTCCCAGGAAAAGGGATAGGGCGAGCCAGAGCCCGTGGTTTCCCAGAACCGGGAACAGCGCGTAGTAGGCGGCGACATAGAAGGCGAGGGACAGAAGCATCATGTTCCGCATTGTGCCGGACCATGTCGCGCCGATGTAGATGCCGTCCATCTGGAAGGCCAGAACACCCAACAATGGCACCAGAACGACCCAGATCAGATAGGTCTTGCCAAGGCTGCGCACCTCCGCTGAGGTTGTCATGAAATCGATCATGGCGGATCCGAACGTCAGGAAGACCAGCGACAGGATCCCCGCCATGGCGAAGCTCCAGACGGCAGTCAGTTTTACGGTCCTGTCGAAGGCGGGTCTGTATCTGGCACCGACCGCGCGGCCCGCAAGTTGTTCGGCCGCTGTTGCCAGCCCGTCCAGAAAGTAACCGGACACGAGGATGAATTTCTCAAGAACGGCGTTCGCTGCAAGGACGGCATCACCCTGATCCGCCGACCTCGCCATGAAGAATGCATAGGCGTAAAGCAGCGCAAAGGAACGGATCATGATGTCGCGGTTCAGCGCCATCATGCGCCTCAAAAGCCGTTTGTCGAGGACGACATGCAGCGCCGGCCAAGAGTTGCTTCCCGCGCTTTTCAGAACAAGAGCGAGGCTGAGCAGCGTCGTTGAAATCTCGCTCAGGACGGTCGCGAGTGCGACACCTTCGACGCTCCACCCCAGTCCGACGACGAACCAGACACTGAGCGCGATGTTCAGGCTGTTCAGGAAAAGTTGCAGCAGGAGTCCGGTTCCGGCGCGTCCAAGACCGATGAACCAGCCGAGAATTGCGTAATTCGCAAGCAGAAACGGCGCGCTCAGGATGCGGATATCGAAGTAGCGTGTTGTTACGGCCTGCACGTCCGGGCTGCCGCCGAGGAACCACTGCCCGGCATAAAGCAGCGGGGATTGCAGCAAGACCACCAGAAGACCGCCAAGCGCCGCGATGAAAAGCGCCCGAGCAAGCGTCGCCTTGACCTCTTCGTCGTTCTGCCCGCCAACGGCCTGTGCGGTGAGACCCGTCGTGCCGGCACGCAGGAAGTTGAATGTTGTGAAGACGAGATCGAAGATGATCCCGCCGAGCGCAATCCCGCCGAGCAGCGCAGCATTTCCCAGGCGCCCGATAACGGCCATATCGACCACGCCGAGCAGAGGGGTCGACAGATAGCCGAGTGTCATCGGAATGGCGATTGCCAGGACCGATCGATGCGTTACGGAGAAGGGGCGGCGTGACGGTTCGCCCGCTGCGCTGGCAGGTGACATGAAATACCCGAATTGAAGTCAGGGCCTTTCTGTCCGCACACGGCGCGCGCGTCAATCGCTTTTGTTGCTGCCTGTCGGGTCAGGATAGAGCGTGCCCCAGTCAATCATCGCCTCCAGCACAGGTCCGAACCGGCGGCCCATGTCGGTCAGCACATATTCGGCCCTCGGCGGATGGCTGGAATACAGTTTGCGCTCCAGGACACCCTTGTTCTCAAGATGTTTCAGCCGGCTGGAGAGCGTGTTCGGGGACAGGCCGAGCTCATTCTGAAGGTCCTGGAAACGGCGCGTTTCGCCTTCAAGAAAAAATTCGCGAAGGATCAGAAACGACCATTGGTCCGTCAAAATGTCTGTCGCCCGTCGGATCGGGCAGTGGGCGCGCGAAATGTTTCTCATGACGGGAAATGTAGGCAGCCACTTGCAATTTGTGAAGTCGATATGAAATATGTAGTTACTATTGGTAATGAAGTTGGGTGACTTTGCATGTTTTTGACGTTCCTGGAATTTTATGTCCGTGCATTTGCGACACTGCTTCCTGTCCTTGCAGTGACCGCGGTTGCGGTGGCAGCGCATCGCGCTGGCCTGACCCGGGTTTCGACCGTTGGTGTCTTGGCGGTGCTCGGGCTGCTCTTCGGGCTCTGGTACGCCCTTGCGGCGCGCTTGGGTGAGCTCGGAATTCTCGCGCCACCGGAAACGGCAACAGGTATTCCCTACATCCTGTTCTTCCTGTTCGGAGGAACGGCAGTTCTGGTTTTGCTCGCGCTGGCGACCGCCACCGGGCGAAAACTGCTTGCGGGAGCTGACCAACGTGAAATCATTGGCTTTCAGGCACCGCGTGTGATGGGCGTCATTTTTCTTCTTGGTTGGGCCGTTGGTGACATTCCCTGGCAATTTGCCCTGCCCGCGGGTGTCGGTGACATCTGGGCGGGGATTGCCGGTTGGCAGGCGTACAGGGCCCTGGAGGCCGGGCAGGAAAATGCGACGGCGCTGGTCTGGCGGGCCAACATCATCGGCATTTTGGACTTTGCGGTCGCGGTTCTGACGGGGCTCATGACGTCCGAGGGGTTCCTGCATGTCATGGCAATCCAGAACCCGAACATCATCAATGATTTTCCATTGGTTCTGTTTCCTGCATTCTTCGTCCCGATCTTCCTGGCTGCGCATGTCTTCTCGATCGTGAAGCTTCGCGGCTCCGCGCGTTTGTCTGCGGCCCGCGCCTGATTGAATCGCCGCCGGGAACGATTTCCGGCGGCGTGCACCGGGACTGGCCAGCGCGGATCGCCGCGCTATAGTCCACAAAATGCCCTTGCCGATTGTCCACCACCCGGCCTATTGCGCCGAGCTTCCCGCAAATCACAGGTTCCCGATGGACAAGTTCCGCGCCGTGGCGGAACTTATCCGCACGGAGGATCTTCTTGACGGGGGATCGTTTTTCCGTCCCAGGCCCGCGCCATTCGAATGGATCGCGCTCGCGCATGATCCGGCCTATGTGGACCAGGTCTTCAATGGCAAGGTTCCTGAGAAGGTCGCAAGGGAAATCGGGTTTCCCATGCGGGAAGACATCGCCCTGCGTGCCAGATGCGCCACGGGAGGCACGGTGCTTGCCTGCTACCTCGCGCTCGAACACGGGATCGCCTGCAACACCGCAGGCGGCAGCCACCATGCCCGGAGGCTGCACGGCGCAGGGTTCTGTGTCTTCAATGATGTCGCGGTCGCAATCCGGGTCCTGCAGGCGGACGGAGCCATTCGCAAGGCGCTGGTGATCGATCTGGACGTGCATCAGGGTGACGGAACGGCCGAAATCTTCCAGGGCGACCCTGATGTTTTCACGTTTTCAATGCATTCTCAAAAGAACTACCCGGTTCGCAAGGTTCCCTCAGATCTCGATATCGGCTTGCCTGACGCGACCGGGGACGACGACTATCTGACAGCTCTGGAAGAGGTCTTGCCTTCCCTGATTGGGCGCGAGCGCTGGGATATCGTCATCTACAACGCAGGTGTCGACCCTTATGAGCACGACCGGCTGGGCCGCCTGCACCTGTCGCGGCAAGGCCTGGAAAGGCGGGACCGTCATGTTATCGAGACGGTCAGGCAGGCGGGATTGCCGCTTTCCGGTGTTCTGGGTGGGGGCTATTCGACCGACGTGGATGAATTGGCCGACCGACATCTGACCCTGCACAGAACGGCGAGGAACGTGTTGGCCGGACGCACTGGCTCTGCAGCCTAGCGGGACTTGCCCATGGCCAGAAGGCGCATCAACAGCCAGATCGGGATGACCACGATCGCGCCAACGACGAGATAATTTCCCAGTCTGCCGATGGCATGAAAACCCATATCCCAGAGCCGTTCGACGAAATTGACGGCCATATGAACAAGGTCAAGCGGATCGAGGTTCAGCGCGGACAGGATGATACCGACGACGAATGACAGAAACACAAGTCGCAAGAGAACCTGGGCAGGGGATCCGCCAAGAAATCGGCTCAGGCCGCTATCGGACATGTGTTCCTCCGGAGGTGGTGTCTGTCGTTGTGCATGATAGTTAGGATCAATTGGACGCAAATACAACGCACCGTCCGGGAGAGTTGGAATGTTACGTAATATCAGAACCTTGTCTGTATTACTGAATTCGTATGCAAAATGTCGCGATTAGCCAAATCCTGGTGATCTCATGTTAATGACAACCAAAATTAGGTGGCGTAATTATCAGGCAGGGTAACAAGGTCTGCCAAAGCCGGAATGCCCACTTCCAATAAAGGCAGCAATACCCTCTACCTGTGGTGAAAGAAACGCCGCGCCGGAACCCCCCGGTCGACGAAAAAAAAGCACACCGCAGGCCGGTCCGGGACCGGAAGAGATCCTCTTGCAGCTTGAGGGGGTCGCTTCCGCAAAAGAGTCGCTGCATCTGGTTGGAGTGACAGGTGCTGAGAGGACCACGGATTTATCTCAGGCGCGGCGGTGGTTCAGCCCGTAATCGCCACCGTGCCGGAATTCTTCAGCTTCAATTTTGATGTTTGGCTTGGTCTGAAGCCGAGCCGCCTGTGGTCAGTCTGCCCGCACCCGCGATTTTCGAGCGGTCGGTTTCGTCCGGCGCGAGGCAGGATGCGGACCGTTCATCACGCGGATGGAGTCCGTTTTCTTGCGCGCATTTGCGCCGGAGGCCGTGTGCCGGTGCGACCCTTCCCTGTATTTGCGTGGAGACATGCCGAACCACGACTTGACGGCCCTGGAGAAGGTGCTGAGCTCCGAAAAGCCGATGAGATAGGCAATTTCCTTCATGGGAAGGTCCGTGCCGCGCAGATACCTGTCCGCGGCAGACCTCCGGATTTCTTCGCTCATTTTGCGGAAGCTGGTGCCCTCGCGTTCAAGGAGCCTTTGTACTGCGCGCTGCGACATGCCGAGTTTTGCCGAGATATGCGGCAGCGTACAGGCACCGTGTGCAAGGTTGGAGGCGACCTCATTGGCGATCCTGGTCAGCGGCGATTCCAGTTGACCGAAGTTGTCCAGTTCCTCCACCGCCGATTTCAGTATGATCTGGTAAAGGTGGTTGTCGCTCTGGCGAAGCGGCCTGTTCAGCAGTGCCTTGGGTATGAAGATGCGGTTGTGCGAGGCGCCGAACTTGAGCCGGCCCTGGTACTTTTTCTGAAACGCGGATTTTTTCTTCGGAGGCGAGGTGGCCAATTCGATCAGGATAGGCGGGACCTGCTGCTCAAGTGCACGTTCCAGCATCTGGGTGGCCCATCCGATCCTCGCGAACATGTTCTGCCGCCACTCGCCGCGTCCTTCCAGGATCGGCCACTCGACATAACCGCCCGTGTCATCCTCCTCGAAGGACAATCGATAGGCATTCGTCCGGATCGGAATGAACTTGACCCACGCCAGACAGGCATCCCTTAGCGTCGGAGCACAGGAGAAAAGATAGTCGAAAAGGTGAAAGCTGCCGATGCCGACATTGTTGAAGAGGTCGAACATGGCGGCATCGTTGTCGAGGGACTTGGCAACCTCTTCGAAAACGCCATGCCAGGCAGGGATCGGCACGACACCTTGAGGATCGTCGATGCTCGCCAGATCGAAATCATAGCGTTCCGCAACCTGCGGCCAGCTCAAATCACAATTCGAACTGATGTCTCGCAAGACCCGGAACACGTCTGCGCGTGCCCATTCGCCTTCAAGCGGCATTCCTGTCTCCGGCCAATTCGTGCACACTTCAAGGGGGACTGTGCATGACTGAGCCCCAGGGATCAAGATTCGGCGCGCATTTCGTGTGTCTTTCCAGATGAAACGAACCATCTCACCGAGTGAGATGGTTCACAATAAAGTTATGCGGCCTTCTTGGCGGCATCATCCCCCTTCGGTGGAAACTTTCCGTAGAACGTCTCGTTTTCCTTGGCCATGTCGCGCAACAGTTTGTTGGGCTTGAACCTCGGACCCCACTTGCGCGTGAATTTCTTGCAGATGTCGACGAAGGCGGGCGTTCCCATCATGTCGATATAGCTGAGCGTCCCGCCCGAATACGGCGCAAAGCCGAAACCGAGAATGGATCCGACATCGGCTTCGCGAACGTCAGTCAGGCACTTTTCTTCGAAAATGCGTGCTGTTTCGAGAGCCTGCATCACCAGGAGGCGTTGCTTGAGTTCTTCGATATTGAAGGAAGCGGCCGGCTTGGGTTGTCCGGTCACGTCCGTCAGGCCGGGCCAGAGCTTCTTGTCCTTACCCTTGTAGTCATAAAAGCCCTTGCCGTTTTTACGGCCGAAGCGCTCTCTTTTCACAACCATGTCCTCAAGGATGTTGTCGAGCGGCCCCTCGACATATTTCACGCCAAGGTCCTTGCGCGTTGCGGAGACGATTTTCCACGCAAGGTCGAGCGCGACCTCGTCTCCCAGGGAAAGCGGTCCAACGGGCATGCCCGCCATTTTTCCCGCATTCTCGATCATCGCGGCGGGAACACCGTCTCCCAGCATCATCAACCCTTCACGGATGTAGGTCATGACAACGCGGGACGTGTAGAAACCGCGGCTGTCATTGACGACGATGGGTGTCTTCTTGATGGCCTTGATGTAGTCGAGCGCCATCGCGAGTGCCCGGTCAGACGTGCGTTTGCCCAGGATCACTTCGACAAGCATCATCTTGTCCACGGGGGAAAAGAAGTGGATCCCGACAAAGTTCTTGGGCCGCTTCGAAGCCTGCGCCAGGGAGGTGATCGGCAGCGTCGACGTATTTGAGGCGAAAATGGCGCGCGATTTCATGACCGCTTCGGCAGCCTGCGTGACCGTGCGCTTGATCTCGCGGTCCTCGAACACGGCTTCGATCACGAGATCGCAATCGGCCAGTGCCTCATAGTCCGCGGTTGGCGTGATCCGCGCGAGCAGCTTGTCCTTCTGCTCTTCGCTCGCCCGACCGCGCTTGATGGCCTTGCTCATCAATTCGTCGGAATGGGCCTTGCCCTTGTCCGCGGCTTCCTGGTCACGGTCGATGAGAACAACGTCGATGCCGGCATTCGCGGAGACGTAGGCAATTCCAGCGCCCATGAAACCAGCCCCCAGGATGCCGACCTTCCTGATCTTGTTCGGTCTCTGGTCGGCAGGGCGGCGGGCAAGCTTGTTCAGCTCCTGCATGGACACGAACAGCGAGCGGATCATGTTGGCCGCTTCCGGGGTTTGCAGCACGTTGGCAAAATACCTGCTCTCGACCTGGAGCGCGAGATCCATCGGCAGTTGCAGGCCTTCCACGACAGCGCTCAGGAGATAGCGCGCGCCGGGATAATTGTCGTAGGTCTCGCGGCGGTAGATCGCATTGGCAGCAGGCCAGAACTGGAAACCGGCCGGAGAATAGACCTTGCCGTTCGGCAACTTGTAGCCCTTCTTGTCCCAGTCCTTGACCGGATCGACACCGCCTTTCAGCAGCTTCTTGGCTGCCCCGACCAGTTTCTTCGTCCCGGTGACCTCGTTGATCAGCTTCATCTGCAGGGCCTGGGGTGCCCGCAGGGTCCGCCCCTGCAGAAGGAACTGCATGCCTTGCTGGCCGTCGGTCATGCGCATCACACGTTGCGTGCCGCCTGCTCCGGGGAAGAGCCCGACCTTGACCTCCGGAAGACCCATCTTCAGGCCCTCGTCGGCAACACGGGCGTGACAGGCGAGCGCCAGTTCCGTGCCGCCGCCCATGCAGGTGCCCGCAACGGCGGCGACAAACGGTTTGCCGCATGTTTCCAGTTTGCGGTAGATGAGCGTCAGACGCCGGGAGCCCTCGTAGAGCAGCTTGGCTGCGCCTTCCGGGTCGGCCCCTCGCTTGACGTGGAAGTCTTTCAGGAGACCTTCCATCATGGTCAGGTCCGCACCGCCGGAGAAGGCCGCCTTTCCGGAATGGATCACGGCACCGGTGATGGTCGCGTCCTCAGCGACCTGGTCGATGATCGCGTCAAGTTCATCCATGACTGTCAGGTCAATGACGTTCAGGGACTTTTCAGGCATGTCCCAGGTGATCACGGCAATACCGTCAGCGTCGGTCTCGAGTGTGAAGTTCTTGTAGCTCATGAGAATACCTCCTCCGATCAGGCGCTGTTCGACTGCAGTGTCGCGGACTGCAGGTGGGCGCGCTGCTGCGCTGCCGACTTGGTGCCTTCGACGATGACTTCGCCGGTATGTTTGGTTTCTGCGGGTTCGAAAAGCATTACCCAGCACTCGTCTTCCGCAATCGGATTGTGCTGCACGCCCATGGGAACGACGTGCAGGTCTCCAGCGCTCAGGACGGCATCGTCCCGGTCACGATAGCGGATCGTCAGTCCGCCCTTGACCACGAAGAACAACTCGTCCTCGTCCGCGTGGTCGTGCCAGACGAATTCGCCCTTCAGTTTTGCCAGCTTGACGCACTGACCGTTCACATCCGCAACGACACGCGGCGACCAGTAGTCGGCAATGGCGTCGAACTCTTTTTCAATATTGCTGATCATGGCTCAGACACGCTCGATGATTGTCGCGGTACCCATCCCGGCACCGATGCACAGCGTAACGAGAGCGGTGTTCAGATCCCGGCGTTCCAGTTCATCCAGCACTGTCCCCAGGATCATCGCGCCGGTTGCGCCAAGCGGGTGGCCCATGGCGATCGCACCGCCATTCACGTTGACGATGTCCGGGTCGAGGTCGAATGCCTGCTGGTAGCGCAGAACCACGGAAGCGAAGGCTTCGTTGATTTCGACCAGGTCGAGATCCTTCATTTCCATCTTGGCGTTCTTGAGCAGTTTCTCGGTGACGTCGACCGGGCCTGTCAGCATCAGCGCCGGCTCGGAGCCGACATTGGCAAAAGCCTTGATGCGGGCGCGGGGCTTCAGGCCCGACGACCGGCCGGCCGTGCTCGAACCGATCAGAACCGCGGCGGCGCCGTCGACGATACCGGAAGAGTTGCCGGCATGGTGCACATGCTTGATCGCCTCGATTTCCGGATGGGCCTGAATGCCAACGGCGTCGAAGCCGCCCATGGCTCCCATCAGCTCAAAGGAAGGATTGAGTGAGGCGAGCGACTGCATGTCGGTTTCAGGCCGCATATGCTCGTCACGATCAAGGATCGTGATGCCGTTGATGTCCTTCACGGGCACAACCGATTTGGAAAACCGGCCATCTTCCCAGGATTTCGCGGCGCGTTTCTGGCTCTGAACCGCATAGCCGTCGCAGTCGTCGCGGCTGAAGCCGTATTTGGTTGCGATCAGGTCCGCGGAGACGCCCTGGGGCATGAAATAGGACGGAACGGCCACCTGCGGTTCGATCGGCCATGCGCCGCCCGATGCGCCGATGCCGACCCGGCTCATGCTTTCCACGCCGCCGGCAATGACCAGCTTGTGCTGACCGGACATGACCTGGGCCGAAGCCATATTGACCGCGTCAAGACCGGAGGCGCAAAAGCGGTTGATCTGTATGCCGGGGACCGAGGTGTCGTATCCGG
>Ga0207422_1003979_pt1 | contig 13178 bp, 11 predicted proteins | sample MarCyaLeptolynsp_FD_187757 | JGI IMG/M metagenome (GOLD analysis project Ga0207422, IMG submission 187757) | Marine cyanobacterial communities from Panama - species 1 Leptolyngbya sp. (SPAdes) | ecosystem: Environmental > Aquatic > Marine > Unclassified | place: Panama: Panama City | collected...
CGCCCGCGCTTCGGTGAGCATGCTCGAGAAGTCACCCCCACTCCCCGACGGGCGCTACCAGCTCCGGGCAGCGTTCCCGAACACCGACCGCATCCCCGCCGCCACCGGCTCGTTACGCATCAGCAGTTGAGCCGATGACCGCCAAGCGCGAGTGGTCCAACGTCGAAAAGCAGACCCGAGCTCAGCTCGAGGAACTGTTGGTGCCGCCGCCCGGCGACCTCACGGACGACACAGCGGCGTACAACGCATTGCATCGTCTCTATCAGCTGCGCGACTTCGTCACGAAGCACCGCGAGGGTGTGTTCTTCCCCCGCGCCGTTGGCTTGCTCGATGGCCTCGACCCAGAGCCCTCGCTCGAGCAGTGGAAGCAGGGTCTCATCGCGATGCACGGAGACGCAGGACGCTCGTTCGTCGCCGAGATTGCGGCCAAGTACGGTGAGACGATTGCCGGCGCCACGATTCGCGCCCCGCATCGTCAGGGGACCTTTGTCGAGGAGCGACCGCGGACCGGCCGCGGCTTCGATCGTTGCGGCGAGACGGACCCCAAGCTGCTCGACCTGCAGGAGCGCATCCTCCAAGACCGCGACGACGAGTCCTCGTACCTCGTGTACGCCGACCGACTCCAAGAGCTCGGTCGCTCCCACGGCGAGCTCATTTCACTGGCGACGCGGGGTACCCAGCAACAGTTCGACGCGTTCGTCACCGAGCACGGTGAAGAGCTGCTCGGCGCGCTCGCCGAAGCGAGCTCCGCGGCGGCGTTGACCTGGAACCGAGGCTTCATCACGCGGGCGCGGCTCTCCGATCGCGACGGCTACCTCGATGCCATGCAGAGCCTGCTCGAGCGGCCGGTCGGCGAGTTGCTCGACCACCTTGCGCTCGGCGTCAACGATGACGACGTCGACTGGGAGCGAGAGATCGAGCTGCTCGCACACACGGGGCCCCACGTTGCTCTGCGCTCCGTGCACGTGGGCGACTTCGATTTCCCCGACGAGCTCGAGCTGTCCTGGGCTACCGTCGGTGACTTGGAGGCAGTCTGGGCCGCGTGCCCAAACCTCGAGCAGCTCACCGTCGCCGGCGCCGACATCGAGCTCGGCACGATCACCGGCCCCAAGCTCCGGCGCCTCACGATTCGCACCACTGGTCTGCAAGCGGACGTGCTTCACTCGATCTGTGCCGCGCAGCTCCCCGAGCTCGTCGAGCTCGAGCTGTGGCTCGGCTACGTCGACCACGGCGAGGGGGTCGACGAAGAGACCCTCGCGCCCCTGCTGCGAGGGGAGAGCGTTCCGGCGCTTCGAGTGCTGAAGCTCCAGAACGCCGAGATCGCGGATCGGCTGATCGAGGCGATCGCGCGCTCCTCGATTCTGCCGCAGCTCGAAGTCGTCGACCTCTCGATGGGCACGATGTCCGAGACCGGCGCTGCGATCGTGCTGGACAACCTCGGGGCGTGGTCGCACCTACAGCTGCTCAACCTCGACGCCAACGCGATCGGCCCGAGCATGGCCGCGAGGCTGGCGACGCACGCGTTCGTCGAGATCGGCACGCAAAAGCCCGAAGACGAGCGCTACATCTCCGTCAGCGAATAGCCTCGGCCGCGTTGCGTCGATACCGGGGTGGACGCGCGTCGCAGCATCTCCGTCTGCCTGTTGTGCCTAGTCGCCGCGGATTCGGGGTGCGACAAGCGAGCAAAGCAACCCACCGCTTCTCCGACGGCCAGCGTCGACTCCTGTCCGACTCGCGCCAACCACGCCGCGACCGATTACATCCCCGCCAGCGCCCTCGGCCTCGTCTCGATCCGTGTCGACGAGGTAGTCGACTTCGAGCGCGACGTCGTCGGCGCCGACATGATCGAAGAGGCGGGCTACCAGGAAGTCCTTGCGGCGATGGCCGCGTGTGGCCTCGACCGCGACTCGTTTCGCGCGATCACCCTGGCTGCGGCCGAGGACGACGCGATCGTGATCGTCGATGGAAATGGCCTCGGCGAGGAGTCCCGCATCCGATGCCTGCAGGGCGAGCTGGGCCGCGCCACTTTTCTCGATCCCTGGCAGGTCGAGCGCCACGGTTGCGAGGTCCGGCTCGAGAGCGCCGGCGACACGATCGGCTTCGTGGCGTCCGACGACGTCATCGTGTTCGCAACCCCGAGCTGGCTCGCCTCGGCGCGGGCGATATCCCTCGGCGCCAAACCCAACCCGCCCCGGCGTCTGGTCAAGCGCAGCAACGCGAGCAAGACGCTGAGCTTTGGGGGTGACCTCAGGCCTTGGCGAGAAGACCTCGGCTCGCTGCCGCTGGTCGGCGGCCTCGAGACGGTCACCGGCACCATCGACCTCGACACGGGCTTCGAGCTCGACGTCGAAGGCACGTACGAATCGCGAACGCTGGCCGACACCACCGCGCACGAGCTCGAAGCCCTCCGACGGCGCGGCAAGGTGCTCGCGCCGGAGGTCGGAATCCCAGCGCGCTTGCTCGATCGCATCGCGATCCGGCAGCGAGGACGCGACGTCAGGATCGCCGTCGACCTCAGTCGCCGCGACATCGAAGAGATTACGGCCGCGCTCCGCGATGAGCCGTCATAGCGCGTCGATCCGACGCCGAACGCCCGCCGCACGCTCCGTGTCTCCAGTGGTCTCGTAGAGCTCGCTCGCGCGTTGGTAGGCGGTTCGAGCCTGCTCTGCTTCGCCGAGGCCACGGTGACAATCGCCGGTCACCACCTCGAGCTGCGCGCGGCTGACCGGACCCACGACATCCCAAAGCGGCGACGAACGCATCGTCTCGATGCGGTCGAGGGCCTCTTGCCAGCGCTCGAGCTTGGTGAGGCACCGAACGATATCCGTCTGGGCCACGCCCGCCGCCCGACTTTCCGCACCGCGTGACTCGACGTCGTATTCGTAGGCACGAATTGCCTGCTCGAGTGCACGCTCGTACTCGCCGATACGGCGGTTGGCCCGGGAGAGCGCGGTGAGAGCCCCCGACCGTGCGGCGGGGACCTCCAACCCCTCGCGACTCATGCGATCCCAAGCCGCCTGGGCGTACTCGAGCGCAAGCTGGTCATTGTCGTCCAGGTAGGAGGCGCTGAGACTGATCTCGGTGCGCACCCGGGAAAGCGTGTCGAGTTGCTCGGCTTTCAGCGCGTCCTCGAGCGCTTTGCGAGCGCCGACGGTATCCCCCAGTCGGTCATAGATCCGCCCCATGGTCGTCAGTACGTGCGACGTATTGGGGTCGTTGAGGCCGAGCTCGGCACGCATCGCGTCGACGGCTTGCTCGCTGTAGGCCTTGGCCAGCTCCAGTCGGCCCATTTGCATCGCGAGGGTCGCGGCATTGCTGAGCTTGAGTGCGGTCTCGGGGTGGGTCGACCTCCACACGCGTCGTGCGACCTCGACCCCCCGTTCGAGGTAAGCCAGCGCCTCGTCCTTGCGGCCCATCTTGTTGTACGCGACGCCGAGATTTGCGTACGCCATCGCCACGGCTTCGGAGTTCTCGCCGTAGGCACGCCGCCATACGTCACGAGCTCGCTCGAGGTGGGCGATCGCTTGCTCGCCGTCGCCCAAGTCGCCCTCGACGATCGCGAGCTGATTGAGGGCGTCAGCGACCACCGGGTGCTCCGGCCCGTGCGTAGACGTTGCGGCGGCAAGAGCCTCCACGCCCGCGGCTCGAGCTTCCTCGAAGTGCCCGGCAAGGCGTAAGCGCGCCGTCTCGCTGAGGAGCAGCTCCACGTGCAGAAGCGGGTCCCCACCGTGGGTTCCCGCGAGCGAACGAGCCACCGCAAGCCACCGTCCCGCTTCGTCGTGCTGACCGAGCTCCGCGCTGAGAATCCGTCCGAGGTCGGTGGCGCTACGCGCTGCGTTGAGCTCGTCATCGATCGCGAGCGCCTGCTCGAGCGCCTCCTGAAACACCGCCACCGCGTCGTGCGAGCGCATTTCGGTCCACAGCGCGTGCCCTTCGGCTCGCAGCGCCGTGGCGCGGAGCATCTGCAGCCCCGGCTCCGCCAGCCGCGGCTCGAGCTCCGCCAGCAGCTCTAGACACGCGTCGATCTGGTCGATCTCGCCGAGCAGGCGGGCCCGAAACACCTCTGCGCGAAGGGCCTCGTACTCACTGCGACGCTCCGCGTTCTCAGGGGGCGCGGGGAGCCGGGCCAGCAGAGCATCGTCTTCGCAACGCTGGGGCGGACCCAGCTCGACCGCCGCCTCGGCCAGGGGCGCGAGGTGGGTGGCATCGAGTGACTGCAAGAGCGAGAGGAACCCGGCGAGCTCGTCGCGCTGCGTCCCGAGGCATGCGTGGCGACGCTCGGCTTGCACCTCGGTCAAGCTCCCTTCGAGCTCGTGCGCGAGGCAGCTTTCTTCGGTGCTTTTCGTCCACTCGTCAGCGAAGCGGTCGATCCACACGATCGTGTTGGCCGCGGTCTCTTTCGCGGCCCCGGCTCCAGACTGCGCAAAGGCTTGTTCCACCCGACCACGGACGTCCCCGTTCCACTCGTCGCGGATGGACTCGGCTTGCTCCGAACAGCGACGCCGACGCGCCTCCATTTCGATTTGCCATGCCCCTACGCCAAGCCCGACGACCGCGCCCGTCGCTCCCAAGACCCACCGACGCCTTCGCTGCACGTTGGGCTCGAACTCCAGCGCCTCGAGCAGCTCGGCCATCGAGGGCCAGCGATTCTTCGGCGACGGCGAGAGCCCGCGCGCGATCGCTTCGACGATCGGCTGCGGCACCGAGACCTCGACCGGCCACGACGGAGCCCCGGCGAGCTTGTTGCGCATCAGTTCCTCGTCGGGAAAGGGAGACTTGCCGACCAGTGCCTCCCAAAGGGCGAGGCAGAACGCGTACTGATCCGTCTTGGCCGTGAGCCGGTCGCGGGCGTGCTGCTCGGGTGCCATGTAGCGAGGCGTGCCGAGTACCGTGTGCTGCTGGGTCAGCTCGCTCAACCCGTCGTCAAAGTCCCCGTCGCTGGAGAAGTCAGAAGAGGGAACCGGGTCGGCGGTCGCGTCGGCTGAAGTCTTGGCGAGCCCAAAGTCCCCGACTTTGACCCGGCCACGCTCGGACACGAGTACGTTGGTGGGTTTGAAGTCGCGGTGAACCAGCCCTGACTGATGGGCCGCGAGCAGACCTCGACCGGCCTGTGCGTAGAGCCCGACGACCCGGCGCCACGGCAGCGGAGACGCGGCGTCCCTGACGTGGTCCCGCAGTGTGGAACCGGCGACGTACTCCATCGCGATGATGACCTCACCGTCGTGCTCTTCGACGTCGAAGACGGCGACCACGTTGGGATGGGACAGCCGAGCCATCGCCCGCGCCTCCCGCACGAAGCGCTCGGCGTTCTCGGGCATATCGGAGTCCGCGCGCAGGCGCTTGATCGCGACCTCCCGGTGCAGCCGGGGGTCGTACGCGCGCAGAACAGTCCCCGCACCACCGCGACCAACGACTTCGATCACGACATAGCGTCCAAGCGTGGTGCCGGGGGGCACGACCGGAAGCTCCGGCGGTCCATCACCCAAGACCGTCGTCAGCCCATCGGCGTCGGTGGTCGAAATCGCCACGCTGGACGAGTTTACCTCGGGGCGAGCGCAGGACCGCGGCAGAGGTCACAGCGCCCTACAGGCCCATCCTTGTCGGCGACCGCCCCGGTATCATGGGAGCAGTGACCTCGTCTTCGTCGACGACGGCGCACACCGCCGAAGCGACTCCGACGGTGGCGGTGTCGGGCGGAGGCGATGAAGCCCCCCCCCGGGGCGGCACCGCAACAGGGTGACATCGTCGGTCGCTACGTCGTCTTGGACACGCTCGGCCAGGGCGGAATGGGCTCGGTGTTTCGGGCCTACGACCCCAAGCTGCAGCGCGAGGTCGCGATCAAGCGGCTGCACCGCGAAGATCTCGTCGACGACGGTCAGGCCCGGCTGGTGACCGAAGCGCGGGCAATGGCCCATTGCTGTCCCATCCCAACGTGGTCTCGGTCTACGACGTCGATGTCGTCGACGGAGCGGTCACGCTCGCGACGCATCACCGAGGCGATCGGCCGCGGACTCGCCCCCGCGGGCGCTGCTCGATGTCCTGGGACACGACCCGAGAGAGGCACGCGCGCTCGCCGAGCGGGCAATGGGGTTGTTCGCCGGGGTTGGAGAGCCGCTGGCGGACAACCACGCCGAGGTCACCGCGTGGCTCTCGACGCACCCCCCTCCTTAAACGCAACGACGGGCCCGAACACGTCGGACCCGTCGAAAGCTCAGCAACTGGGGTCTACTGCCCGAGCCACTCGAGGACGCGGTCCTTGGCCCAGTAGGGCAGCGAACCGTAGCGCGGCGGCGGCATCAGGAACTTGTCGTGCGAGTCCCTCTGGATGCGATCCGCGATGACCTGCTTGTCGGCCTCCGACAGGCTCCCCAGGCTGTCGATGCTGAAGTTCGCTCGCGAGACCGTGGGGTCCATCTTGTTGTTGTGGCAGCGCCCGCACATGTGCGTGAGGATCTCTGGCGCATCGGCTTCGGGCCGCGGGATCAGGCTCATCTCCGTCCAGCGCTCCTGCGCGACGACCGACCTCGGGTCGACGAGAGTGTCGGGATCGGCACCAGCGAGCACGTCGAGGTACGACTGGATCGCGTCGTCGCGGAGTGTGTGTGACGTGATGTCGACCTTGTGCGACGGCAGCGGCAGGCGCTGACCGTCCAGGACGCGCTGGTACGAGGACTGCCAAGCGTCATCGGACGCGCCCTGCAGCTCCATCGCGACGGAGTTGCAGAAGAAGTCCTCGTCGCCGACGTCGTTGCCCGGCGCCGCGAGCTCCGGCGGCAGGGCCATGTTGGCCAGCGTCGTTCGCACGAAGGTCTCGATGTCGGGACCCGCCTGTGCCTCGCTGAGCGTCTCGATCGGCACGCTACCGTACGAGCCGTAGCCCGAGTGCATGCTCTCAAAGATCGGCCACAGTACCTCGCTGCTGTGCGTGCCGTGGCTTCCGTTCTGGACCTGAATGCCTCGCGTGCCGCTGCCGCTGCTGGAGGAGCCCCAACCGCCGCTGCTGGGCGGAGGAGGCGGCACGGGGAACCAGTGGGTCCACGAGTTGGCAACCTCTTGAAGTCGCGGAATCGTGGGCGTATCCGGCCCGAGCGGCTGGTGACAGACCAAGCAGTCGACCGTCGTATTGACCAGATCGACGTCCTGGTAGAGCGTCCAGCGGGACCAATCCTGCTCGACCGACGGAGTGACCCGATCCGCGACGTCGCAGCCCTCCTCCGTGTCGTTGCATGCCTGCTCGAACATCAGGAGGTAGAGGTTGAGGCGACCCGCGGTGGGGTCGTAGCCCATCAGCTCGACGAACTGCTCGCCGCGGGCAAAGCCCAGCGCCAGAGCAGGATTTTCGCCGCCGACGTGCTTGTCGCCGACGATGAGGCGCGGATTGATCACCGATGTCGTGCTCGTGACCAAGGAGCTCGAGTTGGCGGTGAGTGAGAAGAACGGATCGGTGAAGCCGAGCGCCTCGCGAAGCTCGCCGAGCGACGTCAGATTGGCGCCGTTGCACAGTGCCTGTGAAACTCGATCGCCGTTGCCGCGAGCGCAGACCTCGTCCAGCTGATCCGGGTCGAAGGGCAGCTCGGGCGGCGGCTCGCCCTGAGGCTCGTCGTCCGACGGCTCGCCATCGTCATCATCGTCGTCGTCGGCGTCGTCCCCATCGTCGCCAACCGAATCGTCATCGTCGTCGTCGCCGTCTTCGTCGTCTTCGCCGCTGTCGTCCTCCGCAGCGTCATCCCCGAAGCCGCCGAACCCGCCAGGCGATCCCCCTCGCCCATTCGAGTTTCCCTCGCATGCGCCGAGCATCAACCCGAGCGCCCCCATCGTTGCCAACCAGGTCTTGGTCATCGTCCCCCTGCTGCGACATGTCGCCGCATGTGAGACAAGTGACGACCCCGAGTTTCCGGTTCACAGCGAAATTTATTCGGTTTTTGCCCATCAGCCTGGAGCAAGAACCATTTTGCGTTGCGATATCGCGCAGATGGCTCGGTCGTGCAACGGTCTGGACGACGAGCCCCCATGAAATCGGACAGCACCGTGAACGGCTTTGAGCTGCTCGCGCCGATGTTCGTCGGCTTGGGTGGAACGACCGCCGGCGAGCCCGGCGAGGTCTGGCGCGACGAGATCCACCAGGCCGTCGAGCGTCTCCGAGAGAGTCTCGGCCTCGAAACCATCATCGTCCTCGACGGCACGCGCGACGACCTGAGGACGATCGCTGCAGCCGGCAACGCCGATGTCCTCGACCCTGCCGTTCGAGCCGAGCTCAGCCACCGCGCGACGGAAGACTCTGATCCGGTCGAGCACGAGGACGTTCTCGCCGTTGCCACAGCCGAGCAGCCTCGCATCGTCGTGCTCGTGAAGCCGATCCCGTCCGACCAGGCGCAGGCTGCACTGCGCCTGGCCGCGGCCTGGCTGTCCTCCGAGCGTCGTCGAACGGAGCGTTTGGAGCGTTGGCTCGAGGATGCTCGGACGCACAAGCACGAGAGCCTCACCCACTTCGCGAAACGTGCGGCGCACGACTTTCGAAACTCGCTGGCCGCGATCCTTTCACACGCCGAGTTTGCGCTGGACCAAACCGAGCAAGGTCGAGCCTCCTATGAGCCGCTCGAAGACGTCGTGCTCGCGGCGCGCGAGGCATCGAAGCAAGTCGACATGCTGATGACCTTCGGCGGTGTCCTGGACGGTCCGGCCCCGCAGCCGGTGCCGCTCCAGCCCCAGATCAACGGCGCATTCCCGGTTCTTCGTGCGCTCGTGCCCGAACACATCGAGCTGACGGCGAGCGTAGACCCGACGGCGACCGGCTGCATTCAGCCAACCCATCTGCGCCAGCTACTGGTCCACGTCGTTGCAAACGCCGCTCAGGCGATTGGCACCCAACCAGGACGAATCGATCTCACGGTCCGAGACCAAGGAACCTCATTCGCCGAGATCGTGATTGAGGATGATGGTCAGGGCATGGACAGCGGTGTTCTACGCCGGGCTGCAGACCCGTTCTTCACCACGCACAAAGGCAACCATGGCCTCGGCCTCGCAGTGGCTACAGGAATCGCTCGCAGCGTCGGCGGTGAGCTTGCCCTGTCCAGTGAGCCAGGACGTGGGACACGCGTACGGATCATCATTCCGCGCCGGCCCAACGTTGCGAGTGCGGACATCGCGTGAACACGGCAAATCGTGGGTGTCGATAGAGGACACCGGTCCGTTTTCGGCCCGCGCTATGCTCGGACGGCTCTGAAATGAAGCGGGTCGTCATTGCAGACGATCATCCCCTCTTCAGGTCAGCGGTGCGCAAGCATCTCGTGGAGAAGGGGACGATCGACGTCATCGGGGAAGCCGAGGACGGGGAGCAAGTCATCGCGCTTGCCGAGCAGCTCGAACCCGACGGTTTGGTGATCGATCTGTCGATGCCCCGCAAGGACGGGCTCGCGGTCACACGAGAGATCAGCGCATGGGGTCGACCGCCCAAAGTCGTCGTCCTCACCGCGTACGTCAATCTGTTCTTCGCGCTGCGGTGCTATCGAGCCGGCGCCCATGGATTCGTGGGCAAGACCGATCCGCCCGCGGAGATGGTCAAGGCGGTCGAGACGGCACTGCAAGGACGTCGCTACGTTCCGCCGGCCATGATTCACGAGGTGGCGACGCATCTGCTCGAGCATCCCGGGGACTCCGACCCGATGGATAGCCTCACCGCGCGCGAGCTCGAGGTCTTGCGATTCATCGCCGGCGGCTCGACGAACCGCGAGATCGGCGGAGAGCTCGGCATCAGCGTGCGCACCGTCGATACGCACCGCAGCAACCTGCTCAAGAAGCTCGGGCTGCGCAACAACGCGGACCTCACTCGCATCGCCGTTGCGTTCGGGTTGATCCGGACCTGAGCCCAGCGATGGGCTCTACGAATATCGAACGGCCACGGCCCGCAGCGCTCGTCCAGCCGCACGGGCGTTGCTGAAGCGCTCGTTGGGCCGCTTGGCGAGCAGGGTCGCGACGACGGCGTCGAGGTCCGGATCGTCGAGTCCCGCCGCGGTCCCGACGATCGACGGGATCTCCGCCTGCAGATGCGACCGCCAGATCTCGGTGACCTGCTCGTGGTCGTAGGGCACCCGGCCGGTGAGCATCAGGAACAACAGCACCCCGAACGCGTAGAGATCCGTGCGGCCATCGACGCCTTCGCCCATGATCTGCTCGGGCGCCATGTACTGTGGCGTTCCGAACAACGCACCGTCGGCGGTCAGCCCCTGTAGGCTTCCCCCGAAGGTGTCTCCCAGCATCTTCACCAACCCGAAGTCGATCACCTTGGCGCGGTCGCTTCCGTCATGCTTGCGGGCGAGCAAGACGTTGTCGGCCTTGAGGTCGCGATGAACGAGGCCGAGCTGGTGCGCATAGCTCAACGCGCTGAGGACCTGCAGGGCGATCGAAATGGCACGCGCCGGCGCCATGGGTCCGGCTTCGAGCGCCTGAGCGAGGCCCTCGCCCTCGACGAGCTCCATCACGAAGAACAGCCCACCATCGTCGGTGGCGCCCACAGCATGCAGGGCCGCGATGTTGGGATGCGTGAGCATCGCGTGGGCCTTCGCCTCGCGCTCGAACCGGGCGAGCAGCTCCGCGGACGCGAGCACGTCCCCCTTCATGCGTTTGATCCCGACCACGCGTCCGCTGAGATCGCGCGCGCGGTAGAACAGGCCCATGCCGCCTTCCCCGACGAGGGCCTCGATCGTGTAGCGCCCGAGCAGCGTCTGACCGATCACGCGTCGACGCTCGCCGACTGCCGCCGACCCGTCAACGTCCGCGCTTGTGGACGATCAGATACGTGCCGCTGTCTTCCTTGATCGGCTGCCGCTTCTCCGGCTTGGCGAAACGCGGGTCGTCCCTCGGACGGAGGATTTCAGCGGTCTCTTTTTCTGTAATCCGCGCCACCTCCCCCGTCGACGAGGCAGGGCAGACCCGATAGCTCTCAAAGATCATCCCACTCATGTTTAGCTCCCCAACCTTGTTCTGATCAGTATAGCCGAGAATTCGGCGGCTGATTGAGATCGAAGCACAACCGGCCCAAGCTGGGTCGCCCGAGATTAGCTAAGTGGGTTTTCGTTCCTGGATAAAACGCGCTGGAACGTCCGAAACGAGCCAAACCGAGTTGGGCGTCCGGCGGAACACATACCCCTCGGCGGCCATCTCGGCCGCGCGAACCTCGAGCACCCGGGGAGATCCGTGCCGCTGACCCACCACGTGCGCGACTTCGCGGCTCTCGCTGAGGTGCACGGCGTGCCGATCTCCAGCCACGAGCCCCTCGCGGCGAATCGACTCGAGGAAGCGCGTGGCCGTCCCGTGGAACAGGACCGCGGGCGGCTCGGCAACGGGGTAGTCGAGGTCGACGCGGACCGAGTGACCCTGCTGCGCGCGGACGCGCGTCCGATTGTCGCTGAAGGCGAAGCGCTGCTTGTCCGAGGTCTCGACCAACGTCTCGAGCTCGATGCGCGTCCAGGCTTCGCCGTGTTTGGCGAGCGCGGCAAGCAGCGTCTCCACGCTCACCCAGCCCTGGGCGTCGAGCGTGAGCCCGACCGACTCGGGCGCGTGCCGGAGCACGTAGGACAAGAACTTCGAGCGCTCGACATCCGTGCTCATTGGACTGCTCCTCTCAGCACGAGCCGAAGGACCGAAGCCGACACGTTCACGTGGAACCTCAGGCCGCCTTCTTCCACGGCGGCGTAAAACGAAGCGTCGGAGAGATCGCGCCCCACCGTGGCTGGCAAGTCGGGGCGCACCTCCGGGGGGACCATCTCCCGAATCGCGACGAGCAGATCGTGCGCGGACAGGGCACCGAGCTCGTAGGCTTTGCCGCGATCGCGCATCACCGCTTCGATACCGGCGGGATCGATTCGGCCCTCGCCTTTCTTGGCCCGAATGATCTTGCTCGCGTGCGCTTGGGCTCCCGCGGGGGCAAACGCAAACACGACGGCATCATCGAGCTCGAAGCGCTGCAGCGAAACGATCGACTCGCTCTTGCGCAGTGCGGCCACGATGTCCTTGCCGATGTTGTCCCCCGGCAGGCTCTCGTCGAGATCGTCGAGAAGGTCCGGCGCTGCGAGGAGACGCCACTCGTCGACCGTGAGGCCCTCGACGGTGCTCGCCGCGGGCACGACCTTCCAGGTGACCATCTGCTCGAGTGCCGCCCCGAGCTCGTCACCCAGCACAGCCTTGGGCGTGCGCGCCTTGGCCCAGTCCAACCACCGCGTCCGAGCATCGATCCCCGCGTTTTTCGGCCGGACCAGCATCGCGCCTCCCCGCGTGGCCGGGCTGTTGTAGGCCGCAAACAGCGCCCAATCACTGTAGACGAGCCGCCGCTCGGCGGCGAACGCATCGCCCGCCTCGAGGACGTCCGCCGGGCTCTGCTCGATGAAGCGCCCGAGGTAGTGCCCGAGCACGTTCCACTTCAGCGTGTTCCACATCGGCCGCAGCGCGCCAGCCGGGTGGTCGTGCGCCGCCCAAGCCAGCCACGTCCCGTTGGGGAGCCACTCCCACAACGACGAGTCCAGCGGCACCGCGGCCTGGGCCCACGTTCCCAGCGCCTTGCCCGACTTCGGCTCGGCTTCGATGGCGAGGGCCAGGCCCTGCGGTCCCAGGTTCGCCGAAAACACGACGCGCTCGGCCTGGGCCGCAATCCCCATCAACTCGTCGAGCGCATCGATCGCGCGCTCGGAAACCGCCGTCGACAATCCAAACAGCTCGCGCTTGGCGACGCCGGCGAGACCCGGTTCGTCCGCAGGAGCGTCAAGGGCCTGGGTCGCGGCGATCAGCAGCGTCACCACCTCCTTGCGGTAGGCCTCCGCGGCATGGGCGGTGTAGAGCACGACCTCGAGCGCTCGCTCCCCGCCCGGATGCGTGAGCTGTTCGAGATAGGGCTTGGCACCATCGAACGCGTCGGGCTCGTTGGCGAAGACCACGTGGCCCCCGAGCTCGTCGAAAAACCACGGGGTTCCGTCGCGCTCGAGATGAAGGCCGGCGGCACCGTCGTCGACGACGCCGTCACGACCGATGTCGGCCTCGAGCTGGGCGAGACCTCCGCGGTAGCCGATCACGCAGGCGTAGGGGGCATCACGGGTGGACGGCTCGAACAACACACAGCCCGCGGCGTTGCCGGGTTCCATGCGTCCCCGCTGGCCCCCACAGACCCCGTGTTAGAACCCCTCCGTGGC
>Ga0207422_1003982_pt1 | contig 13163 bp, 11 predicted proteins | sample MarCyaLeptolynsp_FD_187757 | JGI IMG/M metagenome (GOLD analysis project Ga0207422, IMG submission 187757) | Marine cyanobacterial communities from Panama - species 1 Leptolyngbya sp. (SPAdes) | ecosystem: Environmental > Aquatic > Marine > Unclassified | place: Panama: Panama City | collected...
TGTGCCACAGGCCATCCAAGCTTTGTAATGTCTAACTCATTCACTAATCAAGTGCTGGCACAACTTGAACTATGGGATGCTAACGGCGCCTATGAAAATAAGGTTTATATCTTACCCAAGAAGCTTGACGAAGAAGTCGCACGTTTACATTTAGAACAAATTGGCGTGAAACTCACTCGCCTGACAGACGAACAAGCTTCCTATATTGGTGTGTCAGTAGACGGTCCATACAAACCGGAACACTATCGTTATTGATTTAACGCCAACACATTTACATGCAGCAAACACAAACGCCGGTATAATTACTTATATCGGCGTTTTTATTTATCCCTCTTGCATACTTTGAGTGTTTCATTTTGCGCATACCGAGAATCTATACCGATAGTGACTTAGATACACAGCACAGTGTTGACTTGGAAGCTAAAGCCCACAAGCATCTCAAAGATGCATTACGTATGAAGCCAGGTGATTCAGTCATCTTATTTAATGGCAATGGCAACGACTACCAGGGCACTATCAAAGAAATTTCTAAAAAAGTGTTACGCATTGATATTAAAGAAGCAAAGAGCATAAATAATGAATCCAAGTTAGAGCTACACTTACTACAGCCATTATGCAGCTCAGAAAAATTGGACTTATGTATACAGAAAGCCACTGAACTTGGAGTGAAAACCATCATCCCTTTTGTTAGCTCGCGTGTAAACATCAATATTGCAAGTAACCGTTTAGAAAAGAAAATGTCACATTGGCAATCTGTTATTCAAAGTGCTTGCGAACAATCAGGGCGCGCCAGACTTCCCGCGATGCATACACCTGTTTCTTTCAGTGATGCTGTTTGCAAAATAGCTGATGCAGAAATAAAGATAATTGCTTCACCCTACGCAGACAAGCAAGAAAATTTAACAATTAAAGAAACTACCAACTGCGTGTGCGCAATAGGTCCTGAGGGCGGGTTTACTCAACAAGAAATTAATCACGCAATACAACTTGGGTTCAACACAATCCGGATAGGACCAAGAATATTAAGACTTGAAACTGCTGTTATTTCAGCGCTTACTTTGTGCCAATTTAGTTGGGGTGATTTTAGTCGTCAGGCTTAATTAAGCGCTGACCGCGTCAGCCATTGACCATACAGCGCTTTGCAATGAAACAAAATCAGGCACATCAAGCACACGACTACCAATTGAGATGGAGTACTCTATCCAGTCTTGTTCGTCGTCGATGTGTAAATTTTCAAGAGACTGCTCACTTAAAATAAGCGGCTTAGGAAAGCCCCGACATAGTAATGCGTAATGTTCATTTTCAAAGCCTTTTTGAAAAGACTTCACAATGACTACTTTTGGTTTTTGCATCTCTTCTCTGCGAAAGTCCGGCTCGATCAAGCTTTCAAAACAAACTAGAGGAACCCGCCAGTCCTGCCACAAATATTCTCCAAGCTTCCAACTACTATGAGATTTTGCCATAGCAAATGAGTCTTGTTTCCACGACAACACATCCGCAACCATTGCCTTAGGTACCAGTACTTCTTTATGCTGCAAACGCAATAACATTACGCTCACACTAGCATCTTTAATTTCTTCAGCAGCCATTACCACACCTAAAATTCACGAATGCTCTCAAGCAACTGCGCTTCATTATACGGCTTACCCAAATAGCAATTTACGCCTAACTCCATAGCTCGGCTTCTATGTTTATCCCCAGTGCGCGAAGTGATCATAATAATAGGCACATTAGTCAAGCGAGCTTCTTTGCGCATTTGTGTCGCCAACTCATAACCATCCATACGCGGCATTTCAATATCAAGCAACACTACATCAGGGACTACATTTTGTAACTTCTGTAGCGCATCCACACCGTCTTTTGCAGTAATTACTTTATAATTATTTCTTTCCAAGAAACGCGTAGTAACTTTGCGAATAGTAATAGAATCATCCACCACCATAATAGTAGCTTCATCATCACTGTTTTCTTCCGGCAGCTCAGAGATTACAACTGCGTCATTACTTGCTCGCATTTGTATCAAGCGTGCAATCCATGCAATATCAAGAATCAAAGCAACATTACCATCACCCAAAATAGTAGCACCTGAAATTCCCTGTGCCTGACTAAATTGTGATGCCAGTGGCTTTACAACAATTTCTTTATTACCAAATGTTGCATCTACTTGCAGTGCCAGTCGTTGATCACCCATGCGAACCAAAATTACAGGATAAGTCGTATTGTCATCTTTAAAGTACAATGCACTTGTTTGTAATAAAGAGGCCAAATGATGGAATGAGTAGTCATGTCCTGCATATGTATAACTGGGCTCTTTGCGTGAGAAGATATCCTTTAACTCTGAAGCAGAAAGCTGTATAACACCTTCAACACCAGACAAAGTAAGCGCGTAAACTTCTTTACCCGCCTGCACCAGTAATGCATGACTAACCGCCAATGTAAATGGCAGCTTCAGAATGAACTTCGCGCCTTTATGCAACACAGAACGGGTTTCAACATTACCGCCCAAACGACGCACATCTTTATCGACAATATCCATACCGACACCCCGGCCAGCGATTTTAGATACTGTGTCAGCGGTACTTAAACCGGATTTAAAAATTAATTGCAATGCTTCCTCATCAGAAACATCTGCTGCAGTTTTAATTAAACCTTTTTCCACTGCCTTGGCTTTAATCTTTTTTGGATCAATGCCAGCACCATCATCTTTTAATGTAACGCTAATCTCTGAACCTTCCCGAACAATTTCAATTTTTATCTGGCCACGCTTTGGCTTACCTAATTGTTCGCGCGTTTCCGGCGGCTCAATACCATGCCCCACACTATTTCTTAATATATGTTCGATCGAGGTGATGATCCCATTCAACACACGGCGATCAATTTCAATATCACCACCCTCTACAACCAAGTCAACTTGCTTATTTAACTCACTAGAAGTTTGACGAATAATTCGTTGCAGCCTGGGTTCTACCGTATCAAAGCGAACCATACGTGTATGTAACAAATTATCCTGAAGATTAGTTGTCACAACTTTCTGACTAACTAAAACATCCTCAGCATCCTGAATATTGTTTAAGAACATCTCTCTAATATTAGACAAATCATCCACGCTTTCTGCCAGAGAACGAGAAAGTTGTTGAATATCAGAATATCTATCTAGTTCAAGCGGGTCAAAATCTGCAAGATTCTCCTGATCATCAGCATGCTTAAATAAAATTTGTGCTTCAGTTTCAATTTCAAGTTTACGTAGCTGCTCACGTAGGCGTCCAATTATCTGTTCAAATTCACCTGAATTGGATACAAATGAAGTAAACACTTGTTCTAGACGCGAGCGCTGTATATTAACCTCACCGGCATCATTGACTAGGCCGTCAAGCACGTCAGCAGGGACTCTCACTACTTCATGCTTATCTTGTGTTTTTTGATTATCGTCTGTAACTTCTGGTGTTACATTAATAAATTTTTTCAACGCGGGTTGACTTGATGCTAAATCTTCATTAGAAAACTGTTCAGGCCTTACTTCGACCGCCACATTAACATCGTTTGTTTCTGGCAAATCAGTATCGTTGTTTGCTCTATCTCCTAATGCAGTTAAGTCTTCACTTAAATCCAGCTCAGCTATTGAACTGGTTTCTGATTCTTCAACAACAACTTGTGATGAGCCACTTGCTAAATTACTGACTGCCGCCTCAACTTGATTAGGCGAATCCACAGTTACTTCTATGGACTCACTTTCTTGCCCACTTACAGCTTTTAATTCAGCAACCAAATTATCATCAAGGTAAATGTCTTGATTACTCTGCGCAAGTTCAATGTCCGCATGTAACGTATCAAGTACTCTTTGTAATAACGTACTTGCTAATGATCCATCAGCAACACCATTATTCATCGCGATTAATAATGATTCAGTTACATGGCTAAGCTCACCAATTGTTGTAAGCCCGGCCATTCGTGAACTGCCTTTGAGAGTATGGAATTTACGCTGTAATTCTGAAACCGCATCCGTACTTGAGTGATCAGCTTTGAATTTTTGTAATGATGCTTGAGATTCTAATAGCAAATCCTCAGCTTCTTCATAAAAAATTTCACATAATTCTTCATCTCGATCCTGAGCATGATCCACCATAGAAGGTGATGGTTGCCTAACATGATTACTCGCTGCCTCAACTTCAACACTATCAGAATATTCTTGTAACAGCTGTTGGCTTAACGCCTGTAATTGCTCGGCAAGTTTTGTATCATGTTCATCTAGTGGTTCAGATTTTTCAATTTTTGCTAAATCTGCTTCGATTTGTTTAACACATGATTGCACTAATTTTTTATGTTCATCAGTAAATTTAATTTCATGCTTAATTGCCAGCCCAATAATTTCTTCCAGCGGTTCACATAAATTTGAAATATGTTTTATACCAGCGGTGCGGGCACTGCCACGCATGGTATGTACAGTTCGCAACAAATCATCATTAATGCGAAACTCAGCAATTTGTTGGGTGCTCTCACCTACTGCTTCACGCATTGCTTTAATATGCTGCGTTGCTTCAACAGTAAATATGCCGGTTAGTTCATCTTGCAGTGATTCACTATGGCCAGATGTTTTAGAGGCTTCCTTTTCTAGTGTGCCTTTTTTCGCCTCACTCAATTTATTTTTATTTAATGGTGTAGGCGTTGCAACGTTGTCAATATCTGCTGCTGCAGTTTTAATCTGCTGAATTAGATCTTCTACATCGAAGCCGTTTGCTTGGGTAGGATTTTTTAGTTGTTGCACTAAAGTATAAGCACTCTCCACACCTTTTTGTAATAACTGCTGTCTTAATTCAGATACAGGTTCTTTTTTACCCAAACATTTATTACATAAATTCTCAAGCTGCCAACCAAACTCAGATAGCAGCTCTGCACCCACAAATCTTCCACTGCCTTTTAATGTATGGTAACCACGACGCATGATGGCAAAACTATCCCAATCCTTTTGATCGTCCAACCACGCATTCCAGTATTTCCTAATATCTACAACTACTTGATCAGCCTCTTCTATAAATGTTTCCACAAGTATTGGATCAGCTTCACCTGTCAGTACTGCAAGTTCAGCTTTTTCTATATTCGACTTTATAGGCTCAGGAGGCCGTTCAGCTGCATTATCACTTAGTAAACCTGCATCCTGATCCTCGTCATGCAATTCGATATCTAACGACGAGTCAATCTCAAGTTCGCTGTTTGAATGTTCTTTTATTTCTCCATCAACATCAGCCTGCTGATCAGTCAGCTCATTAAGATCTGGCAATGAATTAATATCATCAAAACTATCTGCTTCTTGATCAGTGTGTCCCGCCTCAGCCTGTTCTGCAGGCAATTCTATTTCCAGCGACAATTCCTCACCAGAGGACATCATTGTCATATCAAAATCCAGATCAACATTAGATTCCAGATTATTTTCTACCTGGTTGCTTTCAACAATTTCTTCGATAGCACTTGGCTGTGTAATTCTCTCCAACGCTACTTCGCAATGCTCTAGAATTTGCTCTGCATATGGAACACGCGACTCAAGTTGTTCAAAATAACATTGCAGACCTACAACACAATCCGCTAGATCTTTTAACGCATCACCTTCGTCGCCAGCATCTTGTTTAAATTGTTCTGAAGCTATGTAATTTGCAATCCCTTTAATTAACCCCACTGGCGCCGTTAGATCAATAACACTAATAACACCACCAATTTCTTTAAAATTCTGCACGCATTTTTGAACTTTTTCTTCTTCAAAGGCGATATGTACAATATCAGTAAGCAGTTCTTTGGTTTGCTCAATTCGTAGCAGCACTTCAGACACTGTGACACTAAATGCTGCTTTATGCTCATTATCATATTGATTATTAGCAAATCTTGAACTGTCTGTTTCAGCCTCTTTAACAGATTCCTGGAAGTTAATACGATATTCAATAAAGTTATTAATACATGTTTCAATTTCAAGTATTACTTCTGAAACTCCAAGCAGAACAAGTTCAACATCACTTTGGTCACCAGTCTTTAATAATTCAACCTCATGAATTTGATGTTCAGCTTTACTTTTGTACTCTTCTATCCCAATCATAGATAAAGTATCGCTTATTCTCTGCAATCCTGAATACAAGCGTTCAATATATTTTTGCTCTTGCAAGTCACTATGAATAAACAACTCAATGCAATCTTTTGCCGACGCAACATCTTCCAACAATGCTTTGGATACAGTAATCAGCACTTCACTTGAAGGCGCACTAATTTGCTGGCGAAGCTCATCCATTTCCTGCTGTTGTGGAATTTGCTCATTGAGCTTATATAGATGTTTAACCTGACTGACTATACGACCGCGATTATCTGCTATAGCAATATAGTAAAGGATATTTTTAACAATACTTTCATCGGAACGCTTGCAGAATTCTTCTTCACCAAGCTCGATCAATAATTTAATTTGTTTATCTAAGGCGTTAAATAAGGAGGCAATACTGGCATTAAATGGTAACGCATTAATTGCCACCGCCTGGGCTAATGCACTTGCCAACCACCACAATTTCTGGCCTGCTTCTGTTTTACTTGTGCGTTGTAAACGAATCGATAATTTACATAACTGAGCTGCTGCTGTTGGAATATCTTTACCGCTAACACACGCTAATAAAGTTTTCTGGAAATTGCTCCTTATTAGCCGCAACCATGATTCGTCAGCTTTCTCATTGGCCTGAACGACCATTTCAGGTGCATTAACACCATCTATATTTGGAAAAAATAAAACATTTTCAGAAAGTAATGCTGCTTCTCTAGATGCACGTAAATCATTCAGCAAGGGCATTAACGCCAAGGGCACATCTTTGTTACCTGCTTCCACATGCGCCAGATACTCGCTCAAGCGAATAATAGCTCTTGATACTACATCTTGCGCTTCTTCCACGCGTGCAGCAGTTCCGTCTACCAGCATTTGAATGACTTTGACTGTTTCATCCACTAATAACACACCGCCATGAATTTGCATCATTTGTAATGTGCTTGAAGCTTTATTTAATTCAGTGATTGAGCGCTTTAAATCTGTAAGATTGGCGTTATCTTCTATATACGCCTGTATAGAAATGCTGGCATCAGAAATCAGTAGATCAACTTCTGCTTTAGTCGCAGTAATTGCTCTTTGCTCCAGTGCTTGTAAAACTCTGCGCATACTAACCCTTCTTATTTTTGCTTTATTAAAACGACCTTAAGATGCCATTTGCTGCGCAGGCACTGACTCAGCCATCTCACTTCGACTAGCTACAACTGTTTCGCTTGCTGGCAGCTTAAATCCAGCTACTGATTTCTTGAGTCCATTTGAGAGCACAGTCAATTCACTTACAGAATTTGCGGTTCGTGTCGCACTCGTTGATGTCTGCTCAGTAACTTCTTGAATCACATTCATGGTCGCTGCTGCATTCGCTGATGCCTGCGACTGTTTAGTTGCAGCCGTTGAGATATTTTGAATTAGACCACTCAAATTAGCTGATACTGACTCAATCTCCGCTAACGCTTCGCCTGCATCCTCGGCCAGTCGTGCACCATTTACCACATTTGTTGTACTCTGCTCCATAGAGTCAACCGCTTCGTTAATGTCGCCTTGAATAGTTTTTACCAGTGCTTCAATTTGTTTGGTCGCATTACCTGCACGTTCCGCAAGTCTCTGTACCTCGTCAGCGACCACAGCAAAACCACGTCCTGCCTCACCTGCACTTGATGCCTGAATCGCAGCATTCAAAGCAAGAATATTGGTCTGATCAGCAATTTCATCAATAAGACCAACTATATTTCCAATTTCTTGTGAGCTCTCACCCAGGCGTTTAATTCGCTTGGATGTTTCCTGGATTTGTTCACGAATAGTATCCATACCATCAATGGTGCGACTCACTGTCTGCGCACCTTTGTGGGCAATGTCTACTGATTTTTGTGCCACCTCTGCAGAAGTATTAGCATTCTTAGAAACATGCTGAATTGAAGTCGCCATTTCAGTAATCGCTGACGTTGCATTTGTTATTTCTCGTGACTGCGTGTGACTGGAATCAGTCAATTGACGTGTAATATCTTGTGTTTGGACCGCGGCATGTGAAACTTGTACAGCAGTACGATTAATCGTGGTCACTAAGTTACGTAATGCATCGATAGAGTAGTTAACCGAATCCGCAATTGCACCAGTAATATCTTCAGTTACTGTTGTATGTACTGTCAGATCACCTTCCGCTAGATTCGTCATCTCATCAAGCAATAATAAAATTGCCTGCTGGTTACGCTTATTTTGCTCGTCGATGGCATGCAATTGCTTCTTCACACGCGTACTCCAGCGCCAACTGAACATAACTAACAGAGCCATTACTGATAACCCCGCTAAAAACGTACCACCAGCCACCATAATGCGTTGCGCATCAATAAACATTGTCGGCATGAATACCATCATACATAACATAGCAAGCGCGCACACAATCCCCGCCGAAAGTACAATCAACATATAAAAAGTTGTTCGATCTTTCTTATCCATCGAGTTACGTGTAATTATCTTTGGTACCGCCATCCTTAACCTCCAAACCTCTTGCCTAGCAAGCAAGCTTCCGTTCTATTAAATATCTCGTAAACAATAATTAAGTTGTTCTGCCTTTACTTTTATTTTCAATACATCGCAACTTTTAGTTGTAACCTTTTTGTCCCTCTGTAAAACGTTCATCATTAAGCATTTTTTGAAAATCACATATCCCAAAATACATTTCATCCTGCTTATAAATACCGGACAAATAATCCACCAGATTACTGTCCCAATGTTCTGGATAGCTATCCTCAAATGCTTCTTGTTGCAGATTCATTAACCCCACGGCATGATCAACAACAAAACCTAAAAACATGTTCCCCACCTTGCTTGCCACTACTCGACGATTGCCAATTTTTTTTACCGGATCTGTATTAAATAAAAAATTCTTTAAATCAATCAATGTCAACAGTTGACCACGTCGACTTGCTATCCCTAATATCCAAGACCTTGAGATTGGAATTGGCGAGTAGCTTATGTGCGAAATTACTTCTGTGCTGGTATCCAAAGGTAATAACAAATCATAACGACCAACCTTGAAGTGCAGCGTTCTCATGGTTGAATGACTATTTACTAATACCGAGCCAGACTCTCCTGAGAATCTTTTATCCAGCTCATTTAGGTAATGGAACGCAGTCATAGTTATCAATTCAAGTAATGTTCAACTGACTCTAATAAAGAATCGCCATCCACCGGTTTAGTGATATATGCCTTTGCACCCTGGCGCGTAGCCCAAACCTGATCCGTCTGATCACTCTTAGTACTCACCATCAATACTGGTATATCTGCAGTTTCAGGGGCTTTTGTCAAAAACCGTGTTGCCTGAAATCCATTCATACCCGGCATGACAACATCCATTAATATCAAATCAGGGTGAATCGACTTTGCCATTTCGATACCTTGCTCACCATTTTCAGCAAGACTGATTTTATAGCCATTTTCTACCAACACTGTTTTAAGAAAGTGTCTTTCAGTGGGAGAGTCATCAACAATTAATATGTGTGCCATTATTTAGTCTCAATAATTCTTTTTTACTTTACTCGCTACTTGCATGACGGCTTAAAGCTTGCAGCAAGTCATCGCGTGTAAATGGCTTAGTTAGATATTCTTCAGAACCAACAATACGCCCTCTGGCTTTATCAAATATGCTGTCTTTACTTGTCAGCATAATCACAGGAGTATCTCTAAACTGACGATTATTTTTTATTAATGTACATGTTTGATAACCGTCCAATCTTGGCATCATGATGTCAACAAAAATGACATCAGGCTTATTCACTGCAATAATTGACAGTGCTTCAAAACCGTCTTCGGCAGTTAATACTTCACACCCTTCTTTACTCAATAATGTCTCAGCTGATTTACGTATAGTCTTACTGTCATCGATAATCATGACTTTTAACGATGACAAATCAGCTGGATTTGATTCCATCAGTTCTGGTGCGGAACTGTTTTCGATATTTTGTGCTCCCAATTTCATTCTCCAGAGCTGTTATCCTGCAGCCCAAATCGTTTATATTGAAACAACCAAAACACTGGCCGTGATGCAAACGAAGATTTTTATCTCTCTTTATATGCACACGGTACTGAACCGGACGAAATCAAGGTAGTCCTAGAACAATCTCAGCCGATATAACGGCAAATATGCCAGATAGAGGATCACGGTATGACCGTAAAAATTGCAGTAATCATGGATCCGATTGAGTCCATTCATGTCTACAAAGACAGCACATTTGCGATGCTATTAGAGGCCCAGCGCAGATCCTGGAGTATCTACTACATTCGGCCTGGCAGCTTATATGTTCTGGATGGAAGGCCATTTGCCCAGACTGCATCGCTATCTGTCAAAGATCAGTCAGAAAACTGGTTTCAGCTCAGCACTTACACTGAGACGGACATCACACAATTTGATGTCATTCTCATGCGCAAAGACCCACCCTTTAACATGGAGTACATCTACATCACCTACGCCTTGGAACTCGCTCAATCGCGGGGAGTATGCATAGTCAACAATCCACAATCGTTACGCAGCCTGAATGAAAAATTTTCTATTATGAATTTTCCACAATGCTGTACACCCTCATTGGTAACTAATGATCGCGAACAAATAAATAACTTTATTCACAAACACCTGGATGTAGTAGTCAAACCCATGGATGCGATGGGGGGTGAGTCTATATTCAGAATTGCACCTGATGATAATAATCGTCACTCGATCATAGATCAGATCACCCGAAAAGGCAGTAAGACCATCATGGCACAACGTTTTATCCCTGAAATTAGCGAGGGAGATAAACGAATTTTACTCATCAATGGTGAACCAGTTCCCTATGCACTCGCCCGTGTGCCTGTAGAAGGTGAATTTCGCGGCAACCTGGCCGCAGGAGGTCAAGGCCATGGTGTACCGTTAAGTGAACAAGACCGGCAGATTTGCACAGAAATTAAAACAAGTTTAGTTGAAAATGGAATAATATTCGCAGGGATCGATGTAATTGGCAGTTATTTAACTGAAATTAACATTACAAGCCCAACATGTATCCGTGAGCTTGATGCGCAATTTGACCTGAATATTTGCGCATCACTATTCGACCATATAGAGAGCACCTTGAATTAACATAAATTTGTAATCGTATATTCATTCGCATATGACGACAGCCATCGCTACACCTAAAGTCTCTTCTAATGACAGAATCAGCTTTACGTTTCTTCTTGCATTAGCGGTGCACGCATTAATAATTTTAGGTGTAGGCTTTGAACTAATCAAAAGTCATAATGCGGCGCCTTCAACCATTGAAGTTATCCTTACCAAAACCCAAAATATTGATCAACCTGATGATGCAAAAGTTATAGCTGAGCATAATCAAGTCCAAAGCGGAAGTGTCGACTTTGATGCCAGACCCACATCACCTTCAGTAACCAATCAGTCTTTTCAAGGCAAGCAGCAAGATAACTCTCAAGTCAGCCAAAAAAGCACCACCCGCGTTACTGAAAAGCAAATGATGCTACATAAAATTGACCCGGACAGTAAAAAATTTTCACGTGACACCACACCAGAACAAGAAGTCGCTATAGATCAAAATGAGTTGCGCAAAAACCAACAAAATGTTGCTCAACTAGTATCGGAATTAAGCAGAGAAAAACAACTTTATGCAAAACGTCCACGTATTAATCACATTGATACGCTAAGCGCAAAATCATCGATAGAAGCAAAATATATAAAAGACTGGGTACAAAAAGTTGAGATTGTTGGTAATATCAATTACCCAGATCAAGCTAAACGTCGCAAGTTATCTGGCACTCTAATATTAAGCGTGTTAGTTAATCATGATGGCAGAGTTCTTTCATCTATACTGCAACAAGACTCAGGCCAAAAACTATTAGATGAGTCAGCTATGAAAGTCATTAAGCTAGCGGCTCCCTTTAGACAATTCCCACCCGAAATGCGCGAGGAATATGAACAACTTATGATTACGCGTACTTGGGTTTACCATAGTGACAATTTTACTACTCAATAGCTCGTGTCTACATCAAACTCATCATTACGCGCGCAAATACTTATCGCTATGCCGACGTTATATGATCCAAATTTCTCTAAAACTCTGACTCTAATTTGTGATCACTCTTCTGATCAAGGCGCTATGGGTATCATCCTTAATCAGCCTACCCGATTAAATATTTTTGAATTGCTTAATATGCAAGCACCTGAAATTGAAGACGAATCACTTGCATCTGTCCGTATTCATTCTGGCGGTCCCGTTGATAATGACCATGGATTTATTCTGCATGACAGTCACGCTGAATATGAGTCGACTATTCAGGTTACTGATAACCTATTCCTTACCTCATCCGCCGATATTCTTGATGACATTGCCAATGGGGTAGGCCCCAACAATAAACTTATTGTTTTAGGTTATGCAGGCTGGTCACCTGGTCAGTTAGAAACCGAGATATCCACTAACTCCTGGTTAACCATCAACTACCAGCAAGATTTAGTATTCTCTACACCTGCAGACCAACAATGGTTAGCTGCGGGAAACTTGTTAGGTATCGACTTGAATTTAATGAGCAGCCAACCAGGACATGCCTGACCAAAACCTCTCAAATCAAACTTACATTGCCTTTGATTACGGAGAAAGTCGCACTGGTGTCGCAGTTGGCCAAAGCATTACCCTCACAGCTAGCCCACTTAAAACTATCACCAGCATTCATAAGCAAACCAACTGGAAGGAAATAAAAAAACTTCTAAACGAATGGCAACCTAACGGGATTATTGTTGGCATCCCGGACAATAGCGATGAAAATAAGGTTCTACGCAAGAAAATTATGCATTTTTGTCGTGAGCTATCCCAAATAAGCGGTTTACCTGTAACCACTCACGATGAGACACTGACTTCCGATGAGGCCTACCAACAACTTAAAGCGAAACGCAGCCAAACAAAAGGTAAAATTGATAAAAAAGACATTGACCAACTTGCTGCAGCGCTTTTGTTGCAATCATGGATGGATGTTAACCTAACGCTATGAACATTGATGTTGATGAACTGCTCAGCAGCTTAACCCAACAAACGCAGTCATTGCTCTTATCATTAGATGATCCTCAACCGCTCAT
>Ga0207422_1003984_pt1 | contig 13161 bp, 14 predicted proteins | sample MarCyaLeptolynsp_FD_187757 | JGI IMG/M metagenome (GOLD analysis project Ga0207422, IMG submission 187757) | Marine cyanobacterial communities from Panama - species 1 Leptolyngbya sp. (SPAdes) | ecosystem: Environmental > Aquatic > Marine > Unclassified | place: Panama: Panama City | collected...
TTGATGTCTCCGATGGCTTGTTACATGAATTAGAAATCTTATGTGAACAAAGTCAGCTTGGTGCTGAACTTCACTTGGAAAAAATTCCATTTGAGAAAGGTATGGAAATAATCCCAGCAATTACTGCTGGAGATGATTACGAATTACTATTCACTGCTAGCCAGGAGCATACAGATGAAGTTTCACGCATCGCATCCCAATATAATTGTTTGATTACGCCTATTGGTAAGATTACTAATGGCACCAAAATAGTGCTGCATATGAATAAACAAATAGTCCCTTATCCAGAAACAAGTGGCTATGATCACTTCTCATGTGGCCTATGAATAAACAACCATCTATAAAAACCGTTCTGACAAATCCTATCCACTTTCTAGCGTTTGGTTTTGGTAGCGGATTATCTCCTAAAGCACCGGGAACTATGGGTACTATAGTGGCTATTCCAATCTTTATTTTATTCTCATATTTAACTTTAACTAATTATTTTATTTTATTGATTATATTAATTATTTTTAGCTTTTATATAGCTGGGAAATCGGCCCAATTACTAGGTGTGCATGACCATGGCGGCATTGTCATTGATGAAATTTGTGGTTATCTAGTAACAATGATGTTAGCGCCTGTTACATGGCAAGCAATAATCGCTGGTTTCATATTGTTCAGAATATTCGATATTTTCAAACCCTGGCCGATTAAACTTCTAGACCAGCGCATACCGGGTGGAGTCGGCATTGTCGTCGATGACCTAATGGCGGGTATATATGCCTTATTATCGCTTCAACTGATACTCTGGTTGGTAAAGTAATATTCAAATCCGATTCTTTACTATAAGATAGGTGTTAACGTTATGTTTTTCTTAGAATTTAACGGATTTAACTCTAAGGATAGCGCCACCTCTAGAAAGAATAATTTCAAACAAATAATTCATGGGTTTATTAAGCGGTTTATTATCTGATAGTTCAATATCGCAGATCACTCAGTGTGGATCACTGGCTGAGCCTGCGGTACAAAAAGCTATTGCTAAACTGAAAAAAAGTCCGAAATCTTCTATTCCAAAACTTGCTGAAGCTCTTCAGTCTTCAAATAAAGCTGGTAATGCAAATATCATTGAAGTTCTTACTGACTTAGCCAGTGCCTCAACGCTTGATTACTACGTACCGTTACTTGGTAATGATGTCGAACTTATTCGCCAAGGTGTTTCTGAAGCACTGTGTAATGCTGAACAAATAGATCCCAACCCTTTAGTTGCATGTCTTTCAGATCCTAACCTTTCTAAGACTGCGATTATGAATATACTCACTGCACACAAAGAAAAATTAAGAGCAATTAACTTAATCAAATTTGTGTTTAGTGTTGAACATAATGAACAAGTGGCTTTATTTAGAATCATAGATAGCGTAGCCACAGAGACAATAGTGACGGAAATTATTAATCGTATTGATACTAAGGAAGCATTTATACGTAGTAATTTTGCAAAAATTTTACGCAAATTTGATCGTCCACAAGTACACCAGGCTTTAGAAAAGCTACTTGACGATGAAAATAAGACAGTTCGACTTGCAGCCCTTGAAGGACTTTCGCACATGAAAGGCGATGTGAGTATTGATCGCCTAACTATGTTGATCGACGATGCTGATTTTGCAGTACAAAATAAAGCGGTCGAGACGATAGTTAGTATTCAGCACCCTGAAACAGTTGCACATTTAGTGCCTCACTTGAAAAATGAATCTGAATATACTCGCCGTGCAGCTGTGGAAGTGTTAAATGAAATTGCCAGTCCAACTTCTATCAAGGATTTATTTCGTATCCTTAAAGATGAAGATTGGTGGGTGCGCTCAAGAGCAGCTGATGCATTAGGAAAAATTGGTGGGTCTAAAGTAGTTAAAGCCGTCCTTGTGCTATTGAAGGATAAGGATGAGTTCGTGCGTCGTTCCGCCATTGAAATTATTAATTCCACTGAAGATGAAAGTACTTATGACGCACTGGTCGATGCATTAACAGATTCTGATTGGTGGGTAAGAGAACGCGCAGTCGACGGTTTGGCTAATCTTGGCAACAAACAAGCGGTTCCTATGTTGATTAAGTTGCTGCAAAAGAATGAAGCCAATGAAGATGACAAAAACAATGAATCTATGGCTATCATTTTATTGCAAGCATTAGGCAAGCTTGAGGCTAAATCAGCATTACCTTATGTAATTAAACAACTGTGGGCGAAGAAAGACAATATTGTTAAAGAAACGCTGGCGTGTTTAGAAAGACTTGCAGATGACATGAGTGTTGATGAAATTGTTTCTTCAATTAGTCATGCATTAGAAAATAGAGACGAAGAGTTACGTGAATTAGGTGCTTGTTCAATTGACAGGATTCTTGATAGTCAAAATAAAGAACGCACAGATATCCGCGCGACATTAACAAGAGGTAGTACGGATTCACCAGAAAAAACTATGCCGGGAACTATTATCCGCGGTAAGGCAGAATTACAGCCCAAGTCGGTTGATCCCACTAAGCTGCAACCTGATGACATCCTGGCGGGTCGTTACAAATATATTCGCCAGGTAGGTAAGGGCGCATTTGGTTCTGTGTATCTAATGGAAGATTTGATGATTAATGAAGATGTTATCCTCAAATTCCTAAATGCTCAATTCGTTTCTGATGATAGTGTGATCAAACGTTTTATTTACGAGTTACGCTTTGCACGTAAAGTGACGCATGCCAATGTTATCCGTATTTATGACTTGATTACTTTTGGTGAATCGCATGCCATTTCTATGGAGTACTTTGAAAGCCATACATTGAGTGCAGAACTAAAGGAACGTAAACCTTTATCTAATGAACGTGCAATCAAGATTGCAAATGATATTTGCAGTGGAATGGAAAGTGCACATAGCGCTAAAGTCATCCACCGTGATTTGAAACCCAATAACGTTATGATCAATGAACAGGACGAACTAAAAATTGTTGACTTCGGTATCGCTGCTGCAAGTCAAAGCTCTGATACCAAATTAACAAAGACGGGTTTGCTGGTAGGCACGCCTACATATATGTCCCCAGAGCAAGTGTTGGGCAAAGATATTGATGAAAGGACTGATATTTATAGTCTAGGCACTATTATGTATGAAATGCTAACCGGCCGTCCTCCCTATAGCGGTAAAGATAGTATGTCGATTATGTATCAACACGTTCAGGGTGAAGCCAAACCACCGATCGAGAAAAATGATCAAGTGCCGATAGAATTAAGTAATCTTGTTATGGACTGTATGAAAGTCAAGCCTGAAGAACGCATACAATCAATGACAGAACTCTTAGATAAGCTAAACCAAATACATTAATTATTAACATATGGCACGTATTGATGCTTTTTTAAAACTAGGGCGCGAGCAAGGTGTTTCTGACATTCACTTTGCCGTGGGGGTGCCTCCTATGTTCCGCATGCATGGTGATTTGTTACCGATTAAGTTTCGTGACCTGGGCGATACTGAATTAGAAACTTATCTGTTTGAAATTCTGACCAAAAACCAACGTGAAAGATTCAAAGCAGGCGAAGACCTAGATTTTTCTTATATGTCAGAAGGTGTTGGTCGCTTTAGAGTTAATTTATTTAGAAAACTCTCTGGAATAGGTGCTGTTTTAAGGCATATTCCTACTGAAATCCCAGCATTCAACACGCTTAACTTGCCTCGAGTAATCAAATCTTTTGCTGAGTTTCGACAAGGCATGGTATTAGTTACTGGAGCGACTGGAACAGGCAAGTCAACGACGCTTGCATCGTTGTTGCATCATATTAATAGTACTCGCCAAGAAAATATAATTACACTGGAAGACCCGATTGAATTTATTCATCCCTCGCAAAAATCTCAAGTCATCCAAAGAGAAGTAGGTACTCATGTTAATAGTTTCTCTGACGGCTTAAGAGCTGCCTTACGCGAAGACCCGGATATTATTCTGGTAGGTGAGATGCGTGATTCGGAAACTATCAGTATGGCAATGCTTGCAGCTGAGACTGGGCACTTAGTATTTGGTACATTGCATACGACATCAGCAACCAAATCACTGGACCGTATTATGGATGCTTTGCCTGCTGATCAGCGCGAGCAAGGTAAAATCTTTTTAGCCCAACATCTCCATGCAGTAGTTACACAGGATTTAGTGCGTTCTGCAGATGGCAAGTCAAGAAAAGCAATTGTAGAAATTATGATTATGAATAACGCAATTTCTAACTTAATTATGTCAGATAAAACATTCCAGATTCCCAACCAAATTCAAACTGGTAGCAGTGTCGGCATGCAATTAAAAGATCAAGCCTTGCTAGATGCCATCATGGCTAAAGAAGTCGATCCCGATCATGCTTATCTTTATGCAAATGATAAAAAATTATTTCAGAAGTATGTCACTGATCCAAGCTTAATTACTTCACAGTAATACATTACGCCATGATTAATCTGAATGAATTATTAAAAAAGCTTGTCGATGAAAAAGGGTCTGACTTACATGTTTTGTCTGGTGACCCTGTACGTATGCGTTTAAATGGTGACCTAACTAATATTTCTGATGAACCTATAAACTCCAAAGACACATATGAAGCACTCAAAGAAATTATGACCATGCGCCATAAAGAAGTGTTAGAGATGGATGAGCAAGTAGACTTCGCACATGAAGTAAAAGATGTTGGTCGTTTTCGTGTTAATGTTTTCCGGCACATCAATGGTGTAGGAGGAATTTTCCGAGCGATTCCATCTGATGTTGTTCCTTTAGAAGATCTAAATATGCCGCCGGTTATCGAGTCGATTTGTAAGCAGAAATCTGGGCTAATTTTGGTCACAGGTAAGACTGGTTCGGGTAAATCAACCACCTTGGCGTCTATGGTAGATGTAATAAACAACCATCAAAAAGGTCATATTCTTACTATTGAAGACCCTATTGAATTTGAGCATGAGCGTAAGAACTGTTTGGTAAGTCAACGCGAAGTTTCTAATCACACCAAAACATTTTCCCAGGCTTTACACTCGGCGTTACGAGAAGATCCAGATGTTATTCTGGTAGGCGAATTGCGTGATTTTGAAACCATGAGTCTTGCGGTAACTGCCGCTGAAACTGGTATTTTAGTGCTAGCTACGCTTCATACTAATAGTGCTGCAGCAACCATTGACCGAGTGATCAATACGTTTCCGGTCAATAAGCAGCCCCAAATCCGCTCTATGTTATCGACTTCATTAAGAGCTATCGTTTCACAACAATTACTTAAAACCACAGATGGCAAAGGGCGTGTGGCAGCCGTTGAAATATTGATCAATACTTCTGCAGCTTCAAATATATTGCGCGAAGGTAAATCCGAGCAACTGCAAAATATTATTCAAAGTGGTTCGGCCCATGGCATGCAAAGTATGGACAATGCCTTGCATAATCTAGTACAAGGGCAGAGGATTGCACCTCAAACAGCATTTGAAGCAGCAAATGACAAAGGCTCTTTTACACAATACCTTAGAAATAACTCGTAACTTACTTTATTTACGGTATATTTTCCTTTATTACCTGAATTTTGTTATAGTCTTTGCCTTGTTGAGTTCGACACTCGTACAGGCAGCACCACCACATATTGAAGTGATTGCTTTATTTGAAAATAAAGCCATGCTCTATGTTGAGAATGAGCGAGTTCTGGTCTCGGTGGGTGAGGTAACTAAGCACGGTGTTAAGCTGGTTGCTGCGGATGCTTACGGGGCCGTCATCGAATTTGATGGTATTAAGCGACGCTACAATTTAGGCAATGTAGTACGGGGAACGGGTGAAGCGGCCAATAATAATGACGCAACGGCGGATATTATTGTCTATCAAGGCATCGATACCATGTTTCGCACCACTGGTTCGATTAATGGTTATCCGGTTAACTTTTTAGTAGACACTGGCGCATCCAGCATTGCTATCAGCTCGCAGGAAGCAAAGCGGTTGGGGATTAATTACAAATTGGATGGAAAGCCCACTTGGGTATCGACTGCATCCGGGGTAGAACAAGCCTCAGCAGTAACCATAGACAGAGTCACAATCTCTGGCGTGACAATAAGGTCTGTGGAGGGATTAGTTATTGAAGGGAGCGAGCCTTCAGTACCTTTATTGGGGATGTCGTATTTAAATCGTTTCAAGATCGTTAACGATGGCAATATGATGAGGTTGAAGAGGAAGTATTAAATTTTCATATATGGAAAAGCATACTGACTGCGCAGTTATGTTCGTTGATATAGCTGGAAGTACAAAGCTATATCATGAATTTGGAGATACGCTTGCTCAAGATAGCATCGCGCGTTCTCTTATTCGCATGTCAGAGTGCATCAAGCGTAATAAAGGTACCGTTGTCAAATTCATTGGCGACGAAATTCTATGCTACTTTCAAGAGGTCGGGCATGCAATAAACACTGCCTTCGCACTCAATGATTTACTGGAACAACTGAAAGATCCACACGGTATCCAAATTAAAATTCGTATTGGCTTGCATTTTGGCACGGCTATTATTGATCAGAATGATATCTATGGCGATACCGTAAATGTTGCTGCGGCTATGCGCGAAATTGCGCGTTCACGACAGATTATTACCACAGAAGCGGTCATACAGAAGCTACCTGCTGAAATTCTGCATCGCGCACGACGCATTGAAACTACCAAACTAAAAGGCCGGCAAGAAGAAACTATAATTTATGAACTGCAATGGGATGATGAAGACTATACGCAAATGTTATCCGCAGTTGAGCCAAATGAAGATGAAAAAGTCACGCGCCTGCAATTAAACTATCGTGATATTGAGATGTCTTTGCTAGAAGATACGCCGATATTTACTTTAGGACGTGATGCCTCGTGTTCCATGACGATTGAAGGCAAATTAATTTCTCGCAATCACGCTACCATTGAATATAAAAAAGGCAAGTTTATCTTTCGTGATACCAGTACCAATGGTACATACATCAGAACAGAAGAAGGGCGCAACGTATATGTACGTAGAGAAGAAGTAGCCTTGTGGGGTCTGGGCAATATCAGTTTGGGCCGTGTGCCAGAAGAAGACGAAGAAAATCTTATTCAATATATCAGTCGATAATACTGAAAACCTATTCGTCTATCAGCGAAGACTGAGTTATTATCCCGACCCTCTGATTAATCTATTATTGAATACCACTACATGGAAGTAAGAACTCGATTTGCACCCAGCCCTACCGGATACCTTCATATTGGAGGCGTGCGCACGGCGTTATTTTCCTGGTTATATGCCAAGCATCATAAAGGTAAATTTATACTGCGCATTGAAGATACGGATAGGGAGCGTTCCACACAGGAATCAGTAGATGCCATTTTACGTGGTATGGAATGGCTTGGTTTGGATTATGATGAAGGTCCTTATTATCAAACACAACGTTTTGATCGCTACAAACAAGTCATTGAACAACTTCTTGATGAAGGTAAGGCCTATCGTTGTTACTGCACTAAAGAAGAACTGGATGCACTAAGATTAGAGCAGCAAAAAAACAAACAAAAGCCCAGATACGATGGCCGTTATCGGGATTACTCAGGACCTATACCAAAAGATGTGGATCCTGTTATTCGTTTTAAAAATCCTCTGCAAGGTGAAGTTATTATAAATGATCTCGTCTTAGGTGAAATAAAAATTAATAACACTGAATTGGACGATTTAATTATTGCCCGTTCAGATGGCACGCCGACATATAATTTAACGGTGGTTGTTGATGATCTGGATATGAATATTTCACACATCATTCGTGGCGATGATCATGTAAATAATACACCACGACAAATCAATATGATTGATGCGCTGGGTGGAACGCTACCACAGTATGCACACGTACCCATGATTTTAGGCAATGATGGTAAACGAATGTCCAAACGTCACGGTGCTGTCAGTCTTTCCACTTATGAACAAGAAGGCTATTTGCCAGAAGCATTATTGAACTATCTGGTAAAACTTGGCTGGGCCCACGGTGACCAGGAAATATTCTCCAGGCAGGAGATGATTACATTGTTTTCATTAAATCATGTCAACAAATCTGCTGCCGCGTTTGATATCGACAAACTTCAATGGCTGAATCAACACTACATAAAATCAACGCCAGATAAAGTACTTGCTTCTTTACTCAAACAAACTTATGCAAAAAAACAAATTAGCATTGAGTCTGAGTCTCAATTAGAACAAGTTATTAATATTCAAAAAGAGCGCGTCAAAACCATCAATAATCTAGCGGATAGTAGTGAATACTTTTTTACAGATTTTGAAAACTACGATGAAAAATCTGTTAAAAAGCACTTCAAACAATCCAGTTTGCCGGTTTTACAATCTATGCATGAGAAACTTTCATTGCTTGAAACATGGAATGCTGAGAGTATTCAATCTTGTATACATAATTACTCTGAAGAGAGTGGTCTAAAACTAGGCAAAATAGCACCACCCCTACGTGTTGCAGTATGTGGCTGTGCCAGTTCACCCTCTATCGATATCACTCTGGAATTAGTTGGTAGACAAACCGTACTCAAGCGTATTCAACACGCTATTGGGTATATTCAAACGCAAGTTGAGGGAAACTAATTAAATAGGCATAATTGCCTCCACTCGTCATTGGTCACGGGGCTATAGCTCAGCTGGGAGAGCGCCTGCATGGCATGCAGGAGGTCAGCGGTTCGATCCCGCTTAGCTCCACCAGATGCATCTGATTTATTCTTGATAAATACTCTGGTACCTTACCTTGCTGAAACTCAGTATGATGAGTTAGTAATTATTCTCAGTAATTATTCTTAGAAATTATTCGATGGCTTTCAAACCATCAGTTGTAATTAATATTCCTTTGGTTTCTGCAGATGGATTCTTCAAGTATTCAATGACGTCTGAATTATCAATAATATGAAGAAGTGAAGCACTATCATTATCTTCCATAACTTCACGACTCAAATGTAAGAGATGAATATTTATGTCATCACAACAAACTTTGAACTTACATACTTCAGAAGTATTCGTACATTGATGTTCTACAGTACATCCATCAAAGCTATTTTGTAATAACTCTTTAACCACCTGAACTTTATTTTCCATCATATTCTCCCCCGCAGAGATAAAGGTTAATAACTTAATCGCTTATATCATGGTTGTAATTACTGATTAATGGATGTAGATCAATTTTTGGGATTATTACAATGATTGTGTGAAACCAAATTAAGTTACTTCTTTTGTTCCGGTTAAGACTTAGAGCATATGGTTAATATTTATCTCTGATGCTTTGAAAACAATGTGTATTGTTGTGAAGTTATAAATTTATTAGGTATATAAATAAAGCTGATAGAAGTATTTTATTATCTGTCATACATTAGTTATTACAACTACTTAAAATTTAATTTCAAAAAATGAATAATATAGTAGTCAGCTTTTGACCTGAGTGCATGGATGTACAAATGAAAGAAGGCATCATGGAAGATATCCGCAATATATTATTGAATGTCTACTTTCGACCCTTAGCGGACATAAGCGTTTCCAACAATCTAAATCTAAATTTGAATTGGGTTAACGATTCTTAGGAAGAAGAGTAATTTTCTCGACTTTTCTCTATAGCTTTAGTATGTGTTTCCCCCCATTTTTTAATCGCCAGGTAGATGGGCTCTAGGGTTCTTCCTAAAGGACTAACGGAATATTCAACTCTCGGTGGAATTTCAGGGTAGTGCTTACGAATAATTAACCCATCTTTCTCTAGTTCACGCAGCTGTAGAGTTAACATCCGTTGTGAAATTCCTGGAATGCGCCTTTTTAGCTCATTAAATCTACAAGATTCATCAGCCAAATAATGAAGAATAGACGGTTTCCATTTCCCCGCAAATGTTTTAATCGTTTCTTCGAGAGGACAAGATCGTTCTTGAGATGTCTTTGATGCCATAAAAAATATACTTGGTATAGTAAATGTGCCTAGTTTCATATTTTTACTAACTTTTATACGATAGGCAATAATAAATTTTGAGGAGGAATCATGATTAAAATAGAAGAAATGGGTTTGAGTACTACATTTTTCGAGCAGATGGAAATAGAAGCTGGGCCAGTTTCAGTTATAAATAAGATATCAGTTCAACCAGAGGAAGCTGATGAATTGATTCGCGCATGGACCGCCGACTTTAAAATTATGAGCAAACAAACTGGATATATTTCAATGCAACTCTATGGAGGTATAGGAGAAAGTGGGGTATATCTTAATTGCTCTGTATGGGAGTCTGTAGAGAGTTTAAAACGTGCCTTTGAAAGACCTGAATTCCAAGAGACACTGAACAACTACCCTAAGAGCGCAGTAGCCACACCGCATATTTTTGAGAAGATGGCTATCCCTGGCTGTTGCGTTGCATAGCTAATCTCAGAAGATTAAAGCTTAATTAAATCGAGATACTAATAAACATATATTTACTATAAGACAAAGTTTCAAGCACACTATTGTAATAATCATAATAATAAGAGAGGAGTACTTAGTATGACTGGAGAAATTATTGTAACGCCACTAATGGCAGCACACTTATTTGCTGGAGTGGGAGCCCTTACTTTAGGCATTTTTCAGTTGTTCTTTATGCCAAGAGGTACTAAAGAGCATAAAAGACTTGGGTGGTTTTGGGCCATATTAATAGTATTTTTAGCTGTTTCAGCGCTTTGGGATTTACTAGGAGATGGGTGGATAAGTATTCCGGGGCATATCTTCACTCTAGCTACCTTCATACTATTACCATTAGCTGTCTGGTCTGTCCGCAATGGAAAAATAAATATACATAAATATTCTATGATTGCTCTAGTGATAATTTCAGTTGGAGCTACTATCGCATTGACAGTAGTGCCAGGTAGATTATTAAACGTTTGGTTTTTGGGATAGGGTTTATTCACAATCTAACAGAATGTTTTGAAAATATTACGGCCTGTGCTGAATAGCATTAGTATTATGTAAGCGACCGCTATTGCGCCGATAGCTGACATATTTTGATATTTAGCTTTTAAAAGATTGGTTCCGACTCAAAGCGGGATAGTAAGAAAATTATGAGTATTACAAGAACAAATATAATTTCATCATTGTGTATTAACTTTATTATCTGCTATCTCACATATATAGCACTGATTTATCTTATTGAATTTGTAAGTGATGGCACATCTACTCTCTATGATCTTCCAGGTATACTTCTTGGACCCCTCATATTTTTCATAATCACTATCTTCGGTTATTTTTGTGGAAATGCGGAATCTTACTACACAACTATTTCTCTATTAGGATTAATCTCGTTTATTATAGCTATGATTTTTGCGTTTTTATTCCCAAGCAGAACATCTAAAATTATTGTCAACTTTACACTATCTTTTGCATTCTTGGTTCCGTTGATAATGGGATTTGTTTTATCTAAAATTAATTTATTAACATATTGTGGTCCCTAAAACGATTCTAACTGACATCTGAATGACCGCTATTGCGCCGATTACAGACATTACCGTTTATTAACCCTTACGCAACTTTATATTTTTGTTGTCCTTCCAAGATGTAAGAGACGGCTTGGGTTGCTGATAATACAGGACAAACTATTCGATTAATTCGCTTCATAGTAGGTATATCGTCCTCTTGATTTTGACATGAGCATGCATCACCAATCACTATTGGCATGTATCCTTCATCTCTGGCTGCACGAGCATTACCCTCAATACACCAGTCCAAATGTATGCCACATAACACTAGCGTCTTGATGCCGGCACGCTCTAACATCAACTTTAATGGCGTACCAATAAATGAACTCTGGTGGGCATATTCAAAAAATTCAGCGTCGCTAGGTTCAACGATAGCTTTTAGCTCGTCGACTAATTCGCCATCCCATTTTTTATAGTCTTCAGATCTGTTCTTTGAATCAAAATTATTACTCCAGCTTCCGTATTGAGCACGATCTAACTCTGTCATGGGATAATCTTCACGAAAAACATCATAACCTATCCAAAAGAAACTCATATTTGCTTTTCGACAGGCTTTAGCAACCTTAACAGTATTCTCTAGTGTTCCGCGCTCCCACTGTTTCTCATCACCTTGTGCACCTTCAGGCTTATATAAGCTATTGCATTGACTAATAGATATAAATGCAGCAGGTTGAGCCAATATGTTTGCAAAATTTATGCTTTTCCATTGGTCTGGCAGATTTGGTACTGGGATAGTCATGATATGTTTCCTTAATACAAAGTATATTAAGAAATACTATATAAATAGTAAGTTGCATAATAATCAATATAACCTTTTTGTCATATTGATAAAATTTATATGAATTCGCTATGAATTAGTATTTCAGTTCTAATAACCGCTTTTTCGCCATTAGCGACCATTTGGGAGCTAATTTATAATCTATTTAAATATAGATAATTTAGGACAATCCAACAGTTGGAGCGAACTGTGATTATTGTGGATGTAATAAATGCTTTGGACTGTATGCTATGTATTTAAAAAAGATATTCATATTTATCATTCTTAGTAGTTCCAGCTATTCTGTATTAGGTAATGGGCCATGTGGCATGAATGTTTATGGAGCAAATCCAAAAATGTCTAAAGATGAATTTACTGCACTGATGAAATCTAAAGGGCTATTTGAACAAGACCATGTATTAGTAAGGCCGATGAAAGGAAGAAAAGCTCCTAATAAAGTTATCTTTTTTAAAGACCCTGATGATAATAAAAATAATCCAGATAATTTCACAATGACTTGGCACGATAATGAAAAAGGAACAATAACAATCTCAGGGCAGTATTATGTAAGTGATCTAGGTAGAAATACCTATCAAGAACGAAAATTATCTATCTGCAAAACTAGCGAAGAAATTAAGGACGTACGGATTGGTAATGCTAGATGTAAATTAAGAGGGCATCCAAAAAATATTATTGTAGGGCCTGTCAATAAATCCACATATCCTAATTGTAGATATGGCCTAAATAACACAAGACAAAAAATTAGCGAAAGTCTTACATATAGTCTTACATATATAAGCAGTGCAGATACCAGTGTTAAATTCTGCGAAGTGACGAAGCCAGATGGAACCAAGAAATTAATAAGAATCGGTAGATAGCGCTTATTTTTGATTATGAAGAAATATTGAAATATATTCGCTTTTGCCCAAAAGTTGAAATAAATTTATTATTA
>Ga0207422_1003985_pt1 | contig 13158 bp, 9 predicted proteins | sample MarCyaLeptolynsp_FD_187757 | JGI IMG/M metagenome (GOLD analysis project Ga0207422, IMG submission 187757) | Marine cyanobacterial communities from Panama - species 1 Leptolyngbya sp. (SPAdes) | ecosystem: Environmental > Aquatic > Marine > Unclassified | place: Panama: Panama City | collected...
TCTGGGGCATCGCATTGCCCGCGGAGACTACGCGACTGGCTCGACGCTTCCCAAGGAAGGTGAGCTCGTGGAAGCCATTGGCGTGTCCAGAACGGTGATACGTGAGGCAATCAAGGTCCTGTGTGGCAAGGGACTTGTGAGAACCGCGCGCCGCTACGGGTCCAAGGTTTGCCATTTCAATGAATGGAACCTGCTGGATCCCGATGTGATCCGCTGGCACACGCCTGAATGCCCAATGACGGCCAGGATCTACGCTGAGGCCACGCAGCTTCGGTTCATCTTCGAACCGGAAGCCGCATCCCTTGCCGCGACAAACGCAAGCCAGAGACAGCGGGAAACAATCCTGTCTGCAGCAAAATCCATTCGCTCCGATCTCGGTGAAAAGGCAATGATCGGCGCCGACTATGCATTTCACTCCACAATCCTGCAGGCGAGCGGGAATCTCATGCTCGCCCAATTCCAGAACCTGATTCACGCGGTCCTGGTCAGTTCCTACGCCGCCGGGCGGGACGGTGTTCCTGAAGAACGCCTCTCAAGAAGCAATCACATCAAGGTCGCAGAAGCCATCCAGGCAGGGAATGGCGAGCAGGCCCGCAGCCGCATGATCGAAATGCTGATGCTCAACCAGGAAATCGCAGAGCGCATCACCAAGACTTAAGCTCTGCATAAGTGCCATCAATGCGCTTAGCCGGAAACCAGCGTGCGCGTCAGGTCGCTGCTTGCGTCAACCAACCCGTCAATGACATCGAAATGGTGCTTTTCCGGGTCGATGTGAACGGTCGCATTTGCCCAGGCCTCCGCCAGCAATCGGGACTGGCGAATAAATTCCGGACGCTCTTCGGCCCCAACCCAAGCCGTAACGGGGCAAGCGGAAATCGGCTTCTGCAAGGCGGCACTTTCGGATGTCGCCCCCGTCTCCGTAAGCTTGAAGTGTTCGTTCATTCGGGTGTTTCGCAGCGGCCGCAGGTCATGCAGTCCGCTGATCGACACAATCTTTTCCAGCCGTTCAACAAGACTTGTATCCAGTGGCGTGTCCGCACAAAGCATGCGGGTGACCAGGTGGCCGCCGGCAGAATGACCCGATAAGCGGATCGGCCCGCTGACACGTTCACCGGCGACACCAATCGCAACGCCGATCTGTTTCGTGATTTCCGCGACGTCTGCCGCCGGCGACAATTCGTAACTCGGTAGACAAACCGTCCAGCCATGTTTCAGCGCCCCATAGGCAAAATGGGACCAATAGCTCTTGTCGAACCGCAGCCAGTAACCGCCGTGAACGAAAACCACCAGTCCCTTGGACGTCACTTCGGGATAAAAGAGGTCAAGACGCAGCCGCTCCTTGTTCCCATAAACGATGTCAAGGTCCTTGCCGGTCCAGTCAGTTCTGAACGCCTTTGCGTCCGCAGCCCATCTGTCCGGATAGTGTTCAGCTCCCTGGATGTGCGCGGCGTTGGCATAGGCATCGTCCCAGTCGGTAATACTGATGTCTGTCATGAGCTGTCTCCCGAGTGGAACGCGGCTTTCGGAGCAATGGTGTTGGCAGCTTGGAATGAGACGCAAACGGCGCGCCTTGTCAAATCGCACCTGAGCATCCTAACGTCGCGCACAACGCTACCGGGAAAAGGGAATGATCGGTCGATGATGAAGCGCTGTTCTAATCGCGTAACCAACCTGGCGCATTATCTGACCAGAAATGCAATGCGCTGGCCGCAGCGCCAGTCAGTGGTCTGGGAGGGTCGGACCTGGACATGGGGCGAGCTCGACCGGCGTGTTTCGGCACTTTGCAATGCGCTAACGACGGAGTTCGGGATCAAGAAGGGCGACTGTATTCTCGTTCAGGCGCAGAATTCCAACCAGATGATCGAAATCATGCTGGCTGCCTTTCGGCTCGGAGCGGTTTGGGTCCCCTGCAATTTCCGGCAGGCACCGGCCGAAACGGCCTACGCCGGACAAAAAGCCAAAGCGAAACTCTTCATTTGCGACGCGGAATTCGAAGATCAAGCCGACGCTGTCCGGAACGGTCAACCGGATCTGGTTGGAACAATCTGCATCGGGGCGAGCCATTGCGGCGAAAACTATGAAGAGCTGATCGACCGCTTTGACGGATTGCCGTTCGAGAATGCGGCTGTCGACTACGATGATCCCTGCTGGCTGTTTTTCACCTCCGGATCCACGGGACGGCCGAAAGCGGTCGTGCTCACACACGGCCAGATTGGCTTTGTCACCGTGAACTATCTGGCGGATCTCCTGCCAGGAACCAGCGAACTGGACGCATCGCTCGTGATTGCGCCCCTCTCCCACGGCGCTGGTTTACAGTTGATCGCCCAACTCCCCGTGGGCGCAGCACATGTCCTCATGCCGGGCGGCGGTTTCAGTCCTGCTGCGGCATTCGAACTGATCGAAAAACATCGGGTCAGCAACTTGTTCACTGTCCCCACAATCGTGAAGCGCCTCGTTGAAGATCCTGCGGTGGACCGGTTTGATCACTCCAGTCTGCGCAACGTTATCTATGCCGGCGCTCCCATGTATCGGGAAGACCAGAAGCACGCGCTTGAAAAGCTCGGCTCCGTTCTGGTTCAGTATTACGGCCTTGGAGAAGTGACCGGAAACATCACGGTTCTGCGCCCTCAGGATCACCATATAGACGATGGGCCTGACGCAAGGATCGGCACGTGCGGCACCGAGCGAACCGGGATTGAAGTCAGCATTCAGGACGATGAAGGTAACCTTTTGCCCGCAGGACAAACCGGCGAGGTTTGCGTCATCGGACCCGCTGTTTGCGCCGGATATCTGGAGGACGATGCTGCAAACTCCAAGTCCTTCAGAAACGGCTGGTTCCGAACCGGGGACATCGGGCACATGGACGACCAGCGGTTTCTCTATCTCACAGGACGTGCTTCGGACATGTACATATCCGGGGGGTCTAATGTCTATCCGAAGGAAATCGAGGAAGTGCTGCTGGCGCATCCCGATGTCTCTGAAGTCGCCATCCTCGGGATCCCGGACCCGCACTGGGGTGAAATTGGACTGGCCGTCTGTGTGCTCCACAAGGACAGGTCCGTGGTCGAAGCAGAATTATCGGAGTTTTTGGCCGGCAAGATCGCCCGGTACAAGATGCCAGCGCGATACCTTTTCATCGAGGCAATGCCGACCAGCGCTTACGGAAAGATTACAAAAAAACTTGTTCGCGAACATCTGACCGAGCGGGGACTGATATGAGACGCCCTGCCCCATTGTCGCTTTCGCAAATCCGGCATCCAGGGCCGAAATCGGCCGATCGGCATCCGTTTGTCCTTTGCAATGCGACGCCGGTCAAAATCGACTTGCCGGCGGGCGTACAACTCCAGAGCTTTCTGGGAACCTGGGCAGAAGAATCCGGTTTCGCTTCGGCGATATTGAATTTCAAGTCTCTCAGGCTGAAATCCTTCGACTATGTCATGCCGGATCGTGCGGCGGATGACCGCCACGTAGCCTGGTACAGCGAGACCAGACGCTCCGCCGGTGCCCATCTTGACGATTCTGTTGCAGTGCTCGGCCGGAGAGACGGGAACTGGTTTGCCCACGTGCATGCCTATTGGTCCGAGCAAGGTGCAAACCACCTCGGGCACCTGCTTCCGCACACCATCGAAACAAGCGATCCCTCGCAAATAACCGGCTGGGGTCTCAAGGGAGCGATGTTTGAGGCGGCGGAAGATCCGGAAACCGAATTCACCCTGTTTCGTGTCAAAGAACATCCCGAGACCTTCACGCAAGAGCCAGTGAACGCCCTGATTGCGACGTTGGCGCCCTTTGAGGACCTTTCTGCAGGCGTTGAAAAGCTCGCTGACAAGCTCAAAGCGCGGCAATACGGCGTTCACGGTCTCGGAAGTCTTGCCGGGACCGAATTTCTGGACAGCTCTCCAATGACAGGCCTTATCTCAGAAATTCTTCTGCTGCCGGAGGCCGGGTGTCATGACGACAACCAATTGTCTTTGCCGGTTCGATGCGTTGATCTTGAAGGGAACCTGTTTCGCGGCACCGTGAAGCCAAACACGGCACCAACTCTAGTGACATGCGAGCTTCTGATCACAAAACTCGACTGATGTTCTCGTAATATTTCCTTGTGCCTGGGGCATTCCCGAAACCAAAGCATAGAACAGTAAGAGAACATTTACCCTTGCAGAACACAATGGGAACAGGTAAATTGTTCTCGATTTGTACCCGTCTAGATTCGCGGTCAGGGGAAGCCGATATGCTTACGCGCAAGCAGTATGAACTGCTCATGTTCATTCACGAAAGACTGAAGGAAACTGGTGTTCCACCATCATTCGATGAAATGAAGGATGCCTTGGATTTGCGCTCCAAATCCGGCATTCACAGACTGATTACGGCACTGGAAGAGCGCGGCTTCATAAGACGTCTTCCCAATCGTGCCCGGGCAATGGAAGTTGTCAGGCTTCCTGAATCGATCGCACCCGGACTTGGATCCCCGCGTCCTCGCGGAAGCTTCTCTCCCGAAGTGATCGAAGGGTCGCTCGGAAGACCGGAACCGGCGCGTCCCGATCCTGTCCCCACAGCAACGGGAACCGAAATTCCGGTGATGGGCCGTATTGCGGCAGGTGTTCCGATCGAAGCCATTCAAACCCATAGCCATTCCATTACTGTACCGCAGGAACTACTCGGAAAAGGTGAACACTACGCGCTTGAAGTGCGCGGCGATTCCATGATCGACGCCGGCATCCTGGATGGGGACACCGTTCTCATTCGGCGCACGGACAGCGCAGATAGCGGCGATATTGTCGTCGCGCTCGTCGACGAGGAAGAAGCAACTCTAAAACGGCTTCGCAAGAAGGGAGCCTCCATCGCACTCGAGGCTGCCAACCCTGCTTACGAAACAAGGATCTTCGGACCCGGGCGGGTGCGCGTGCAGGGTCGTCTTGTCGCTCTCTTCCGTCAGTACTGATCGATCACTGAGCCGATGTGTGTCCAACTTCCTCTGAGAGGGATGTGTGCGACTATGGACACGGCGGAAGCTCTTTAATGTCCAGCAGGTGAATTACCTGAGGTTTACGCGAGCGACCTCGCCCTTTTTGTGCCAAGGGCGGGGATTGGCACTGACGGCGAACCGTATGTCATCCACTTTGATCGCCTTTGTCGTTTCAGTGCCGTTTCGCAGGTAGATCCCGTCCGAGACCAGACTTCCTCCGGCCTGTTTTTCTTGTGACAGCCAGATCGAGACTGCGCCCCTTAGTCGACGCGTTGTCCGGTCAATGACGAGGCCGGCATCGCAACTTTCAAATACGACTAAATCGCTCACGATCAAATCGGCATACCTGCAGTCCATCCGCAGGGCATCCTGCGATCTCGGCAACGCTATGAAGTAGCGTACAGTGACCGCATTCTGTGCGACGTCACCTTCGCGGAAGGCATAAGCCCGGACAACACACCCCGTTTCGTCACACCTCACTTGAGGCGATTTCATCTTGTGCGATCTGATCGCACCTTCTTCAACACCCTCCGTCTGATACCAGATATCCGAAACGAATGATCTGCGTTGCCCGACCCACCGCAACGTTCCATTGTCGTCTCGAGCGGCAATCCGGTTCCCTGAGGCGGCGATCTGAATATCCGGTGGCGGCGAGTTCAAGAGGAGCAATACCCCGATCAGCAGCGGTCCAGTCGCGCTTAAACGCCACCAGCCACGCAACAGCAGCAAGGCGAACAGTGCCGCGGAAAATGCCACCATTTCAAAGACGGTCACCCTGCCGATCGCACCAGCTCCGTCGTCCAGTCCGGCGACAAAAGCAGCGATCCAGAGCAGCAGGTCAATTCCGTATTTCATGACGGTCAGCGGCAGGGCAGCCAAGCCGAATGGCATCAGGATCATGGCAAGAACGCCCATCGGCATGACCAGCAAACTGAAAATGGGCATGCCGAGAAAATTGCCCAGAAGTCCGAAAGGAGCGATGCGGCCAAAGTGATGAGCGGCGATGATGCCGGTCGCCAGCCCTGCGACCAAAGCCGTAATCAAGATCCCGGCCGCCCATTGAAAAGCCGACAAGGCTATCCGGTTGCTCATTCGAGCGCTTGGACGCTTCAGTCGCGCAAACGGATCCAACCGGTTCCGCCAGGTTTCATAGACAGCGACCAGACAGATGACCGCGGCAAAGGACATCTGGAACCCTGGGAAAAACAGCCTTTCAGGAGCGAGCACCAACAGTACGAGACCCGCAAGAGCGACGCTTCTAAGCGTCAATCCCCTGCGCCCAATCAATATTGCGAGAAACACAAGCGCGATCATCAGGAACGACCGCTGGGTTGCCACCGAAGCTCCAGAAACAAGAAGGTAGAAAACAGCAGCAAAAAGGGCCGCGACGGCCGCAAATTTGTGGATAGGCCAGTTTAGGGACAAGGATGGAAAGAGGGCCATCAGAAACAGAGCTGCTGCATAAGCGCCGCCGGCAAAGAGCGCCATGTGCAAACCCGATATCGCCAGGATATGGGCAAGTCCCGCCGCTCTGAGGTTTTCTTCCTGTGTCTCACTGATCCCGCTTCGGTCTCCGACAAGGAGTGCAACGATCAGCCCTGCTTCCTGCCCTTCCGGCAAACTTGTTGTAATTTTTTCCTTGAGATGGGACCGAAGCGACTGGAGCAATGCACTGCCGCGAATCCGAAGCGGGACTTCGCTTTGAGGAACAATTTGTGGCTGACCGAAACTGAAGCCGGTTGCACCGACCTGTGAGAAATAAGCACGAAGGGAGTAATCGTACCCTCCAGGCACCACAGGTCCGGCAGGCGGGAACAGGCGTGCACGAAGCTGAACCTTGTCTCCCACGCGCGCGTCTGTCTTCTGTGGTACCGAAACACGCACCTTCTTGGGAAATAGTGTTTTGGTCAGGGGACGATCGTTCACGGTATCAACCTTCAGGACAAGGCGCGTCCGGCCGACGCGATCCGACCGTTCGATGACATACCCGCTCAGGTTCACATTGATTTCTTCCGAGATACGGGGCGCATCGACAAAGGCAGTGCGCAGAGCCGCACAGGTAAGGCCCGCCCAAAAAGACAAGGCCAGCAGAGCAAACCGGCCAAGTCCGGCACGGTTTCTTGCAAAAAACGCGCACAGGACTGCAAAAGTGAGCACGGCGACGAGAAGCGGCCAGTAAGGTTCAGCAGGCAACGTGAAGTAAACCGCAATTCCGGACGCGAACAAAAAGCTGACCCACAGAAGGGCCTGATGTTCCCAGACCGAGACATTGTCCGAGGTCTGCGACTTCTTTCCGGACTGCAAGATCGCTTGCCAGGTGGAACGGTACGATCTGCCCGTCTGTTCACTCCAAGTTCGGGGCGGTTCGATTATTCCTTTTTCGGAATCGGTGTCGGCCACCGCAATTTGGCGGTTTTTATCTTTTTGCAACGGGTCCTGCCCGGCCGCCAAACGTTGCCCTTTCATGCTGTCACAAGAAACGGAGCTGATCCTATTTTGCCCCGACCGTGCCTGTGCTAAGACCGCGCCACACATGGGCGCAGCCCGCGCCTCCAATCCAGAAGAGACTTTCAAATAAAGCACCATGACACAAGAGATCGTCACGCGCTTCGCACCCTCGCCTACGGGATTCCTGCATATCGGAGGCGCTCGAACGGCGCTGTTCAACTGGTTGTTTGCCAAGCACAACAACGGAAAAATGCTGCTTCGTATCGAAGACACCGACCGTGCCCGGTCCACGCAGGAGGCTGTCGACGCGTTGATAGACGGCCTCACCTGGCTGGGACTTGATTGGGATGGTGAGCCGATTTCACAGTTTTCCCGCGTTGACAGGCACAGGGAAGCCGTCGAGCAGATGCTGGCCAGCGGTACGGCTTACCAGTGCTACTGCACGCCGGAAGAAGTCGACGCGATGCGTGAAAAAGCGCGTTCCGAAGGACGTCCGCCCCGCTATGACGGCACGTGGCGCGACCGGGACCCTTCAGAAGCGCCTGAGGGCGTGACGCCGGTCGTCCGGCTCAGGGCACCGCAAGAAGGCGAAACCGTTGTCGATGACATGGTCCAGGGGCGCGTGGTCATTCCCAACAAGGACCTTGATGATCTTGTGCTTCTTCGCTCAGACGGCACGCCGACTTATATGCTGGCCGTCGTCGTTGACGATCACGACATGGGTGTCACTCACATTATTCGTGGCGTCGATCATCTGACCAATGCCGCAAGACAAACCCTCATTTTCCAGGCTCTCGGATGGACAGTCCCCGAGATGGCCCACATCCCGCTGATACACGGCCCGGATGGCGCAAAACTGTCCAAGCGTCACGGGGCTACCGGCGCGGAGGCCTATCGCGAGTTGGGGTATTTGCCGCAGGCAATGCGCAACTACCTGGCCCGTCTCGGTTGGAGCCATGGCGATGAAGAGATCATGTCCCTGGACGACATGATCAAATGGTTCGGCATGGATGCAGTCGGTCAGTCCGCCGCCCGGTTTGATTTCAAGAAACTGGAAAACCTCAACGGGCACTACATGCGTGCAACCGGAGACGATGAGCTGCTGGAGCACTGGAAAGTCTATCTTCGGCATGCAGATGGCGGCGAGCCGGTTCTGGCCTGGATGTCGGAAGCTCACAATGATCAAACCGCGTTGACGGCTCTTCCCGGACTTAAGGAGCGCGCCAAGACCCTGGTCGAGCTGACGGAAAGCGCCTCTTATCTCTGGAGATCACGGCCTCTGGACCTTGACGAGAAGGCTCAAAAGATCCTCAACGAAGAAGCCAGAACAATCCTGAACGATCTTCACAGTGTTCTCGCCTCAGCACCGGATTGGTCGTCCGAGACCTTGGAATCGGCCGTCAAATCTTACGCCGAGGAAAGAGAATTGAAGCTCGGAAAGGTCGCTCAACCGCTCCGGGCTGCCCTTACGGGACGTGGCACTTCGCCTGGAATTTATGATGTTTTGATTGCTCTTGGCGGTGACGAGTCTCTCGCGCGCATCCAAGATCAGGCAAAATAAGGGTTTCTTGCGGAGCTCCTGTTTCCATTAAAAGGATTGAAAAGGAGCATGCCCTCCCAGGTGTGGCCAGCCTTTGACCAAAGCGTTAGGCCCGCCAGCTTGCGGCACTGCAATAAATGGGCTACGCAAGACCCGAAAATTTCTCACGTGCCGTCCGGCCCAGGCTCCGCTGGTGGAATTGCGAGGTCTGCAGCGGACGGCGCATCAGGATAAAACAAAGGGGTTTCTGTATGGCCGACAACAACGCCAATCTCAACGTCGGTGGCGCCGACCACGATTTCGACGTTCTTGACGGGTCCATCGGACCGTCGGTCGTGAACATCTCGTCCTTGTACAAGGACACCGGCATGTTCACCTATGATCCGGGCTTCACGTCCACTGCTTCCTGCGAATCCAAGATCACCTATATCGACGGTGACGAGGGCACTCTGCTTTATCGCGGCTATCCGATCGAGCAGCTCGCCGACCACGGAGACTTTCTCGAGTCCTGCTACCTGCTTCTTTACGGCGAACTGCCGACAAAGGCTCAGAAGGATGATTTCGTTCAGCGTGTGACGTATCACACGATGATCCACGAGCAGATGAACCGCTTTTTCTCCGGTTTCCGTCGTGATGCACACCCGATGGCGATCATGGTCGGAACCGTCGGCGCACTGTCGGCTTTCTACCACGACTCCACCGACATCACCGATCCCCACCAGCGCATGGTGGCTTCGCTGCGCATGATCGCGAAAATGCCGACCATCGCGGCAATGGCCTACAAGTATCACGTCGGCCAGCCCTTTGTTTATCCGCGCAACGACCTCGGATATGCGGCCAACTTCCTGCATATGTGCTTTGCTGTTCCCTGCGAGGAGTACAAGGTCAATCCGGTTCTGGCACGCGCCATGGACCGGATTTTCATTTTGCATGCCGATCACGAGCAAAACGCATCCACATCCACAGTGCGTCTTGCCGGCTCGTCAGGCGCAAACCCCTTCGCCTGTATCGCTGCCGGTATTGCGTGTCTTTGGGGCCCGGCACATGGCGGCGCGAACGAAGCGGCATTGAATATGCTCTCCGAGATCGGCTCCGTGGACAACATTCCGGAATACATCGAACGCGCCAAGGACAAGGATGACCCGTTCCGGCTGATGGGCTTCGGGCACCGGGTTTACAAGAACTACGACCCGCGTGCGCGCATCATGCAGAAGACAACCCACGAGGTTCTGGGCGAACTCGGTATCAAGGACGATCCGCTTCTTGACGTCGCGATTGAGCTGGAAAAAATCGCGCTGAACGATGAGTACTTCGTCGACAAGAAGCTCTATCCGAATATCGACTTCTATTCCGGTATCACGCTGCGCGCACTTGGGTTCCCGACCACGATGTTCACCGTTCTGTTCGCGCTCGCGCGGACGGTTGGCTGGATCGCGCAGTGGAAGGAAATGGTCGAAGATCCGTCCCAGCGGATCGGACGTCCGCGTCAGCTTTATACGGGCTCGACCAAGCGGGATTACATTCCGATCGATCAGCGCCGCTAACGGCTCGCTGAGAGATTTCAAGACTGTTCAAAGAGTGACGATGCTCCCGTGAAAACGGGAGCTTTTTTTTTGGTCTTCACAATCGAATTGACGTCAATCTGCTGGATAGGTCAGCTTCGGGACGCGAGACAACCCTGCCACGGTCTTGCAGAACCTGTGACAAACTAAGTGTCTGCAGTCTTGAGGACTTTCAGGACGACATCCGCAGCAGCATCTCTTTGGCTGTGTCCATCCGGCAAACGCATGACATCATCGAGGCGCGACAAATCAGAAAGCTGAAGCCGCCGTTCCTCGCTGTCAGACAAGAGATTGACGAGGTGTCCTGCAAGAACGTCCGGCTGAACCTCATCATCCAGGAACTCCGGAATTGCTTTCTTGCCAAGAATGATATTCGGCAAGACAAAAGAGTCCACGCTCGCAAATTTGAAAATGCGATTGAGTTCCTTGATCCTCCGGAAAAACCAGTCGACCTTGTAGGCGACGACCATCGGAACTCCGGACAGGGCGAGTTCAAGTGAGACCGTCCCCGATGCGGCAAGCGCCGCATGCGCTTTGCGAAACGCGGCATGCTTGGCGTCAAGTCCCGTGACAATCTCTGTCTCGACTGGCCAAGTGGCGACCCCGTCCCGGATCCGGCCTTCCAGATGGCTGACGGCTGGCAGAACGACCCTGACTTCGGGCAAATCCTTTTTGACTTGAGCTATCGTCTCGCCGAACACGTCCAGCAGTCGGTCGATTTCGCTCCGCCGGCTGCCCGGCAAAACGAGCAGTACCTTGTCGTCTTCATCGACAGGCTTGCGCTCGCCCGCCACCGGACGTAATGCGTCGTCGTTCTCGCTCAGAGGATGACCCACATAATGCGTTGTTGGCCCGCCAAGCTTCCGATGCACATCCGGTTCAAATGGCAAAAGCGCAAGCAACTCATCGACATAGGCGCTCATTTTCCGCGCCCTGCCTGGCCGCCATGCCCAAACGGAGGGTGAGACATAGCCGACAATCGGAATGTGAGGAGCGCGCTTCCGGACCCGCTTGGCAACATTGTGTGTGAAATCGGGACTGTCGATGATGACCAAAACGGCCGGGTTGGCGGCGACAGTTGCGTCAACTGTCTGGTAGACACGCCGGACGATCAGCGGCAAGCGGGCCAGAACAGCACTGATCCCCATGACGGATACATCCGACATTTCAAAGAAACTGGTGAGACCAAGAGACGTCATCCTCTCTCCGCCGACACCGCAGTATCGCACCCCTTCACCCAGTCTTGCATTCAGCGCCTTCATCAGCTCTGAACCGAGCAGATCCCCGGACTCTTCGCCAGCGACCAGACAGATGGTCGGCATTTCGCCGCTCATTCTTCGAAGGCTCCAGACATCTTGGCACGATCAATACCGATGACGTAAAGACCAGCCTCATCGGCTTTTCGAAGCGTGCCATCCTTGTCGGCAATCAACGCGCCATGGGCCTCAACAGCAATCCCGGAAAGACCTGCAGAAACGGCCAATTCAATCGTTTTCGGCCCAACAGTCGGCAGGTCAACACGCAGGTCCTGGGTCGGCTTTGCAGTTTTCACCAGGACACCCGCCCGGCCCTTGGCTCTGACGCGGCCGATCCGCTTCAACTCGGCGCATCGCTCCAGCATCGCATCTGTTCCCTCCGCGCCTTCCAGAGCGACAACGCGGCCTCCCACGGCGACGGCGGCTTGTCCGATATCCAGTTCGCCGAGTTTTTCTGTTGCCTTCAGGGCAAGCTCAAGGTCACGCCAGTCATTCTTCTTAGGCTGAACCCGGCCCAAAACGCCGCTCGATGCCAGCAATTGCGGCGCCACGTCTTTGATACCCACGACGCGAAACCCCTCGTCTTCAAAAAGCCGGATGACCTTGGTCAGCAGGCTGTCGTCACCACCCGCGAGCGCCCGAATGATGGTCGGTAGCCGCTTCAATGTACCAAAGTCTGAAAAGAACGATGCAAAATCCGGCCGTCGGGACACGCCACCGATCAGGAGCACATCCTTGCATCCGGTTTTTTTCAAGAAACCATAGAGCCGGCCGATCTCGCCCCAGCCTAATTCCGCGCTTGCCCGTTGTCTGGTGGCAGCCTCCGCCTCGCCCTTGATGGCCACGATCTTGAAGTCACGTCCTGCACCGGCAAGCGCATCGGCGATCTGACCCGGCAAGCTGCCGTTTCCTGCGATCAACGCAAGACGCCGGGCATTTGGACCAACCGCGCTGCTCATGGCTTCATTCGTCTTGTCATGGGGTACAGAAGCGCCGGTCTTCCTTTTCAAGAATGAAATCGGTGACGGTCTTCACGAGGGGCTGGTCCGTGTTGGCGGCAGCAACTGCTTCCGCCCTGCTACGCAGGGTTCCGTCTTCACTTTCAAACAGTTCGCGGTAGGCCGCCCGCAATGCATGGATCTGTTCCCGAGGCAGTCCCTTGCGTTTCAACCCGACGAGATTGAGACCAGCCAACCGGGCCCTGTCACCGATCACTGATCCAAAGGGAATAACGTCAAACTCCACTCCGGTCATACCGCCGACAATTGCACCGGTTCCAATGCGTGACCATTGCCGCACGGCACTCAAACCGCCCAGAATGACGAAATCGTCCAGCTCCACATGCCCGGCGAGCGTCGCGTTGTTCGCCAGAATCGCGTTGTTTCC
>Ga0207422_1003986_pt1 | contig 13143 bp, 11 predicted proteins | sample MarCyaLeptolynsp_FD_187757 | JGI IMG/M metagenome (GOLD analysis project Ga0207422, IMG submission 187757) | Marine cyanobacterial communities from Panama - species 1 Leptolyngbya sp. (SPAdes) | ecosystem: Environmental > Aquatic > Marine > Unclassified | place: Panama: Panama City | collected...
CAATTTCTCGGATATATCGAGTCTCAGATTTTTGAGAACTAAAAGTTCTCTGGAATTGACACCATTTATTCGCTCTAACTCTCTGGGAGGATGGCATCCAGACTCCATGATTCTTCCGAATTGCTACGATCCAAGGAATCTCCAACTTGTCTAATGTTCTCAAAAATGAATTTGCCTCACCGTAAAGACTGTCAGCTAACACTCGTTGAATTTTGAAGCCCAGCTCCACTAACTCTTCTAGCATCATTGAGGCTAACTCACTTTTCGTTTCGTAAGTCTCTCCAGGCTTTAATGTTACTTGTGGCTTGAAGACTTTAAACATTAATGGAATCGTTATGTTTTGATAGATTCCATAAGCATTGACTGTCACTATCCCTGGCTCGATTTTTCCCAAGCTCCCTCAGTATCGATTAAGCCCACTGTTCGGTTGAACATCTCTTTTTAAGTGTTTGAGGATTTGTAATTCTACATCCATTGTCCTTTCTCGCTTGTCGGCTTTGAGCGTGGGGATTCTCTAATTTTAAATCCGATGGGGACGCTACAATCGGGATAGATTGTCAGGTAACTGCGCTCAAGCCTTTAAAGTTGCTCGGTTGGCCGGCAATCCTTTCTCAATGTGTCGCATTCAATCATTAACTGACAGCAATGGCAATTTCACTACAAAAGGGACAGCGAGTTTCCCTCGACAAAGTGGCCCCCGGTCTGAAGGCCGCCTTTGTGGGTTTAGGCTGGGATGTGAACCCCACCGACACCGGCTACGACTTCGATCTGGATGCTTCTGTTTTCCTCCTGGGAGCCAACGAGAAGCTGGTTTCCGACTCTCACTTAATTTTTTACAACAACCTCACCAGTCCAGACCCCGACCAGTCGGTCAAGCACATGGGGGACAACCTTACGGGTGCTGGAGAAGGCGATGATGAAGCGATTATTCTCGACCTGAGAAAAGTACCGCCAGAAGTGCAGAAAATGGTTTTTGTCGTCACCATTCACGAAGCCGAACAGCGGGGCCAAAACTTCGGTCAGGTGAGCAACGCTTTTGTGCGCCTCGTGGACGTTGAGAGCAAGAAAGAAGTCCTACGCTACGATTTAGTCGAAGACTATTCTGTCGAAACGGCGTTAATCATGGCAGAAGTCTATCGCAAAGACAGCGATTGGCGGCTTAATGCTGTGGGTGCGGGGTATCAAGGTGGGTTAAAAGCAATCCTCGATCGCTACAGCTAAGAGACTGGAGTTCTATGGCAATTAATTTACAAAAGGGACAGCGAATCTCCTTGGAAAAAGAAGCACCCGGACTGACTCGACTGATGTGCGGGTTGGGATGGGATGTGGCCAAGCGATCGGGGAAGGGGTTGTTGAGCGTCTTTAGCAGCACCCCCGACTACGACCTAGATGCTTCAGTCATCTGCGTGGATGCAAACGGAAAAGCGAGCAGAACCGCCGATGTCGTTTACTTTGGTAACTTGCGCCACCGTTCTGGTGCGATCGTCCACTTAGGCGACAATCTCACTGGCGAGGGTGATGGGGATGACGAGCAAATTATCGTCGATTTGCCCCAAGTTCCGGCTGAAATTGACAAACTGATTTTTGTGGTCAATATCTACAATTGCGTTTCTCGCCAACAAGACTTTGGCCAGGTGGAAAACGCTTTTGTGCGCTTGGTGGATATGACCAACCACCGCGAAATTGCTCGCTATAACCTATCGGGTCGCGAGTACAGCGGTAAAACTGGCCTGATTATGGCGGAAATTTATCGGAGAGATGGCGGCTGGAAAATGGCCGCGATCGGGAATGGCGTTCGCGTTAATAATCTCGAAGAGTTAGTGAAATCTTACGCTTAAAATGCTTCGAGCGTCCTCTTCTTTTTCCCTTGATGAGACAGCGGTAAATTTCTCGCCGCGATCGCATCTTCGGTAAAGATTCTTCATGAATTTCTCGAATAGACGTACACTACTTACTTGCAAACAACAATGGCAATTAACTTAAGTAAAGGTCAGCGCATCGATTTGGGTAAAGAAGCACCCAGTTTAACCAGCGCTTGGGTTGGTTTGGGATGGGATGTTAATGTTACCGACACTGGCACGGATTTCGATCTCGACGCTTCTGTGTTTATGATTGGAGCCAACGGCAAAATTCCCACGGAAAAATATTTTGTTTTCTACAACAATAAAATGTCCCCCGATAGTTCTGTCGAACACCTAGGAGACAACCGCACTGGCGAAGGGTCTGGCGATGACGAATTAGTTGTTGTTGACTTAAGTAAAGTTGATGCTTCCGTGCAAGAATTGCTATTTGTCGTCACCATTCACGAAGCACAGGCGAGGAAGCAAAATTTTGGGCAAGTCCGCAATGCGTTTATTCGTATTGCCGATGCAGCTACTAAAAATGAGATTTCTCGCTACGAGTTAGATGAAGATTTCTCAATCGAAACGGCTGTGGAATTTGGTCGATTGTATCGTAAAGATGGGTCTTGGCGCTTTCAAGCTGTTGGAGAAGGCTATCAATCCGGGCTGGAGAGTTTTGTCAGTAAATATGCGTCTTAAGGACGAGGTTCAAAGATTGAGACTTGCTTAGAAAAACACATTGTGGCGAGCAATACTCGCTCTAATTGTTAGATAATATAGCAGTCTTCAATAACTCGCGCTCTAACGTTCTCTTCTTTGGACAAGATCGAATTCTATCGGTTAGCGAAACCCAGCAAAAAAACTTAACCTTGTTGGGTTTCCTTTATTCAATCTCAGTGAGATTTTCACTCTTGTTTAATTCACAAGCTGAATGCTGGCAAAAATAGTCAAATATTTTCGCAAAATCCGAGAGAAAAGCCGACAAGTTTTTGCTGTCGATCGGAGGCACATGAACAAAAATGCAGCGCGTCGAATCTCGCTTTTGTAAATAGTTTAGAACCTGATAATATAACCCTTCACACACGAACTTTCCTGCATCATGGCTAATTTTTGTCTGGTCTAGTGCGTGAATGAGTTGCGCGAGATCGACAGTCGTCTTCAGTCGCTTTTCTTCTCCCCAAGCACCTGATTCGATGGTGAGTTGCTGTCGGGACTCTGCCATTCCACAGCAAATTATGACATCAGGTTTTTCTAGTTTGATTGAGGCGATCGCTTTTTTGCTTGCCAAAGCAGTATCGACGGGTAATTGTCGCAAAAAGACTAACGAATAAGAATCAGGGGAGACAGCTTGTTTCTGTAACTGTTCGAGCAGATCGTCAGAAGCATTAGAGTGTTGGTGAGGTAACCAAGTTTGAAAAGACGTGAGTAAAATTTTCTGAGCCATCGAATAATAGGGAGTAGGGAGTAGCTGTCCGCAAAGTTTTAATGGGTTGTAATTCTCCTTCGCAAGTTCAAATTTTCTGGCGAGATCGACTCCTGTGCGATGTTTGATTCGGTATGTTCGTAAGCTTGTATTGGGTTAGACTTGGGAAACCAGAATGTTGCGAGTAAAAAAATCGAAGTCACAAAGACTCCCCACAGAGTAATTCCACTGTTGTTTTGAAGTTTGTGTTGTTTGCTTGAGTTTTCAAAAGTCGCAAGACAATCTTCTCGAACCGCTCGACTGCAACCTTGACTGCCTGAAATTGACCCTAGCATTAATAAGTTTAAATTGCGGAGAGATTTGTAGGCGCGATCGCGTTCGGAAGAATTCATGTCTTGACCTCTGATTGCTCGAACTTCCTTTATGTTCGCCCAGCTCAACAGATGCTTCAGCGATCTGCATTCAAGACAAAAGTGAGTTCGATCGGCAACCTGCTGTGCGTTCAAACAAGTCCTCGAGCGATCGCTCCGGCAGGAATAGATAGATCGCTCTACAATGACAACAGGCAATCTTGCACGGGGTTTGATAAATGCCAACAACAGCCGTTTCTCGATTGCAATCTTCCTGATGCGAGAGAAAGTTAGCCCAAACTCTAATACACAAGATGAAAACTTGGACTCAAGGCTACGTTGCGGATGTCAGCTACGACTATAGCTTTTTTCCAGAACTCGCACCGATTAGTATCGTTTTCAATCTTCTAGACAGGGGTTTCTTCCCCCCTTCTCTAGACAAGTTTACCTACTGCGAGTTGGGTTGCGGACAAGGCTTCACGACCAATATTTTGGCTGCAACCCATCCCCAAGGGGAATTTTTGGGAATTGATTTTAATCCAACCCATGTGGCCGAAGCTCAACGCTTAGCAGAAGCAGCACAACTCCAAAATATTCACTTCTCCGATCGCAGTTTTGAAGAATTTCTAGCAGTCGATACTCCCGAATTTGACTTCATCACCTTGCATGGCGTGTACTCTTGGATTGGCGATCGCAACAGACAGATTATTGTCGAGATACTACGAAAAAAGTTGAAATTTGGAGGTGCTGTCTATATTAGCTATAATGCACTCCCTGGCTGGTCTGCCCTCATGCCACTCAGAGATCTTATGGTGCAATATACAGGTGGTTCTGCTGATTCAACGCTTCAGAAAGTGGAAAAAGGGATTGCATTTGCCCAACAACTTCAAGACCTTAGAGCTAGATATTTTCTTGAGAATCCCATCGTCAAGCAAAGTTTGAATGAAATGCAAGAAGATTCTCGCAATTATCTGGCACATGAGTATTTTAATGATGACTGGCGACCGCTATATCATTCAGAAGTTGTCCGACAACTCGCTGATGCTAAGCTGACCTTTGCGACCTCAGCAGATATAGACGACCAATTCTATAATTTCAAACTAAATGATAATCAATTAAATTTACTCGCCGATACTCCCAACCCAACCTTACGAGAAACCATCCGCGACTTTCTGTTTAACACGCAATTTCGTAGAGATCTTTTTGTCAAAGGGCCGATTAAGCTTCCCGCCTTAGAACAAGTCGAATTGTTGAGCAATTTTCGTTTTGCCTTAATCGTTTTGCCTGAAGATATTGAGTATGAGACCGAACTCGTCGGCCGTCCCATCAAGCTTGAGGAAACGATCTACAAACCTATTGTTTCCGCACTCGCCGATCGCCCCCAAACCCTGAGAGAGTTGATGCAGAAACCTGCTTTGAAAAAATTGGATTTTGCGTCTATTTTGCAAGCTCTCAAGATTTTAATCGCAACCTATAGCATTACTCCAGTGCGATCGGAAGCTGAGGAGAGCGATCGCAGAAAAGTCACAAACCGTATTAATGCAGCCCTTCTGAAACGCGCTCGCTTTGGCGCAGATACTCAAATCCTCGCATCGCCAATGACGGGGGGTGGAATCGATATTAGTCGCTCCGAGCAACTTTTCCTCTTGGCTCATACGCATCAACTCGATCCAGTTCCCTATATTTGGAATCTCTTGCAAGTTCAAGGGGAAAAACTCATCAAAGATGACAATGTTTTAGAATCTCCCGAAGCCAATCAAGCAGAGTTGAGGAAGCAAGCAAAACAATTTGAAACTTTACGTTTACCTCTGTTGAAGAAATTAGGTCTTGTATAAGAACTGATTGATAAACTCAATCTTAAGGTGCTTAGAAGGTGGGTTATTAACCTACCTTCAGAAGCTTAAGAGTTTGCAGTTAAAAAATGTCCTAATCGTAGATGTGTTAGGCAATAGCCGTAACGTATTGCCGATCTCTTATGTTCGTGCAAGTCCTTTTGGTCTTATATAAAGCCGGATTTCAAGAATCAGAACGAGCCAAAAACCTCTCAACTTCTTCCGCCGTTTCCTGCAAATCTTCTTCTAGCGTAGAACGGAAGGAGAGGTGGTCGCGCGATCGCGCGATCCGCCAAAGCGCTAACGCAACCTGTTGAGCGGCAATCAAGGTGTGGAGGTGAGTTAACTGCTCCTCTGGAAAGGCTCGAATTTGAGTATAACCAGATAACACTTTATCTAAGTACAATGAGAAATTCTGACTGTAGGAAAAATCGCTCAAAAAACGGGCGAGATCGTATCCCCAGTAGCCAAAACCGCAGTCAGCAAAGTCAATTGGACGGATTTCATCGCCACAAACCAGTAAATTTCCCAACCACAAATCGCCATGAATTAAACCAAACTGCTCTTTTTCTTCTCCGAGAAATGCCATCACTTTCTTGACTTTTTCGCTAACAGCCTCAAAAAGACTTCGATAGGGGGGTGGCGTTAGCTCCCAGACTAAAGCACCGTCGTTACTATACCCCGCACCCTCTCCAAATAAACCGTTCCAATCCCAACGAGGTCTAGTAAAATTAGCTGGCAGTGACCAATTTTCTGCCTGGTCATGTAATTTACCCATCAAGCGACCAATTGCTTCAAAATTTTCCAATTTCAATCGACTCGCTCTTCTTTCGTCTGCGAGCGATCGCCCCTTCACCCATCGAGTCAGAGAACACACTCGTGGTTCGGGAATCTCCGAACTGCGAGCTAAAGTCCAGAGTTTTTCGTCCGCTGTTGAAATGGGTTCTGGAACGGGAAGCTTTGCTTCATGACACAAAAAGTGCAACCAAGATAACTCAGATTCAATCGCTTCAACGGATAGATAGTTGGCTCGATGAATTCTAAGGATAAAGCGATCGGAGCAGTACGGATTGTCTTCCCGATCTTCGAGGGATGAGTTAGGTAAAATAACCGAAAAAACAGTATTCTCCCCATGAGTAATAAGTTGAATTTGAGCTTGTTTGAATGGGTAGCTTTCGAGAGCTTTTTTAGCTAAATTTCCTAATCTTTCAGCTTGCTCGGCTGCTGTTAACTCATCAAACATTTTTGGGGTTGAGTTTTGAAATTTATTGAGATGAAATGAGCGATTTGCCTCAATAAATTCTCTAACTCTCTCAAAGAGAAATTTGTATTTTCCTGGAATTTTTTGATACTCTTCTTGGGTGATGCAAATTCTAGATTGTTTTTCGTAGTTAACAGCTTCTTGAAACCAAGAACGATAGTAAGTAATATAAAGAATTGGCCTCACCTCATTAGAAATATTGGGCGTACCTCCATGGAGTAGTTGATAATCCATGAGGTAACAAGATCCAGTGGGGACAAAAGGGACAAAAGACGTTTCCGGATCGAGATCGATTGACCGAGACATTCGATGACTGCCTTTCCAAACGCGAGTCGATCCGGTTTCTGGGGTTAGCTCGATTAAAGGAACGACGACTGTAATTGCGAAGCTAGGAATTTTGAGATCGAGTTCTTCGTCCCCAAAGAGAGAAGGATGATCTCGATGAATATGCTGATGTTTGGAACCCGGAAGAGAAATAACCGCCCCAAAACTTCCTAGAACAAATCCTTCTCCTAATAGCTCCCGCATCAAGTACATTAAAAACAGATTGCCGTACAAATTCGGATTGTTAAAAGGCTTCTTAAAATCGATCGTAAGCATTTTTCGCTTATCGCCCACTTCTAGCGCATCTATATATTCTTTATCTTCAAAATAAGGCTGATAGGTTTCTACAAACGATCGATATAAACGAGTTATTAAGCTTTTTGAAAATAGGTTATTGATGAGGAGTACGCCACTCGCCTCAAACAAGCTTTGAGCCACTTTGATTAAGTCAGGATGGCGCGACTCTTGCTGCGGAAAATTATCGGGTAGAGCGATGCTTGGAGCTTTATACGAGTTAGAATTTTTATAAACCTGGATCGTGAAACTAGACATAGGACACAAAGCGAAGAAAAAGATCTAAGTACAGGACAAAAGTTGCTACGAATCCAATCAGATTCAACAAGTAGGTTAGTTGAATAAAATGTAGACGTGAAGTGGCTTCTCGAAGAGTAACTCAACACAGGCAAGGCTTATACCTCTTTTGTTGGGTTTCGCTCTCGCTCAATACCAACCTACAAAAACACATCATTTCTCAGGCGTTTCATTTTTTGTCCTGTACAGAGAAAAAAGATACGCTATTCGGCGACGGATTGCTGAATAGCGAGATATTTGTGAATATGTTTTCAGGGGCGATTGTGAAGACAGTCTCCCCTGAATTCAGCAAGGAAAGTGTCTTAGAGCTGATTTACAAACTAGATCTTAAGGAGCTTGAAAATCTTGGGTTTGGTGGGTTACAGCGAAGACAAAGGCCAATGGATAAATCTTCATCGAATCGCCGCAAAGCCCACCCGACAGAAGCGTTTAATCTTTCCTAAAGGAAGGAGCCTTAGTCATCGGAGATGTTAATAAAAATCTGAATCAAAGTGTCGCCATCAGAATCACTGGGCCGTGTGGGATTTTCCCCTGCAATCGCCTTTTGTTCAAAGAAAAGATTGCTGCTCTTTTTAGACTTTTTGTATTTCTTGTATCGCTTACAACGCTTGCCGCCTTTGGCATCAAAAACGACAATATAAGCATCGCGATCGTCATCGAGCCGACCCACAACAGAGCCTCTTGTCCCCTCTTGGTTGAGGACAATATTGGTATAGTTAGAGTCGCTGGGAGGGAGGTACTGGAAGGTTAGCTCTCTGAGTCCTCCGATAGGACGATAACCTTTTAGCCACACGCTACCCAGTTCAACGCCAGGGACAATGGTGTCGTAACAGGCGGTGTCGTATTCGATAGTTTGTATTGCCGGTACGCCAGAGTTGAAGGTCGTTTCGTCTTCAAAGATTTGGATCAAGATTTCCGAGCTAACACCAAACTCAACAATGAATTCTTGACTTGTAGAAACTGTCTCCTTGAAGAAAATATCGCCGCATCTGTTGCACCCTTTCGAGCCTTTAGATCTCTTAGACCTCTTAGATTTTTTGGATTTCTTCGATTTCTTTGATTTCTTCGATTTCTTGGTCTGCTTCCAGCGATCTTCTTCGGCCTCGGAAACGATGAAATAAGGCTCGTTCCTGTCAGGGTTTGCGCGATCGCTCTCTGTCTGAGTTGCGTCAGCACCTTCAGGAGACAGAAATTGAAAGGTGAGTGCTTCCGGTCGGGCAAAGCCGCGATCGCCCTCTTGCTTGAGATTAACATCAGGAATGCCCTTGAACTCGCTAGACTCTAAGGCGAGTGCTTGAGCCATTAGATGAACCGGACTCGCAGCAAACCCCAAGCAGAGAATCAGATATCGAAGCAGTTTGAACTGTGATGATGTTCTTGCCATTTTACTTGTGTGACTTTAGGGCGGTTGATGAACTAGCGGTTTGCCAATCTTGAGAGTGCAAGTTGAGGTTAGGGAACGTCGAGATTTCCCAAGCACGCCCAACTGGTTTTTGAGCGTCGTACGGAGATGCAGAGAAATACTTGACCTAGAACTTAAAAATTGACAGATCGCTAGGAAGATCTTGCGATCTAGATATATCCAGAGAGTTTACCTCACAAGTGCGAGAAATGCCATTAATGCGCCTGAGCAGCGAAAAATTTGGGCGTTCGGTCAGGCTATGAGAATATTTTCGGGAACCAACACGACGGATAAGATTATTTTTTAAATCCTAACCCCGCCTGGGGAGTTGGGAGTCGGGATTCGAGGGGACAGGGAAAGTATTCCCGAACTCGCGCAGCTAAAAGAAGGCGCTAGAATCAACTTGATAACCCAACCGGCTAGTGAGTCAGTTGAATCTCTGCGATCCACTTCCCTGATAGGACTTATACCGTGAAACTCAATTAATCGCAGATTTCAGCTTGCGCCCTCCTGAATCGCCAACGAGGTTCTCGTTCTCCCCTTGTGTCAGGGGAGTTTGGGGGGAACGACAGATCTGGAGAACTGGCGGCCGGGGTTTTATAGAACGGGAAAATCAAGGAGAAACGCTCATGATTGCTGTGACGGGAACGATCGCGCGGGTTGAGATAGGGCCGGGAACCTGGTCGCTGGTTGCAGACTCCGGGGAAACCTACGAACTCAAAGATGCGCCCTCTGAGTTGCAATCTCCGGACTTGAAAGTCAAAGTTGAGGGGCAAATCCGCGATGATGTCATGACCTTGGCGATGATTGGCCCGGTCTTGGAAGTCCAGTCTTTTGAAGTACTGGGTTAGTTAACTCAACTTGCTGAGTTTATATGCGTAACTTTTTTCGATCCCCCCTTGTGTAAGGTCGGCCAGGGGGGATCGCAACCTCTAATATTTGTAACAATCGTAATAAAATAATTCGGTTTGCTATCTCAAGATGGTGACGAGCAGACAGATCCTAAAGGAGAACGACTAGATGTTAGAAACTTATCGCCAACACGCCTCCGAGAGAGCAGCTTTGGGCATTCCTCCCCTCCCCCTCAATGCCCAACAAACCACCGAACTTTGCGAACTGCTCAAAACTCCGCCAGAAGCGGAGAGAGAAGACCTGTTAGCGTTGTTGCGCGATCGCGTTCCGCCTGGAGTCGATGAAGCGGCCTACGTCAAAGCCGGATTTCTCACCGCTGTAGCAAAAGGAGAGATTGAATGTCCCCTCATTTCCCCTCAAGGCGCAGTTAACTTGCTCGGTACGATGATAGGCGGGTATAACGTCCAGTCCCTCGTCGAACTGCTCCAGTCTAGAGACGACAACTTAGCTGCCGAAGCTGTCAGCGCTTTAAGCAAAACCCTTTTGGTCTTCGATGCCTTCAACGATGTTCTAGCCCTGTCTGAGACAAACCCCTACGCAAAACAAGTCATCGACGCATGGGCCAACGCCGCCTGGTTCATCAGCAAGCCCAAAGTCCCCGAAGAAATTACCGTCACCGTCTTCAAAGTCCCCGGCGAAACCAACACCGACGACCTCTCCCCAGCCCCCCACGCCACCACTCGCCCCGACATCCCCCTCCATGCCCTAGCCATGCTAGAGTCCAAAATGCCCGACGGACTCGAAACCATCGCCAAACTCAAAGAAAAAGGGTATCCCGTCGCCTACGTCGGCGATGTGGTGGGAACAGGTTCCTCTCGCAAATCCGCCATCAACTCCGTCCTATGGCACATCGGCTGCGACATCCCCTTCGTTCCCAACAAACGTGCAGGCGGTTACATCCTCGGCGGAAAAATTGCCCCCATCTTCTTCAACACCGCTGAAGACTCCGGCGCACTTCCCATTGAATGCGATGTCACAAAGTTAGAAACGGGCGATGTCATTACGATCTATCCCTACGAAGGGAAAATTACCAACGAAGCAGGCGAAACCCTCTCCACCTTCACCCTCAAGCCCGAAACCATCCTCGATGAAGTGCGTGCAGGCGGTCGCATTCCCCTCCTCATCGGACGCGCCCTCACCGACAAAACCCGCCAAGCACTGGGACTCGAACCCACAATGCTCTTTGTGCGTCCCACCCTCCCCGAAGACACCCACAAAGGCTTCACCCTCGCCCAGAAAATGGTCGGTCAAGCCTGTAGCGTAGACGGCATTCGTCCCGGAACCTCCTGCGAACCGAGAATGACCACCGTCGGTTCCCAAGACACCACCGGCCCCATGACCCGCGACGAACTCAAAGAACTCGCCTGCTTGGGATTCAACGCAGACTTAACCCTGCAAACCTTCTGCCACACCGCCGCCTATCCCAAACCCGTTGACATCAAAACCCACAAAAACCTCCCCGACTTCTTCTCCACTCGCGGCGGAGTTGCCCTCAAACCCGGCGACGGCATCATTCACTCCTGGTTAAACCGAATGCTACTCCCCGATACCGTCGGAACTGGAGGTGATTCCCACACCCGCTTCCCCCTCGGCATTTCCTTCCCCGCCGGTTCCGGTTTAGTCGCCTTCGCCGCCGCATTGGGCGTAATGCCCCTCGATATGCCCGAATCCGTCCTCGTGAAGTTCGCCGGAGAATTGCAACCGGGAGTTACCCTACGAGATGTTGTGAACGCCATTCCTTGGGTTGCCATGCAACAGGGCAAACTCACCGTCGGCAAAGAGAACAAAATCAACGTCTTCAACGGGCGCATTATGGAAATGGAAGGACTGCCAGATTTGAAGGTGGAACAAGCCTTTGAACTCACCGACGCAACCGCAGAACGGTCTTGTTCTGGCAGTACCATCAAACTCAGCGAAGAAACCGTCGCCGAATACTTGCGCTCTAATGTCGTCCTCCTCAAAAATATGATTGCGCGAGGGTATCAAGACCCGCGAACCCTCCTCCGTCGCATCGCCAAGATGGAAGAATGGTTGGCCCATCCTCACTTAATGTCTGCCGACCCCGATGCGGAATATGTCGACACGATTGAAGTCAATCTCAACGAAATCAAAGAACCCATTGTCGCAGCCCCCAACGACCCCGATAATGTGAAGTTAATGAGTGAATGCGCTGGGGATAAGGTCGATGAAGTGTTCATTGGGTCTTGCATGACCAACATCGGACATTATCGCGCTGCCGCCAAAATATTAGAAGGGGCGGGAACGGTCAAAGGTCGCCTTTGGATTTGTCCTCCCACTCGCATGGACGAAGAACAACTCAAAGAAGAGGGCGTTTATTCCATCTTTGCCGCAGCAGGTGCCAGGACAGAAATGCCGGGATGTTCCCTGTGTATGGGCAATCAAGCGCGAGTGGAAGATGGTGCAACCGTGTTCTCAACCTCCACTCGAAACTTCAACAATCGCATGGGGAAAGGCGCACAAGTTTATCTCGGTTCTGCGGAATTAGCCGCCGTTTGTGCATTACTCGGAAAAATCCCAACGGTTGAGGAATACCTCTCGATTGTTAAGGAGAAAGTTGACCCCTTCAAGGGTGATTTGTACCGCTATCTCAACTTCAATGAAATTGAGAATTTTGAGAACTTCGGGCGAGTCGTTCCCGAAAGCGAAATGCCGAAGTTAGAGGAAGCTTTGGTTTAGGATGATTATTAGGGTGGGTCTAATATTAGGCTCACCCTGTAATAAACATTTCTCAACCAAGAAGTATAGATTATGCTCCGAGATGTTCTAAAGCAAGAAATTGATAAACTTAACGACAATCAATTAGAAAGAATTGCCGAATTTATTGATTTAGTTAAATTCCAAACTCAAAATTTGGCTCAAAGCGTTCCATTTTGGCAAAGAGCAACTTCTACAGAACGAGCGCAAGATTTCCTTGCATGGGTTGAGCAGCTTCCTAAGACAGGCGTAAGCTTACCAGACGAAGCGTTCGATCGCGGTAGCATTTATGAGTAATGATATGAAATTCACTTGATTAGCCGATCTTTGAGTTGCCTATAAATGCGAACGACAATTCCTTTCTGCCTTGATGAGGTTCCTTAAAACCCTGGCTTTTCTGGGGGGTTTTGCCCCCCAGACCCCCCACCGGGAGCGTTACGCCCCCCCCGGACCCCCGACGTATCAGTGGGTTCGTTGGCCCCTCAATTGTGG
>Ga0207422_1003987_pt1 | contig 13141 bp, 6 predicted proteins | sample MarCyaLeptolynsp_FD_187757 | JGI IMG/M metagenome (GOLD analysis project Ga0207422, IMG submission 187757) | Marine cyanobacterial communities from Panama - species 1 Leptolyngbya sp. (SPAdes) | ecosystem: Environmental > Aquatic > Marine > Unclassified | place: Panama: Panama City | collected...
GGGACGGTTGCAGAAATTACCTGCAGCAACGCAAGAGGTGTTGAAGTTAGCCGCTTGTGTTGGCAACCAGTTCGATCTAGAGACATTGGCTGTGGTTTGTGAAACTCCTTCTGAGGAAGTAGCGAGCCAACTTTGGAGCGCGCTGCAAGAAAGGATTATTTTACCGATTAGCGAAGCTTACAAGTTTTTCCAGGGGGAGATTGATTCTAGCCGAGCTGAGACAATAACTGTCAATTATCGCTTCCTGCACGATCGCGTTCAACAAGCTGCTTATTCTTTGATTCCAGACGGTCAAAAAGAAATCGCACACTATCGCATCGGCAAATTATTACTGTCTAAAATTCCTTCCGAAATGCGAGAAGAGCGAATTTTTGAGGTGGTCAATCAGTTGAACTACGGGACAAATTTAATTACCGAACCAAGCGAGCGGGTGTGCTTGGCGGAATTGAACCTGATTGCGGCTCGCAAAGCAAGAGCAACAATTGCCTATCAAGTTGGTCGCGACTATACGAATATTAGCCTATCGTTAATTGGAGAAAATGCCTGGCAGCAACAGTATCAACTCTGCGTGGCTTTCCACGAACTGGCTGCTGAACTTTCTCTTCTTTGTAGCGATTTTGAAACCCTCGAACGATTTGCAAATGCCGCGATCGCAAATATTCCTTCATTTGTCGAACAAAGCAATATCTATCGAATTAAAATTCAATCCTATGTCACCCAAAATCAGCCTTCTGATGCCATTACAACCGGGAGAGAATTCTTAGCTCGACTCAACGTTGTCTTTCCCGAAACGCCGACCCAAGAAGACATAGGATTAGCGCTGCAAGAAGTTGGTCAACTCATTTGTCGCCAAAATCTCGATGAATTGAGCGATCTACCGCTAATGACCGATCGAGAAAAAGTCGCGATCGTTCAAACCATTACTAGCATTCAAGCACCAAGCTTCATCTGCAATCCGCCCTTATTTCCCTTGTTGGTTTTAGCTGCGGTTCGGCTTTCCATTCAGTTTGGCAACACGGCAAATTCAGCTAACGCTTATATCTGCTATGCAATGATTTGTTTGAATCTTTTGCACGACATTGAAACCGGAGTCAAGTTCGGAGAAATAGCCCTAAATGTCATCTCTAAACTTAATGCAGTCATAAACAAACCCGAAATATTATGCGGAATTGGAGGGTTTGTCCATCATCGAAAATCGCACATTAGAGAAACCCTATCAGTACTTCAAGAGGGCTATACTAGTGCTTTAGAAGTTGGCAATTTAGAATATGCCGGACATGACATTCATTTGTTTTGTTTGAATTTAACAACTTGCACACGATCGCTTCAAGACTTAGAACAAAAATCACGTACTTACAGCCAACAACTAACGCAACAAAAGCATATAGCTTCTGCACATTATTGTTGCATCTTTTGGCAATTTTCCCTCAATTTGCTTAATGAATCCGAGCGGCAAACAATTTTAACCGGAACAGCACTAGAAGAGACAAAAATTATCGCTCACTTCGAGAATATTTCGGATTTCGTGGGACTAAACTTTCTATACTGTTGTAAACTCATCCTTTGTTACTGGTTTGGAGAGCTGGAAATTGCCCAGCATTGTACGAATAAAATTCGACATTACTTCGCTTCAGGAGCAGGCATGGTTGTTGAACCCATATTTTATTTTTACGATTCGCTGCTTGTCCTTTCTGATGAGCGCAATACCCAGGAAGAGACGTTAGAAAAAAATTTAGAACGAATCGAAGAAAACCAAAGCAAACTCCAGCAGTTCTGGGCAAAATATGCACCGATGAATCACCAGCATAAAGTTAATTTGGTCGAAGCTGAAAAATGTCGAGTGTTAGGACAGAAATTAGAAGCCATTGACCTCTACGATCGCGCCATAGCAGGAGCCAAAGAAAACGAATACATTCAAGAAGAAGCTTTAGCTAACGAACTCGCGGCCAAATTTTACCTCGATTGGGGCAAAGAAAAAATTGCTCGCACCTATCTTACCGATGCTTATTATTGCTATGCACAATGGGGAGCAAAAGCGAAAATAGACCAGCTCGAACAACGCTATCCCGAACTGTTAAAGCCAATCTTGCAACGCGATCGCACCTCTTCAACTTCATCCACATCCCTATCGACAGTTACCAGTCATTCTCAAACGGCATCCATTGCCGATATTTCCTCTATTCTCGATTTCTCTTCTCTATTAAAAGCCTCTCAAACGCTCTCCGGAGAAATCGAACTCGATCGCTTGCTCTCCACCTTAATAAAGATTATTCTCGAAAATGCCGGAGCCACCAAAGGAGCATTATTATTAACCAGCGAACAGGGTTTAACGATAGAAGCGATCGCCACTCGCGATGACGACGATCTACAACTTGATTCTCTACACCAATCCATTCCCCTTGAAGACTATTCCGATTTACCCTCCGGATCGATCAACTATGTTAAGCGCACCGCAGAAACCCTCCTGTTAGATGCCAAAACCGCCCAAACTCAGTTTGCTGCCGATAACTATTTACGGTGCTTCTCTCCCCAAAGTTTGCTCTGTCTACCTCTCCTGGAACGGGGACATTTAATCGGCATTCTTTATTTAGAAAATACACTCACCGCCGATGCTTTCACTCGCGATCGCGTAGAGTTATTGGATGCGCTGTGCGCTCAAGCGGCAATCTCTTTGACCAATGCACGCCTTTACCAACAGGCACAACAAGCACTCAAGGACTTGCAAACAGCACAATTGCAACTCGTGCAGAATGAAAAGATGGCTACCTTGGGCAATCTTGTGGCTGGCGTTGCTCACGAAATCAATAACCCTGTGGGCTTTATTGGTGGCAATATCACGGTTATCCAAGAGTATTTGAACGATTTATATACCATTATTGAAGGCTATCGAGAAGAACTTCCCAACCCCAGCCCTCAACTTGCAGAAAATATTGAAGAGCTCGACTTTAATTTTCTGCTGGAAGATTTTCCAAAAACGATTGCATCGATGCAAAAAGGATGCGATCGCATTCGCAACATCAGCACCTCCTTACGAACCTTTTCCCGCACCGATACAAATGTGAAAACCGGGTTTAATTTGCATGAAGGCATTGATAGCACCTTACTCATTCTTAAATATCGCCTCAAAGCTAACGAAAACCGTCCCGCGATTGAGATTGTCAAACAATATGGTGAGCTTCCCGAAGTGAAATGCTTTCCCGGACAGCTCAATCAAGTATTTATGAATCTGATTGCTAATGCCATCGATGCTCTTGATGAAAGCAATGAAGGAAAAACCTTTGCAGAGATAGAAAAAGCCCCCAATCGCATTACGATTGCCACAGAGTTGGTTCCCTTGGAAAATAACGTTATGGTAAGCATTACCGATAACGGAACGGGAATGGCTGAAGAAGTGAGAACCAAAATATTCGAGCAAGGATTTACCACCAAAGGAGTGGGGAAAGGAACGGGTTTGGGAATGGCGATCGCCCACCAAATCGTCACCGAGAAACATGGGGGAACCATTGCCTGTCAGTCTCAATTAGGGAAAGGAACCAGATTTGTCATTAAAATTCCCCTGCCAGCCTGAGCATTCCCAAGAGACATCTCCAATAATGGACTTACAACCCTTGAAATAGCGCGGGTCTCAAGGTCGCTCCACAATTGAGGGGCCAGCGAGTTACCCAATACGTCGGGGGTCCGGGGGGGGCGTAACGCCCCCGGTGGGGGGTCTGGGGGGCAAAACCCCCCAGAAAAACCAGGGTTTTAACGAACCTCATCAAGGGAACAAGGAATTTGAGGCCGCGTTTACAGGGGACTCAAAGATCGGCTAATCAAGTGGATTTCATATAAGTTATGAGCTTGTCTGGTGCTTGGATGCCGCACGACTTACTCCTGCTCCAAAAATGCCAAATAGCGATCGCTCAACTCCTTCACCGCTAGCTCGTAGAACTGCTTGCCATGTTCGGGGGTTGCTAAGGCGGGGTTCGACCCCATCCGTCCGTCAGTGTAGTAACGGCGGAAGTCAGCAGCGCTGTAAATGGGGCGGCCGGACGCAACTTCGGGGGAAAGAGGAGCGGTTTTAATGGAGTCGGGGTACAGGTATTGGGTGAGGGCGACTTCGCTGGGAGTGGCGTGAGAGCCTTCGCGATCGCCATACAACTTCTGGGCCAGTTTATACACCGAACCGCACATAAACCAGTTACCAATGCGACATTGCACCCGGTCAGCGTTGGCAAGATTGAGATTGGCCAGGCGATCGTAGGTTTCTGAAAAGGCTGCTTTCAGGGTGGCAATATTGCCGCCGTGGCCGTTGATAAAGAAGAATTTGGTAAATCCCGCTTTCACCAAGCAAGTAGTATAGTCGCCGATGACTTGGATTAAGGTACTCGGACGCAGGCTAATCGAACCGGGGAAAGCGGTGTGGTGGAGTGCCATCCCGACATTGATGGTAGGGCCGACCAGCGCGTTGGTGCTATCTCCCACTCCTCGCGCGATCGCTGCCGCACAAATGGCATCCGTCCCAATTAACCCCGTCGGCCCGTGCTGTTCTGTGGAACCAATTGGAAAAATGATGCCTTGGGACTGTTGCAAATAGGCTTCAACTTCTTGCCAAGTACTCAAATGTAGCAGCATATTTTACGGTAGAGTGACGTTGTATCTTAAGCACACCCCTATAAACGTAACAGCTTTTTTATGCTATCTCTCGATGTCCCTCAGAGTCCTGCTTCTCATGAGTTAGCGTACACAACGCGCATTCTGGTGGTCGAAGATGAAGAACTGATCCGAGAAATGGTTGTTTTAGCGCTGAAAGAGCAAGGGTATGAAGTCATCACTGCAACTGACGGACGCACGGCGTTAAGCTTGTTGAAAACGCCTGAAGCAAACGATCCGATTGTTGATTTGGTAATTTTGGACTTAATGCTTCCCCAAATTAATGGCTTGGATATTTGCCGGCTGTTGCGCCATCAAGGGAATACTGTCCCCATTCTCATTCTGAGTGCCAAGGCCAGCGAGACCGATCGCGTTCTCGGTTTGGAGGTGGGAGCGGATGACTACCTGACCAAACCCTTTAGCATGCAAGAGTTGGTCGCTCGCTGTCGCGCCTTGCTCCGCCGCCAGCGGTTTACTTCCCTCGCCCCAACTCAGGTTCTCCAGTTCCGAGAGATTGTACTGTTCCGCGAAGAATGTCGAGTCACCGTTCGGGGAGAGGACGTTAATTTATCTCCCAAAGAATTTCGTTTGCTGGAGCTATTTATCAGCTATCCTCGTCGCGTTTGGTCGCGAGAACACCTTATCGATCGAGTGTGGGGTGCGGATTTTATGGGCGATACTAAAACGGTAGACGTTCATATTCGCTGGTTGCGCGAGAAACTGGAAGAAGACCCCAGCAAGCCTCAATACGTTTTTACCGTGAGGGGATTTGGCTATCGCTTTGGTTAAGGCTTATCCTTGCGATCGCTGAGGCGGAAGCTGTAATTGCCCGTTTGTTCGCTGCTGCCATCTGACAAGAGAGAGAGCGATCCGCGCGATCGCTCTTGAGAAATCGCGTCTATCTGCTGTACATCTGGCTCTGATAGCGAGACTATGAGTGTTGAATGCCCCTCACTCACATCGCCATGTCCAACCCCGCCGAAGAAACCTTCAACTCGTTTCTTGCCTCCACCGTCGATCTTTCCCCCGAAATCCTAGAAAAAGTACAAGCTATTTGCAACGCTCTGGAAACCCACCTGCGAGACCTCGATCGCGAAAATTTTGGCTTTCCCCAACTCGCCGATCCAACCCTCGAAATCGGCATTCTCGATAGAAACATTGCCATTCAACCCCTTCGGCAAGTGGAAGTAGGACTGCTGCTCAAAGCATCGGGAACGGAAGTCACGCAATCTCCCCTCGACTCGCAAACCTGTTGGTTGAAGTTGAGCGCTCCCAACGCTCCTTTAGCGGCCTATCTCGACGATTATGGCTATGTCAACTCCCGGGCCGTACTCAAGAGTCTGGGGACGTATTTAAGCGATCGCAGTTTTCTTTGGGAAACGGAGAAAGCGATTGATTTGAAGGCAGATGATTGCGACTGGATTTTTCAGCTCGCTCCCACCATTGCCGTTAACAATCGAAATGGACAGCGGATCTACTCCCTCATTCCCAACGGTCAAGGCAATTGGCGGCGAGTTATCTCCCAAAGTGCAGAACTCCAGAAAACCGATGCTCGACATCAGGGGAAGTTTCTGCCGGTGCTGAGATTGCTTAAGTATTGGAACTCGCTCTGCGATCGAGGGGCTTTGGAAGAACGAGAACTCGAAGCGTTAGTGCTGAAGGTTTTCCAGGAGAGGGAACCCATTTCTAGTTACTCTCAAGCAGTACGGGATTTTTTCGTTTCTCATCTGGAGTTGGGAGAGGACGTTGCAGAAATTGCCCAAACCGCTTGCCATTTGGAAGCCCAAGAACAGTTTGAGGATGCGATTAAAGCATGGCAGCAAGTTCTTGGCGAGACGTTTGGCTCTCAGTCATCAGCCAGTAGGGTGGGTTAGGCGACAATTCGATGGAGATCTCCTTGTTGACTTTTGTCTTCGCCGTAACCCACCAAAACCCAGAAATTCAAACACCTTAAGATGGACTTTAGAAATCAGCTCTCAGTCAACAGCACCTGACGGTTAGGGAATAGGATTGTGAGTTCAGAATTCAGAGTACTGCTACGCAGAAGCAAGCTACAGAATTGGGGAATTTCGGTAAAGGATTCAAAGAAATACCTTTTGGGACGCTGTAGGGGCGGGTTTCCTCGATTGATCTTGGATTTGACTCTGAACTACTGCTCAAAACCCGCCCTGCCTTCAAGGAAAAAAGGGTGTTTCTTAGGAACGATCGGGGAGTTCTAATTCTTCTCCCTTGTCACCCCCCTCCCCCTTGTCTCCCAATCTACCTTGCCTCAACCAGACACCCCACTCCCGCCTGCTGTCTAACCAGTTCCTTCTCCAAGGCAAAATAGGCGGGTTTGGGTTGATAGTCCCCGTCGAACAAGCAAGGGGTTGCCTGCTTATCGTACTCTGGGGGTTTGGCGTAGGCATATTTGTCGATGAAGCCCCAAGCCGAAAAGCTCTCGCAGCCCGACTCTAGGGCAACTCGCATCATCTTGGCGTAAGCCTCGCCTTGCAGTTTGTATTTGGCGGCTTCGGGAAGCTGTTGGGTGGGGGGATAGATGGGGACGGAGGCTTCGCAGATGTGAACGGCAACGCCTAAGTCTTTGAACTGTTTGACCAGGGTGGGGAGACGCAGGTTGCTGACGGCGAGGGAGCGAAAGATCTCGTGGTGGAGTTGGAAGCCCACGCCGTGGATGGGGATGCCATTGGCTTTGAGTTCGGCGACCATTTTGCGGACGGCGTTCCAGCGACCGATGGTGTGCAGTCGGTAGTCGAGGTAAATGAGTTGTGCGTCGGGGTCGGCTTCGTGCGCCCATTGGAAGCATTTGGGGATGTAACCTTCAATCTTTTGCCAAATAGAGTTGCGGCGGGGTTTGCCTTGGTCGTTGATGGCTTCGTTGAGGACATCCCAGGCGTAGCATTGTCCTTTGTAGCGATCGACCATTGCCCAGATGAAGTGGCGGAGGACGTTTTCAAGTTCGCGGGCGCTCAGTTGTTGCATCCAGCGGGCGTAGCTCATGTGCCAGCAGAGGACGTGACCGCGCACGGCTTGGTTGTGCTGTTGGGCGAATTCGACAATTTTGTCGCCGGATTTGAAGTGGTAGGCGTTGGACTGTTGGCAGACCCAGCTACATTTCATCGCGTTTTCGGGGATGGCGAGGTTGAATTCGCGGCTGGCGATTTGGCGGTATTGGGGGTCGTTTTTGAGGGGGCCGGTTTGGAGGGCAGTGCCGATTTTGAAGTTGGGGGGTGTGGAGGTTTTTAGGGGCATTGTTGTTGGGAGATGCGAGGAAATAAAGCACAAGAGATATTTCTAGATAATCTCTGGTTTTTTTGTTGACGATTCTGTGGAGTGATAGATGTAGTGTGTCTATTTTGATAACAAGAATACATCCAAATTTAACACTTCTGGCGTTTACCCTACTATATTCTGGAATATAATCTTGATAGTGCCAATATTCATTCAGGTAAATTTTCTTGAATTGGAAAAGGGAAAAAAGTAGTACTTTGATAGTCAGCATATTCAGGATGATCTTGATTGATCTCTGATGGAATAATATTCATCCATGTGGGAAACCTATTTTTTGCTTGCTGACCAATACAAATATCACGAATAAATGCAAAGAAATCTCGTCCAAAAAAGTAAGTCAATACAGTTCCAGCTTCATCATCTAATACTCCGTATATGTCATAACTTCGATCTCGATCGCTATAAGTTCTTAGATCAAAAACAAAGAGAAGACAATTTTCTCCTGTCCCCAATAAATATGAGTTTTCTAGAAGTTGCTTGCCTTTACTTTCATCTCTATCGAGAACCGCAATTTGAGCTTCCAAAATACCTCGATTTGAACCCAAATGCTTTTCAAGATACTGTATAGATGGGCTTTCTATACAAAATCCATTTATTCCAAATCTGCCCGAGCCAAATACCTGACAATATTCCTGATATCCTTGAGGAATAATTAATCCAGTTTTACATTCAAATAAATTCAATTCCTCTTCATCTAAAGTAGATAAGCATCCGTGAGGGAAACTGAAACCTTCTTGATCTGCATCCTTAATAAGTTGCATTTCATTTAAACTCGACAAGCATTTGGAATATTTTAGAGATATGCCAAATGCTCCAAAGTCTACATCTAATCCTAAAAGAAGATTTTGCCATTTTTCTAAAACTCTTTTTTCCATATCAGCGATCAACTGTTATTTTCTTGAAACTCATCTGCACTTAATTACCTCATCTAATATTAGAGAAAAAATAGTCTACATCCTTATTTGGATTAGTTCTAGCGCTGGTCTTATTAGAAAACTTTTCTGTAATTGAAGTTCCATCAGAAAAATCCGCAGTAACTTCAACCTGGGTAGGTCTTAGCGCATACATTGCTTCAATTTTAGTTTTTCTGCCATGTATCATCTTAACTGAATAGTTAACTCTTGGAGGGACTATATTATTTGACTGTTTTGCAAGGACAGTTAATTTTTTACGAATAGCTGTTTCAAAACTTTTAAATTCTCCTTTGTTAATAGAGCGATTTTGTGCAAAGTAATTATAGGTGCCATCCGCAGATCCACCCAGAGCATGAGAAACAATGTGTCCTGCGTTATCTTCTTGATGTCTTCCTGTCCAGGGTTTTTTAGTATCCGATCTAGGAGTATAATTCTCCGTGTATTCTATTGTAGCTACAGTCAAATCGAAATTCACTTTATCTGATTTCTTAATTGGAGGAGGCTCATTAAGATCAAAAGAGTATTGATACGAATCTCTGTTTCCATTTACCGATGGTTGATATCTTCGTACAGGGATGGGAAGAGGTCCAAAAGAATCAACTCCAAAAGGAAAAATCCCTAACTCTTGAGCATCTGTTGGTTTGCTAGGATCTGTCCATCCAATAACTCTAAAGTAGTTAGTAACTTTTCCATATCCTATAGAAGATGCAGCGAGTTGGAATTTCCCAACGTCAATCCCATTCGCACGAATCTTAACAACGTCTTCAAAATCCTCTTCTCCAAAAAAAGGTAGAGTATCTCCCGCCGAAGCAATCAGAACACCCTCACCTTGATAACTTCCTCCAGTATTGAGATTGAAATTATCACTCTCAAAAGTTGTTTCTACAGAACTGGGCAAATGCAAGTTAATTTGCTTGCTGGGCGTAAACTCACCCAGACCCCAATCTTCCTTCTCATGGAATGCTGCCGTTGTCCCCGTCGAAAAATCCGGGCTACTCGCCGCCACGACCTCCAACCAGCGATAGAGATAAACATCCTGTTTCACCGTCTTCGTCGAACCATCGGGTAGCGTCTCTTTCGCCGTCACCTTCACCTTCGAGCCAAACAATTGATCCTTACTCAACTGGTCTAGCGGCGGCAAACTGCTAATCTTGTCGCGAGGTTTGAGTTGCCAGTCGAGGACAAATTCTTCCCCATCGCTGAGGGTATAGGTACTGCTGGCTACACCCACCGAGTTCGCATTTGCGACTTCCATGTAGTCAGCTAACGGCCCGTCAATCTCAAGGTGGACATCCAAGGTTCCCTCATCCGGCGCAACTCGACTGAGGGCAAACTGTCCGTAATGCTCGTACCCAATAATGGTTAAGTCATCCACAATGGGATCGGTATCTCCCGGATCGATAGGATCTACATCTCCTTGGTCAGTAGGATCTCCACTCCCCTGGTCGATGGGGTCTCCACTCCCTTGGTCAATGGGCTCTCCACTTCCCTGGTCGATGGGGTCTCCACTCCCTTGGTCAATGGGATCGCCCGTGTCGCTGCTGTTGTTAGTATTGCTCGTATCGCCGCCGCTGTCAGCATTACTCGTATCGCCTTGAGATGAGCCAAAAATTGGGCGGTCGAAAAACAGTTCGGTGATGGGGTCCACCTCAAAGACCAAATGTTCCGGTTCGGCGGGATCGGGTTCTAGGGCTTTCTTCGGTCGGCTGGGACTAAAGAAGGACAACTCGGGAAAATCAAAGAAGAAATCGCCGCCGCCGCCACTGCTGCTGCTACTCCCACTACTGGAGCCACCGCCGCCAGAACCGCCGCTGCTGCTGCCACCCCCACTACTGGAACCACCGCCGCCAGAACCGCCACTGCTGCTGCCAAAATTCCAAAAATTGAAGCTTCGGATCGGACTGCTCGGACTGCTCGACCCCCCGCCAGAACTGTCACTCGAACCCCCACTGTTATCGGTGGGTAAAGGAGCGCTAGGAAGCCAGCCGTGGAAACACAGGTGAATTTCGTAGGCTTGTCCGGCCACTAAAGGCATCGTACCGCTCAGCCCATTCTCCGGGGAGGTGGTCAAACCATCCATCAGCAACTGCCCATTAATCCACAACTGCGCGATCGCCCTCGGAGGAGTCTCGAATGTATAAGATTCAGAGTATTGAGGAGTAAAGGGTGGGAAGGTTTTGCAAACCGCAGAAGAACTTGGCTCGCTGGCACTATCGCCTCCTGAGGACGGGGATAGTGCTTGGGAATAAAGCTGAGTGGAAGGAATCACCTCCTTGGTCTGAGTCGCACTCTCCCACAACAGCTTCGTGCGCGCGTGGCCGCCCCACTCCTTATACTCCATCTTAATGTCGTACTTCTGCCCCGCTTGCAGGCTAATCGGTTGGCTGCTCAGATGCCCGCCCCCATCCACGATTAACTGTCCATTCACCCACAACTTGACGCTATCGTCCGATTCGCTGAAGAAGGTATAGGTTTCGTCGTAGAGCGGCTCAATTTGACCCGTCCAGCGCGTGCTGAACGTATCCACTTCGATGGACGGGTCGGGGGAATCCCCTTGCCAATCAAAATCAACAGCGGCATCGGTCCGAACCAGACTCAAGTTCGTCCAATCGTCATTGTCGAAATACTCGCCTTTCAAACCATTGCCTTGACCTTCAACCCCAGGGGGTAAGGGCAACTCTTTGGCATAAAGCTGAGTCGAAGGAATGACTTCCTTGGTCTGAGTGGCACTTTCCCACAGGAGCTTGGCTTGGGAATGTCCGCCCCATTCCTTGTACTCCATCTTAATGTCGTACTTCTGCCCCGCTTGCAGGGTAATCGGTTGGCTATTGCGATTGCCTCCTCCATCAACTATTAACTCTCCATTGACCCACACCCTCACGCTGTCATCGGATTCGCTGTAGAAGGTATAGTCTTCGTCGTAAAGCGGCTCAATCTCTCCCGTCCAACGAGCAGTGAAGGTATCCACTCCGATTGATGGATCGGGAGAACTGTTCCCCCAAGTAAAGTTGACAGTGGGATCGACGCGAGTTACTTTTGGCTCGCTGAAGTATTGGGTATCGAAGTACTTTCCTAGCAATCCCGTTCCCGCACCTTCAACCCCATCAGGTAAAGGTAATTGCTTGGGATAAAGCTGCGTTGAGGGAATCACTTCTTTCGTCTGCGTTGCGCTTTCCCACAAAAGCCTTGCTTGGGAATGTCCTCCCCATTCTTTGTATTCCAGTTTGATGTCATACTTCTGCCCAGCTTCGAGAGTAATCGGTTCGCTTGCACCATAGCCCGAGATATTCCAACGATCGAAGATCAGCTCTCCATTGACCCACAACCTGACGCTGTCATCCGATTCGCTGTGGAAGGTATAGGTTTCGTTGTAGAGCGGTTCGATCTCTCCCGTCCAACGAGCGGTGAAGGTATCGGCTCCGACTGACGGGTCGGGAGAACTGTTCCCCCAGGTAAAGTCGATATTGCTATCAACGCGAGTCACTTTCGGCTCGCTAAAATCAACGGTGTCAAAGTACGTTCCTAATAATCCCGTCCCCGTGCCATCTACACCCGCTGGCAAGGATAACTCCTTGGGATAGAGCTGAGAGGAGGGAATTGCTTCTTTCGTCTGCGTTGCACTTTCCCACAAAAGCCTCGCTTGGGAATGTCCTCCCCATTCTTTGTATTCCAGTTTGATGTCATACTTCTGCCCAGCTTCGAGAGTAATCGGTTCGCTGGCGCCATAACCCGAGATATTCCAACGATCGAAGATCAGCTCTCCATTGACCCACAACCTGACGCTGTCATCCGATTCGCTGTGGAAGGTATAGGTTTCGTTGTAGAGCGGTTCGATCTCTCCCGTCCAACGAGCGGTGAAGGTATCCACTCCAACTGATGGGTCGGGGGAACCGCCTCCCCAGATGAAGTCGATATTGCTATCGACGCGAGTCACTTTTTGGGAGCCGAAGTCGTGGGTATCAAAGTATTTTCCGAGCAGTCCCGTTCCCGTACCGCCCGTGCGCTCTACGGCTAGGTCTTGACCGCCAAGATTGACAATAACCGTATCATTCTCAGACTGAAATCTCTCAATGGTTTCCGAGTCGGTACTTTCCCCTTGCACTAAAGCCGCAAAGAGCGCTCCTTCATCCCCCGGACTATCTTCGGGGTTCAACTGCGCGTCGAGGTAATGTCCTAATGGTACTTTAGCGAAAAAAGACTCTGTGGAGGAGTTAAAGTAGACAGAGCAATCATTTTAGGTCAGTTCTCGTTCGATGAGAGAAACAAAATCCACAGCCATGCCCCCCTGCTTCGAGCGATGGTGC
>Ga0207422_1003990_pt1 | contig 13126 bp, 9 predicted proteins | sample MarCyaLeptolynsp_FD_187757 | JGI IMG/M metagenome (GOLD analysis project Ga0207422, IMG submission 187757) | Marine cyanobacterial communities from Panama - species 1 Leptolyngbya sp. (SPAdes) | ecosystem: Environmental > Aquatic > Marine > Unclassified | place: Panama: Panama City | collected...
TGGTTCGTCTCGTATCGAGCATCCTCCAACCATTCCGCGTGTCCTAGCGCTTTTGACAATCGGACAAAGAGACGGTCGTTAGGTGCGGAGACGACCAGATATCCATCCGCGCATTCATAAGCCTGATACGGGGCCATGCCCCTAGCACCGGATCCGACCTTTTCGGGATCGCGTCCATCGACCTGGACCATCGCGGCTTGATTGGTCACCCAAGCGACAGAGGTTTCGTAGAGCGATCCGTCTATGACACAGCCTCTACCTGTCTCAGAACGGTGAAACAGAGCCGCCAACGCACCGATTGCGGTCCACATGCCGGTCCCCATATCGATGATGGAAACGCCGACCCGAACCGGCGGGCGATCCAGCTCTCCCGTCACGCTCATGATACCGCCGCATGCCTGCATCAACGGGTCGTATCCGGGCTTCGTCCGATCTGGCCCTACGGCGCCGAACGCGCCCATGTTGCAATAGATCAGCTTGGTATTCGCGGCCACGAGGCTGGGTCCGTCCAATCCAAGTTCAGCCACCTTACCCGGGCGCATGTTTTGGATAACGATATCCGCTTCGGAAGTACAAAATTCGCGCAGCCAGTCCCGGTCTTCCTCGTTGCGAAGGTCCAGCGTGACGCTCTTCTTGTTGCCGTTCAATGCCAAGAAGAAAGAAGACCGCCCATCGGGAAACATACGGCCCCATTGTCGGGCATCATCACCGCCTTTGGCATTCTCAATCTTGATGACCTTTGCCCCCAGCGCGCCCAGAATCCACCCGGCATAGGGGGCGGCGACACTGCTGCCAATTTCGACGACCGTTATCCCCGCTAACGGATTGTGAGGGCTTGCCGTTGTGTCAGTCATCATTCAGCTCCCGCCGCTACAGCGTGAGGGAAAATGCGTTCGCCAGTAGGCTCGTTCCCCAACGGTGCTAAGGCAACATCCTCCCGAAGGAATGGGACATGGTCTGCATCCGCCAGCCCCAAGTCTCGCGCGAACTTGTGGCCGGAATAGACAGCGGACGCGATGGTTGCCGGCGCCAGGCAATCGCCGATCTTCACGATGCGCGCCCCTGATTTTGCCGTAGCAAGCTCCTGGTAAAGTCCATCATTGGGCACCTGACCCGAAACCAGCACCACGGCATCGCAAGCGATCTCACGTCGGTTGTCGGCGTAGATGGATCCGATCTCAACGCTCCCATCTCGGATGGACATCACCGCAGAGTGGGCTTCCAGTTTCGCCCCCAGTCCAAAGAGCCGCTTGTGAATATGGGCAATCTCAATCGTGAACTGCGAGAATCCGGCAAACGTTGCTGCGGGAGTAACCAGTGTGACAGAGCAACCGTCCTTCAGCAGCTTCTCGGCTACGACGCTCGCCATATAGAAATGATCGTCGTCATAAAGGACGACGTGGCCCGATACAGCCGCTCCCTCCATGATGTCGTCCGGCGTCAAAACCTTTGCATCGGGCAGGGTGGGGATGGGTTTCAAGAAGTGTCTACCGATCCCGTCACGGCGCCAATGTGATCCGGTCGCCACGGCCACAAGCGTCGCTTCCGTTTCAGCCACATCTTCCGCAGACATTTTACTGTCCAGGAAGAGCTCGACATTGGTCATGTTCTGAAGCTGCTGCAGTCGATGGCCCCGCACCCGCGCCCAGGCACCCAAGCCCGGAAGTCGGCTTTCCAGAGAAACACGCCCACCGAATTCTGTGCGCGCTTCAGCCAGCATCACATCATAACCGCGCTGCCCCAGCGCGCGTGCCGCTTCAAGTCCTGCTGGGCCGCCGCCGACGACGAGCACACGATCATCCGTATCCTTCGCGGCAATCCGTTCGGGATGCCAGCCTTTCCGCCATTCTTCCCCCATGGTCGGGTTCTGCGTGCAGCGGATCGGCGCCATTAGGTAATTGTTGGTAACGCAGATGTTGCACCCAATACACTCACGGATGTCTTCAGGCCGTCCCTGTTCAATTTTCTTCGGCAGGAACGGGTCAGCGATGGAGGGGCGCGCCGCGCCGATCATATCCAGGATGCCGCGTTTGATCTGACCGGCCATAGTGTCTGGGGAGGTGAAGCGACCGACACCAACGACTGGCTTGGACGTCACTGACTTCATGAAGGCGACGTATTTCTCCTGACTGCCTTCTTCTCCAAAACGAGATGTGATGGAATCGTTCTTCCAACTGCTGACATTGACGTCCCAGATGTCGGGCAGTTCCGCCAGCATCTCGACGACCTCGCGTCCCTCTCCTTCACAGGAGATGCCGTCCGGACCCATCAGCTCGTCGACAGAGAACCTAATCCCGACCGCGCAGGTATCGCCGATCGCGTCTTTCGTCACTTCGACCAACTCCCGCAGTAAGCGGGTTCGGTTTTCCAGCGAACCCCCGTATTCGTCTGTGCGCGTGTTATGCCGGCGAGAGATAAAATGCATCGGCAGAGCGAGATCGTGCGCGGCATATATGTTGACGATGTCGTAGCCTGCTTTCCGCGCGTTCAGTGCGGCATTGCGCTGCCAACGAAGCAGGGCCTTGATGTCGGATTTGTCCAAGGGGCGCGTATGCGATGGGAAGTTTCCGAAACTCGCGCCACCTGACGGAGACATCGGCACTTCGCGGCTGATCAGGTTCGGTGTGATATAGCCGTTATGGGCCAGCATTAAGCCAGCAAGGCTTCCATGCTTGTGCACCTCATCCGTCATGCGCTGCAGGATGGGTAGATCCTGTTCGTCCCACAGCCGGACGTTCCGCGGGTTGTCCGTTGTGAAGTGGAAATCGCACTGTTCTGCGAAAACGACACCCCATCCGCCTTCAGCTTTGACACCGCGCATGACCGCCATGGATGTTGGATAGTTCCGCCCCATCCCATTGCATTGCGGCGTTTGGTAAAATCGATTGCGTGCGGTGACGGGTCCGATGTTTACCGGTTCGAACAGAACATCGTAACGAGGATCGCGAGTCATTGCGGACCATCCATGCGCAAGAACAAGATTAACCTATGGTAAATTAAATTTTCTATAAATCAATATTCTTGTTGTCATCACCAATCTGATTTCCCGTCTACCGTCCGTGGATTTTCCGTGCGTACAGGACTGTCTGCCGTTTGACCGGATAGCGCGCAGGCGGTAATTCAAAGGCTATGACCGATTCCAAGAAAAACCGGGTCAGCCGGAGCAGCCGCCGTATCCTGGAGGATGCCGACCCGAACCAGTTCGATGGCGAAATCCCCACACAGGATGCGGATGCGGCACAGGATACGAAGGAATATATCGGTCAGGAGGTTAAGTTCTGGCGCAATGAGCGGGGCCTGACCGGCAAACGCCTCGCTGAGCTGTCCGGTCTTTCCCAAGCCATGCTGACAAAGATCGAACACGGCAAAGTCGCTCCGTCTATCCAGACCCTTCTTCAGATATCGTCCGCCCTGAACGTCCCGGCATCCATGTTCTTTCACCGGATCGAAAAGTCGCGGTATGTCTCCTTTGTTCCGGCCGATAAACGGATGACGGTCGATCGTCTAGGCACGCGCGCTGGGCATATTTATGAATTGCTGGGCCAAAATATCGGCCATGCGATTTCGATCGAACCGTTTATTACGATCCTGGACGAGAATGCTGAACCCTTCTCATCCTTTCAGGAAGAAGGATTTAAGTTCGTCCACATGCTGGAGGGAGAAGTCGTCTATCGACATGGCGAACGACGCTTTCCATTAAAGCCAGGCGATTCCCTGATCATCGACGCGATGGCGCCTCATGGACCAGAGGAACTGATCGTCGTTCCAGCCCGGATCATGGTCGTGCAAATCCACAGCCGCTTCGACCCAGGTGTGCGCTGAGCGTTATGCATCGCGAATTAGGAGGCCGCGTGTATCGACACCCGCTATGCAAAGCTTGCGCATAATCGACCAAAACAACGCTCCATCGGTGGACACCAACGGTTTTCCGGTTGCTTTTTCTACAGCGTCAGCAACATAGGTCGCGTGCATCCCAGCACCGGTCTGGCAAATGGCATCACAGTCTGGCGCTCGGGAAGCGGCATCGACGCAAGCTGCTTCGACAATCTCATCAGGGTAATCCCAGCGTGTAGCCGCTTCGAGTGCATTTCTTTCTGACTCGTCTGCGAAGAGACCTTGGTCGATGACATCTCCAGCCCAAAGCACCTCGAAACCAGCGCTTTCCAAGAACCTGACGCTCGCGGCTGTCCATGGCTTTCGATAGTAACCGGCCGCGACCGAAATTCGATTGGCGCCGACTGCGTGTAAGGCTTCGACAATGGCGACCCAGTTTAGAACAACCGAAATCTCAAACCGCTGGGTTAGGTCTGCTTGTAGTTTTTTCGCCTCCTCCCATGTCGGCGTGTAACAGAGAGACCAATAACCACCAAACTGGCCAACGACGTCGACCTGTGCGGACTTCATGGCGGCTACACCTCTCTCGAGATGCGTTAGGCGTTCGTCTCTATTGCCAAGATCGTCGTTGTACGTAGCGTTTTCATAATAGGCAGAGTTTTGGACAGCACAGACTGATTCTAAACAGTGTTCGCGAAACAATTGAGCCGTAAAATCAGTAGATCCTGGCGGACAGACGAAGCCGACATAATGGTCAAATCGCATCCCGTATTTGGCGGCTGAGCTCAATCATCGGTTCCTTTCGCAATGAAGGTCATCTCTACGAGCATTCCCGCCTGCAGAGGCGCACCTACACAACAACGCGCGGGCGACAAACCCGCGAAGACGGACCGCCAAATAGTGTTAAAGCCTTCTACGTCGCGTTCAACATCATGCAGAAAGACCTGAACGAAGCACACATCAGACAATGCTAGCCCAACTTCCGCGAGGGTAACTTCCATCCGACCGAAAGCGGATTTTGCGTGGTCTTCTACAGTGGAGCCTGGCAGCGGTTGCCCAAAGCCCATTGAGGCGGCGGCTCCATAAAGCGTGCCGTCGGGCGCGATGTAACCGCGGCTCTGGCAGCGCCCTTCGATGGGGAGGACAGGTCCGGTCATGCCATCAGCTCTTCTTCAAAAGGGAAGGCGGATAGAAGTTGGCAGCCGTCGGTCGTCACCACCACCATCTCTTCCAGCTTCACACATTCCAGGCCATCCTCGCGGCCGATTGCAGTTTCGATGGTGATCACCATGTTCTCTTGCAATTCGCCGTCATAGCCCAGCGCCTCCCAATGTTGAGGATGCGGGATGGAAGGCCAGGCATCGCCCATTCCAAGACCATGAGAAACAACGGCATAGGACCGCGCTTTGAACTCGTCTGGTGTCGGCCAGGATTTCTTAGAGAACTCTTCAAAGGACAAGCCGGCCCGTACCAGTTCGATGTTGTGTGCGATATTTTCTATCGCGGCAGCATAGAGGCGCCTTTGCTCGTCCGTTGGCTTGCCCGGTCCGCAGAAGAAGGTGCGGGAGATGTCCGCCCCATAGCCGAATGGGCCGATCATACCGGTATCGATGCCAAACAGTTCGCCCGCTCGGATCAGTTTGTCGGACACTTCCTGCCCCCAAGGGTTCGTGCGACCGCCCGATCCGGCGAGACGATATTCAATCCACTCCCCGCCATTACTGGCGTTCACCTGATGGAGATGGGACCACAGGGCCTGTTCAGTTATGCCCGGGCGCAGTTCTTCGTGAATTTTGGCAAGCCCCGACTCCGCGATTGCCGCGGTCGCAGCCATACAAAAGATCTCATCCTCATTCTTGATCGCACTGGCATGTTCGATGATTGGCATGGCTGGAACGACGTCCAAACCAGCTTCTCCTATTGCCAGGACGACTTGCGGTTCAGAGATATCCAAGGCGACGCGGCGGTTGCTACCGCCCGCTTGAGAAATCTCATCAGCAATCTCACGCGCCCAGTTTCTTGCCACATCCTCTGCCAGATCGCCTGCGAACCAATAGTTAGAAACTTGGGCGTCGCGGCGTTCCGCAATGAAGTCCGGCATGGAATGCTGCGAATACCCTTCCCAGTCGTATAAGATCGCCTTGCCGGATGCCGGAACCAAAGCTGCCCGAAAGGGTGAGCGCATGTTGAAGACCTGCGCAAAGCGAGTGCCTGTGGTGTAGCGCAGGTTCGCGGAACCCATCAGCAAAGCTGCCGCGCAATCTTGTCGTTGGAGTTCTGCCTGAACCCGCCCGAACCGGTATCGGTTCATACGATTCATATCGGGCTGTGGCTCAAAATCCTTCAACCCCATACCCGGCAGACGGCGCACATAACCCATCTTCGCCGGATCGCTTTGCCATGTTGCCGATACGCCCATCACATCCTCCGCTTCACCTTAAATCAGATGCCCGACCTTCATTCCTTCGGCCACCGCCTCCTCAGCCGTTCGGGCAGCCAAGCAATCACCGACAAGGTGAACCTCTCCCGTCCAGTCCTGCAGTTCGTTCTCAAGATTTGTCACGGGATCATGTCCAAGCGACAGAACCACCGTATCCACATCTTCTAGAATAATCGGCTCGTCGCTGGCGATATGCTGGAAATAGGCTGCCTCTTCATCCACGCCGAAGAGTCGCGCCATTGGAATGAGCTCCACGCCCAGCTTGTGCATTTCGCCCAGCCAAAGATCGCGCATGTATCGTGGGATACTCTCACCTGCCACATGACCGGTGGACGCCAGCCTGACGGAGCAGCCCTCCAGAGCTAGCTTTTCGGCCAAACCCAATCCGATCCAATCGCACCGCCAATCCGCGATGACGACCCGTGCGCCGATGTTCACCCCGCCTTCCAGGACCTGCCAGGCGTTGATGGCATGGGCTTCCTCAAGTCCTTCGATACTCGGCTCCATAACCTTCCCGCCTGTCGCGACAACGACAGCGTCCGGAGCCTCCCGTTCGATCAGGTCCAGGTCGGCCCGGGAATTGAGCACGACCGAAACGCCGGCGCGCTTCATATCGTTTTCAAGATTGCCGATGATACCGCCGAACTCCGCGCGCCGCGGCAGCAGCTGGGCCAGTTGCGCCTGTCCACCCAAGCGGTTCGACGCCTCGTGTAGGGTGACCTCATGGCCACGGGCTGCCGCCGTTGCCGCTGCCTTCATGCCGCCCGGTCCCCCGCCGGCAACGAGTACCTTGCGCTTTGTCTTCGCTAGATTGGGGGAGCCGTAATCCAGTTCCCGCCCGGTTTCGGGGTGCTGAATGCAGGATACGCCATATCCTCGATGCATTCGGTCGATGCAGGCTTGATTGCAGGCAATGCAGACACGGACATCCTCTGCCTGACCGGCCATCAGTTTGTTCCCTAGTTCAGGGTCGGTGATCATTGCCCGGGTCATGCCGCACAGATCCGCCTGACCGGAAGAGAGGACCTGTTCGGCAGCCGCCGCCTGATTGATGCGCCCGACCGCAATGATGGGCTGCGAAACCTTATCCTTGATGGCGGCTGCGAAGGGGGCGGTCAGGGCGATCTCGGTACTCATCGGTGGGACCAGATGGATTGCGGCACCAGCGGCACGGGACGACCCTGAGGTTACGTTGAAATAGTCGATCGCACCGTCGTCGCCGATCGCCTTACAGATCTCCAGGACCTCATCCGCTTGAAGACCTTCGTCCAGCAATTCGTCACCGGAAATTCGCATGCCGACAATCAGATCGGGGCCAACGGCTTCGCGGACGCCGGCGATGGTCTCCCGCAAGAACCTCAGGCGGTTTTCAAAACTGCCGCCATATTCGTCGGTTCGAAGATTGATCCTAGGGCTCAGGAACTGCGCGATCAGATAGCCGTGGCTGGCAGCAATCTCGGCACCGTCCATGCCGCTTTCGCGAACCCGGATGGCCGCTTCAGCAAACTTTTGGATCGTCTCACGCACCATGCGATGGGGCATTTCCCGACCGGCCGTGTGATAGCGTTCCGACGAGCTGGTGGATGGGCCGTAAGATACCGCGCGCAAGCCCTCTCGATCCGCGGTCAACTCGTGTCCTAAATGAAAGAGCTGAGCGATACCGGCGCAGTTATGGGAATGCAGCGTGTCCGCCAGACGGCGAAAGGAGGGGATGATATTATCATATGCAGCGACGAGGCTGGTCGATGCCGAGATGACCCTGCCGTCGACCATCGATGATTCCGTTATGATCATGCCGGCGCCGCCCCTGGCACGGGCTTCGTGATAGGCGTGGAGCCGATCCGACACGACGTTTCCGTCAGCCAGCCTAGTCGCATGTCCAGACGAGACGATGCGGTTGCGGACCTTCAGCCGATTGATCGTGATCGGAGACAGTAGCGTTGGAAACTGAACATTCGGGTCGGACATTTCAGAACCTGGCTGACGAATTGGACAAAAAAACGCTACTAGAAAAATTGATAGATGGCTAACTAAATTTACTATATGTTAATTTTGAAAAATCGATGGATTGCTGAAATCCGGTGTTCAATGGATCCTGTCTGGAGGTCGTGATGAGCATGAGTTTTGATCAATCCGTTCTGGAATCGCTCGGAAAACCCGTTGCCGAGGCGCGTGGTCTGCCTAACTCCGCGTTCGTGGATCCAGAGTTTCATGAGTTAGAGAAGAAGACCGTCTTCTCAAAAAACTGGGTCTTTGCGGGACGTAAGAGTGAAGTTCCAAAACAAGGCGATGTTCGTCTGGTCGAAATCGCAGGCGACCCGCTAATCATTGTTCATGGTCGGGACGGGAACATCCGGGTTTTCTATAACGTCTGCCCGCATAGAGGCGCCAAACTGGTGACGGAGGATCGCAGCGGTACGCGGATTATCACCTGTAAGTACCATGCCTGGGCCTACGATCTTGCGGGGCAGTTGCGGTCCCGACCACATTTCCACGGGCCGGGCTTGCATGACGAAGACGCCACGAAAACAGAATGCGTCAGCTTGTTCGAAGTCAGAACCGACTTCTGGTACGACGGCATTTTCGTGAACCTCGACGGCAAAGCTCCGTCTTTGTCTGAATATCTGGCCCCGCTAAACCGCCAGGCCGAGGGCTTTGACATCTCGCAATTTGCTTATGCCGATACGGTTTCCGGTGAGTTCAATTGTAATTGGAAGCTGGCGATCGAGAATTGGAGCGATGTCTACCACGTCTTTGCGATCCATCCCGGCCTCAATCAATTGATGGACCAGGGACAGCGGACGGGCGCCGACGGCGATGGCAATTTGATCTATTATCGCTGGGGATATGATGAGGAATTTCTGAGTCGCGATCCGATGCCGCGCGTTCAGGGCTTGGAAGGACCGGCTCGTACCCTGGCGTTCAACGGCCATCTATATCCCGGCCTCGCGATCAGTTTCCACCCGACCATGTTTCTGTTTTGGGACTACAAGCCGATTGGACATGATTGGACGCGGCTTGACCTGCATATCTACTATATCGCCAGTGCGGTTGAGGATCCCGATCTCGCGGCAACACGCGAAGGCAAAGCGAAGTACTATACCGGCCTCAATGCTGAGGATGAGGAAGTCTGTCGCCTGATGCAGGAAGGGCGGCAGGCCCGCGGATACGATGGCGGCCGCTTCTCACCGTTTTGGGATAGAGGCACTCTTCATTTCGCAAACCTCGTCGCTCAATCGATCGCGTGAGGGGCGGAGCAACGAGAAATGGACATGCCTGCCACCCCCTACAAGAAGCCGGACGTTTGGTCGGATCCCTCTCGGAAACCGTTTCCCTATCAAGTCGGATTTACGGCACCCCCTAAAGACTTTGAGATTTGTCCGTCCGACTTTCTGCGCATCGCGCCGAATTCAGTCGGGATCAGCAGCCGACTTCTCTATGACAAGCAGTACAGCCATTCTTTGCAGGACCGGCATCGCAACTTTCACCTCTTGGAAGAGGTCGCGGCCTGTATGGCGGATGCCGGTGCCGATGTGATCGCACAGGTTGGGACGAACTGGTCCCATACCGGGGACAAGAGCCCCGATGAGGTCCGTGAGATCTGCGAGCGGTTCAGCGATACCTATGAAACTCCGTTTCACATGATGGGCCTGTCCGCCCTGGATGCGCTGCTGGAACTTGGTGCGGAAAAGATCGCCATGAACACGGTCTATTACTGGCCGGATTGGACTTCGGGAATTGCTCGCTTCTTAGCACAGGGCGGGCTGCACATAGAAGCACACGGTAACTTCTTTGAGCTCGGCGCGTATCCATCACAGGAAGCTCTTGATGCGGAAAACTTCGTCGTTCCAGAGAGGGTGATCTTCGACACGATGAAACGACTGGCGGAAAACGCACCGGATGTGGATGCATATTATGTCACGGGTGTTGCTTGTTTCGCGCCAGCGGATGGATCGCCTTATCGACGTATCGTTCATATCGAACGGGAATTGGAAGACCTCGTCGGGAAACCAGTGATCGGGTCGGACACGGCGCTCTATTGGCGCGTTTTCAAGACCCTCGGGATCGCACCGGTCGGTGAGCGCGGGACACTTCTTTCCTCACTCCAGATTCCTACCGCGGACCGATAGGCTAAATGTTCTGTTTCCCTGAACTTCGGTTTAGCCGCCCTGAATTCTGCACTGTATTCTCTGTTACTTCTGTTCGTGAATCTGTCGCCTAAGAGCGAGTTTCCGGATGGTTTCCTAATATTTCCTATCAGGTGATGCCGTGAATCTGCTTTGTTTTCCCTGCATGTTTCCTATGAAATGGGGAAACGTGTGCGGAGACCGGTTCGCGACAGACTGCGTCCACCACCATTCCTCCCTACACGAACTGACGTTCAGGCTGCTACGCCTTTCGATACTAGCGTACCGGTTCGGTAGAGATTCCCACGTGGACGCCATCTAGCACCTTTCTTCTTTGCGTTGGGCGCCGCACGTTCGAGCTTGGTGCTCATGCAAAATTGCCGATACTCTGCGATTGGATGTTGCTAGGGAGCTTGATTAAGGTCTCTCGGTTGGCGTCTGTGAAACAGATCAAAAGTCGGGCGAAGAACAATTGACGACAGTTTCCGAGTTGACCTCGAAAAGCTTTATCGTCGGTGCGGCGATCGGCTCCGGTAGCACGGCGGCTGCTGCGGAGAGTGCCGGCTGCGATCTCCTGCTCGCAATCAACGCAGGGCGACTTCGCAATATGGGTGCACCGTCCATAGCCTGCATGCTGCCGATCTTTCGGGCGTCCCGTATCACGCAATCCTTTGCGGTCGAAGAAGTCCTGCCGCGCAGCAATGTCCCCGTATTCCTAGGCTTGAACTGCTGGGAACAGAGCAGCGATCCAAAGAAACTTGCACGACAAGTTCGCGAGGCAGGCTTTGCGGGTGCCGTGAACTTTCCAAGTTCGATGCACTACTCAAAAGCCATGCAGCAGATTCTCCGCCGTGCCGGTCGCGGAATAGAAATGGAGCTTGAGGCACTTTTGGCCGCCAAGAACGAAGGTCTTATGACGATGTTTTATTGTGCTGACCGCGTTCATGCACGGTTGGCGGCGGATGCAGGGATCGACTTCATCTGTCTTAACTTGGGATGGAATGTCGGTGGGCTTACCGGTCACACGCGGCGGGAGTCTCTGGAAGAGGTCGCCGTCACCGTGCGGGACATCGGGCGGTTGATAAAGCGGATACGACCCAATGCCCGAGTCCTATTGGAAGGCGGCCCAATTGTAACGTCCGAGGATTTGGCGCGTCTCATGAAGCTTGCCCCCGTTGATGGCTATATCGGCGGGTCGACGATTGAACGCATGCCCTTGGAAGAGTCCGTTGCCAAACAGATCGATGAATTCCGGCGTGCTGGAACGCGATCCGCGGCACCGTCGTCAGAGAATGCGAGGCTTTCCGGCTTGGCCAAAAAGCATGGCTATTTTGGAGCATCAACGCCTCTGTATCGCTTCCTAGATCGTCTAAGCGCAGCCTCACGCGGAACCCATCCCGTTCTACTTCGATTGGTGCGTGGACAAGAGCCGTCGAATGCAGTGCGTCTGCTAACAGGGAAATCGTCCTCTGCCGCACGAGTTTTCCATATAGACGTATCCGGGGAGGACTATCCGGCCCGCGCCAGGGCGCAATTGTTCGGTCGCGCTGATGACGGTCGAAGCAGTTCACCCCCGCGGCAATCCCCGGTCCTGTCGGACGAAACTTTGGATTGGGTGGTTATTCATAGCCCCGATCTCTTGCCGGACGGCATGCAAAGGAGATTGGCCCGAACGTTGAACGATCGAAGCTTCCGACCTTCAGGACAGAGAAGAACGGTTCCCCTTGGCGTTCGGCTGCTTTTTGTGGTGAGCAATGCCGAGTCCGCCGACAGCGGTGAGGCGCAAGGATTGGATCAAAGCCTTGCGGATGTTCTCCTGCCTTACTCTATCGGCATGCCGTCGTTAAGCGACCGGATCGAAGACCTCGAGGCGTTGATTACGGCATTTTCAGGAGAGCTCTTTGTGCAGGCAATCACCCGCGACGACTTCTCGACGGAGGCGTATCGCATGCTTCAAGTGCATCCATGGGATGGAAATGATGCTGAACTGAGGTCGTTCTTAGGGCGCCTTTCCGCTGGCGCTTTCGACAGGCCTTACCAACCCGAGACCATTCGCGAGATTCTGGAACCAATCGGACAACAGCCCACAACTGGCCGCACCGAACGAGAGCGGATCATTCAAGCCCTTTGGAGACACGGATTTAAGAAAGGCGAAACGGCCGCCGCCTTGGGAATATCCCGAAAAACACTGTATCTAAAGATCCAAAAATACGAGATTGGGGGGGCGTAACGCCTTATCCGGTTTCCCCCGTGAAGCTCGCGACACCGGATACCCCATCAGGCCAGAGGCGGGGATGATCCGCTTCAGTCTGTTGCCCAAGCATCAGGATGGGGCCGTCCCAGCCACTCTCCAAAGCGCCTTGGCGGACGACCTGAACCAATGCTCCTCTTTGGCGCAATGACGGAAACCCTGCGGCGAAGTCTGGAACCTTCGGAACAACGAACAGGAATGTGGGATTTAGCTTCGCGGCTTGAGCGCCGCCTTCTCGTGAATTCGTTACAATGCCAAGTCTAAGACCGCTCTTCGAAAGCGCTTCGAGGTTCTTAAACTCCAACGATTTGTCCAAGCCAACATCGGCCAGTAGTCCAGTGAACTCTGCATCCTGTTGCTCAACGGTCGGAAAGTTGATGACAGTATCTATGCCCCATTCAACCAACCGCGCAGCTATGGATTCTAGCCTAAGAAAAGGGTCTGAAAGAAAGACCCCCATGGCTGCGTTTTTGA
>Ga0207422_1003993_pt1 | contig 13122 bp, 3 predicted proteins | sample MarCyaLeptolynsp_FD_187757 | JGI IMG/M metagenome (GOLD analysis project Ga0207422, IMG submission 187757) | Marine cyanobacterial communities from Panama - species 1 Leptolyngbya sp. (SPAdes) | ecosystem: Environmental > Aquatic > Marine > Unclassified | place: Panama: Panama City | collected...
AAGCGCCCGCGATGTCTACACCCGTCGCAAGGAAGGGGTCTCGATTTGGGTTGTCCCTTCCGACCGGATCATGGCTTCTGATGCAGCTCCCGCCGATGCGGATGCTCTCGAGACGGGCAAGATATATCCGCACCCGAGTTTTGACCGCGACGATCACAAGGAAGACTAAGCTTACGGCCGGTTGTCGACCACACGTTTTGCCTTGCCTGCAGAGCGTTCTACCTGACCGGGTTCGGTGACGTCGACCGATGCCGATACGCCGACAACGCTCTTGATATGATGCGACAATTCCTTGGCCGAGGCTGCACGCGCGTCAGCTGAAGACGCTTCCGGGAGAGCTTCCACGTGGACAGTCATGGCGTCCAGCCTGTCGGATTTGGTAAGCTCGATCTGGAAGTGGGGCGACAGGCCGCTGCACTTCAGGATTTGTTCCTCGATCTGCGTTGGAAAGACGTTGACGCCTCGCAGAATGATCATGTCGTCGGAACGACCGGTCACTTTTTCCATCCGGCGCATGGAGCGGGCGGTGCCGGGGAGCAGCCGCGTCAGGTCCCGCGTGCGATAGCGAACCATCGGCAGGCCCTCCTTGGTCAGCGTCGTGAAAACGAGCTCGCCGATCTCACCATCTGGCAGGACCTCTCCCGTCTCGGGATCTATGATTTCCGGGTAAAAATGGTCTTCCCAAATGTGCAGCCCGTCCTTGGTCTCTACGCATTCGTTGGCAACTCCCGGACCCAGGATTTCCGACAGGCCGTAGATGTCCACCGCATGCATGTCGAAGGCCTGTTCGATTTCTGCCCGCATGGAATTGGTCCAGGGCTCGGCTCCGAAGATGCCCGTCGCCAGCGACGTATCTCTGGGATCGAGACCCTGCTTGGCGAATTCATCCAGTATCGCCAGCAGATAAGACGGCGTCACCATGATGATCCGCGGTTTGAAGTCCATGATGAGCGTGACCTGGCGTTCTGTCATGCCTCCGGAAACCGGTACGACGGTGCAGCCGAGCTTTTCAGCACCGTAGTGAGCCCCAAGGCCACCGGTAAAAAGCCCGTAGCCATAGGCGACATGGATTATGTCGCCCGGACGTCCCCCGGAGGCGCGGATCGAACGCGCCACGAGATGCGCCCACATGTCGATGTCGTTGGCGGTGTAGCCGACCACAGTCGGTTTCCCCGTCGTGCCGGAAGAGGCATGAACGCGGACGATCTTGTCGCGCGGAACGGCGAAAAGGCCGAATGGATACTGATCGCGGAGATCGGCCTTCGTTGTGAAGGGAAAGTGCCTCAGATCCGCAAGGCTTTTCAGATCCGTTGGATGTATGCCCCTTGCATCGAACGTCGTCCTGAAATGAGGCACATTTTCGTAGGCATGGGTGAGGGACCATTTCAGCCGTTGCAATTGCAGGCTTTCGATTTCGTCCCTTGACGCGATTTCAATCGGATCGAGATCACCCGGCCGCGGTGCGAGATCTTCCATGAGTTCCTCCGTTGGGACGATTGGTTTTGAAACAGTAATGCACGGCGAATTTGCAAGGTCAAAGACGATAAGGGTCATCTTCCCCAGGCAGCCGAAATGTCGGGCAACGTCATGAAACACATAAGGTTTTCCCGATGACCCGGTCTGCGGTGCGGGATCGGGCGGCAACATGGATTCAGCGGATGTTTACTTTAATGACGCAAAGTCAGCCTCAAACGTGCCGAGTGACAGTAGAGCGTTATGTTTTTCCGCAAATCAGCCAACGAAGAATATTCCCTGGACATGCCTCTTGAGCTTGAGGAAGGCCCGCCGACAATGGCGCACAAGCGTCTATTGCAGGTCTTGTCTCTCGGCGCGGCTGCGTTCCTCGGCTGGTCTATGGTCGGGCAAGTTCGGGAGGTCGCCAAGGCCTCCGGCGAAATCGTTCCTGCGGGCAAGATACAAACCGTTGGTCATCTGGAGGGTGGAATTGTAGCCGAGGTCCTCGTTGCGGAGGGCCAGCTTGTGGAGGAAGGCACGCCGCTTGTACGTCTTCAGGAGACGGCAACATCAAGCGATCTCGAAAAAGTGCAGACACGTTTGCAGTTCTTGGCGCGCGAAGAACAACGTTTGGCAAGCCGGTCCAATGACGACAGCGGTTCCGGTCTGCGCCTTGCAGGGGATTTCAATTTCAGCGAAGCACAACAGGCAGCCCTCAACGCGCAACAAAAAGCGCTGGAACAGGAGCAGCAGGCACTGAAAGCGCGGATCAGCGAACGGGAAGCCGAACTTGCAAGCGTCCTGGAACGGATTTCGCTTCAACAGACCCAGGTCGAAATCGAAGAGGAAAAATATTCGATCCAGCAGACACTCTTCGATCAGGGCTACACATCGAAGAGGCGGTTCCTGGACGCAAAGTCATCGCTCCAGATTGCCCAGAGCCGGATGAGCGAACTTGTCGGATTGCGAGGACGGGCGGAGGCCCAGATTGCGGAAGCAAAGGCGAGCTTGAATCGCTCGATCGCAGCGGCGGAAGAAGAACTTGCCGAGGAACGCAGCCGCGTCGTCCAGGAGCGCAGTGAACTGGCATTTGAAGCAGAAAAACAGCGAGACCGCTTCGACCGCCTGTTTGTTCGTGCGCCGGCGAGCGGGCACGTCAAGGCCCTGAACCTGAAAGGGCCCGGTAGCGTTCTTGCGCCGGGAGACGTGGTTGCCGAAATCGTGCCGAGTGACAGCGACCTTGTTGCGGAAGTTCGCGTGTCTCCCAGAGATATCGGCCACGTGGAAGTCGGTGATGAAGCGGAGATTGCCATCACGACCTTTGATCCGAACATTCAGGGCACGCTGACGGGTGAAGTCTCTGTCGTTTCCGCGTCCAGTTTTCGTGACGAATACGGCAACTATTACTTCAAGGCCAAGATACCGCTGTCGTCGAACATGATCGGCGAGGGTGCCCGTGCCGAGACGATCTCACCGGGCATGGTGGTTGACGCCAAGATCGTGACCGGATCGAAATCGGTTATGCAATACATGCTGAAACCCGTGACGCGGGCGATCGGTGATCCGCTGAGTGAGCGATAGTTCTGCGCGCATCCAGTCCGAAGCGATCGAACGCGCAACAGCCGATTGTTTTGAAACGTCTAAAGCAAGCCGGCGTCGATTTTTCAGACTGCTCCCAACGGCCTTCAAATCCAACGACGGATTGGCGCCGACTTTTCTTAGCTGCGTTGACCGGTTGGTTTTTGATCCTTGCTATTGACTACCAGCGGATCTCTTCGATCTGAGCGAAATCCACCTTTGTGCCATCGGTGAAGTCGATCGACCCGACTGCGTCATCCGACAGTTCGAGCCTGCCATTTTCCGTGTCTGTGTTCTCGATTGACCCGCTCGTGATCGTCACGGTCCAGTCCGTACCGTATTCACCGGCTGACGTGACGCCAGGCCCCCCGCCCAGATCGATAACGTCCGTCCAGCCGCCGCCTGTACCGCCGAAAATGTCATCGTTGCCATCGCCCAGACCGTGCATGAAAAGGTCTGACCCATCGCCGCCGTAGAGCGTGTCGTCGTCGGCACCGCCAATTATGATGTCATCACCGGATCCACCCGAAATCGTGTCCTGGCCACCTTCGCCGAACAAAAGGTCTCGACCGCCATTCCCGGTGATCGTATCCGCACCGGCAATGGCACCGCCTTCGACCCGGTCGCTAAACTCTCCGGTCTCGATGGTGTCGTTGCCGCCGATGCCATCGACAGAAAAGGATTGGCCTGAGCCGCTGAAACTCCCGCTCGCCGTTCCACCTGTCATTTCGTAGTCGTAGTTGCCAGTCACTGAAATCGAGAACGTTTCGGAGACTTCGCCACCACCCGAGGAGGTGGCAGTCACGGTCAGATCTATCGAGTTCTCGACCTGGCTATCAAAGAAGGAATGGCTGGCGATCGTGACAACGCCGTCTGAATCGATGCTGAACCGATCGTCGTCGAGCGTGTAAGTGACGTCACCGCCGCCAGGGTTCATGGCCGAAACGGATATTCCGACTTCCGTGCCAACGTCTGCAACTTCATGGATCGTATTTCTCGATGTATTTGCATCGGAGAGCATCATGTCTGTGCTCATGGTCAGGTCACCAGATGCGACATCGCCGTCTGCAAAACTGTAGTTTTCGACGTTGGAGACCGTTTTCGTCCCATCGGGTGATCCCGTTCTGGTGTCGATTACGGTGTAGCTGCCATCGCCATTGTCGTAGAAATTATAGTCGCTTTGCGCCCCGGACAGAACCATCGTGTCGGAACCGGCGCCACCATCTATGGTGTCGTTGCCGCCAAAGCCGTAGATGACATCTTCGTTTGCTGTGCCGTTGATGGTGTCACTGCCACTTGTCCCCAGTTCGATACCTACCGTTTCTTCGTAGGTCTGGTTGTCCGAATCCGTTACCTGAACGGTCACGGTGTCGCTCAGTGCCGTGCTGGCGTCATGCTCGGCGGCGAGAGAAATGTCACCGGTGTTGGTATCAATCTGGAATGCTCCGTCACCATCATCAGTGAAGGAAAAGTTGAACGTGTCGCCCGCGTCCGAATCAACAACTGTCGCAATGCCTGCGACAACGGAATCTGCGGCAAGGGTCGATTCGCTGACACCGTCAGATACGATGACCGCATTGTTGCCCGGATCACCCCAGTTGCCGCCGCTCACGGGGTTCTGGGTCATGCCCGTCACGGAGGTCTCGCCAGTGATCGTGATCTGGTAGGGGCCTGAGGTTGATCCGGTTGCCGGGTAATCTCCGGACGTCTCCAGGGACTCGCTGTCGCTCAGCCGCCAGCTGCCGATGACAATCATATAGTCGCCGGCTTCAAGTCCACTCTCGCTGATATAGGAATCATAGGAACTCGTGCTGCTGTCGCTGCCCCGCGCGCCATCGTCATTGCTCGACACGAGCGTAAAACTGCCGCCACCATTGTCCTTGTAAAGATAAATCTGGCTGTCCAGGCTGCCGGAGTTGAAGCCATTAGCCAAAACATCGATCGTCAGGTCACCGCCTTCGTGACTGATTGACCAGTGATCTACCGAACGGGTTCCGGACCCACCGTCTACGATTTCACCCGTAACAACAGCATTCCCGCCTCCCGTCTCCGTCAGGGAGAGGTTTTCGTTGGCTGAGAAGCTCAGATCCGTCGGTGCATCATTGAGTAGATCCGCGGCGGCAACGGTACCATCCGCAAATGTGAAGTTCTCGACATTTGTGACTGTATCCGTCCCATCCGGCGATCCTGCGCGGTTATCGACGATGGTGTATGTGCCGCTGTCTTCGGTGATGGTGTAGTCGGACAGATTTCCTGAATATGTCGCTGTGTCGGTCCCTTCGCCGCCGTCGATCGTATCGTCGCCGCCACTGCCTGCCAGCGTATCACTGCCTGCGCCGCCGACGATATTGTCGTCGCCTGCAGAACCGGTGATGGAGTCGTCGCCATCTCGGCCCTCGATCTTGTCAACACCGTTCAACGTGACACCGGTGAAATCCCAATCAAGGTCGACGTCGCTTCGTTGAGCCCGCAGCGTTTCACCGCTCACCGCGCTGCCGTCGATTTCTTCGATGCCTTGTGTCGCGGCATTAAAGGTATTTTCCAGCTCGAACTCCGTTCCGGTGTCGGCTGAAAGAACAAGCCTGTCCGTTCCAGATGTGCCCGTATCTGAAATGATGTCGGCTCGGCCATCCCCACGCAGAAGATAGGTGTCGCTGCCTTCTCCGCCCATCATTGTGTCGTTGTCGGTCCCGGCGCCGCCGTCGAGCGTATCGTCGCCCGTGCTGCCCATCAGCGTGTCGGTGCCGTCGCCGCCGTCAAGATCGCCGCCATCCGTATGAGCTGTGATGGCGTCGTTGCCGGAACCTCCGGTAATGGTGGTTTCCGCCACCCCCGTATCGGTCATCGTCACGCCGGTGTCGGCAAGTTCCAGATCTTCAACCACGTCAGCGACGCTGATGGTGAACGTTTCCTGCGACGTGGAGCCGTCCGTTGATGTCGCGGTCACGGTCAGGGAGACAGTCGGTTCCGTCTCATAGTCAAACGCAGCACCAGCCGCGACCGTTACGGTACCGTCCGCTTCAACATCGAACCGGTCGTCATCTACGGAGTAAGTCACAGTATCAGTTGCGTCACCATCAGACGCGGACGCTGTGATCCCAACGGCAGTACCGGCGGCAGCGTTCTCGGCGATTGAGTTCGCAGCCGCATCCGTGTCGGTAACAGCAGACGTGTCTTCCTCATCGACGTCGGAGACGCTGATGGTGAATGTTTCCTCGGAAGTTGATCCATCCGTGGATTCAGCCGTCACCGTCACATCGACCGTGCCTTCGGTCTCGGCGTCGAAAGTCGCACCTGTTGCGACGGTCACTGTGCCGTCGGCAGCGACCTCAAACCGATTGTCGTCGATGGAGTAGGTCACGGTGTCGCTGACATCGCCGTCCGTCGCCGAAGCCGTTATGCCTGTTGCCGCTCCGGCAGTGGCGTTTTCGGCGATTGTGTTAGCAGCGGTATCAGAGTCCGTGACGGCAGAAACATCTTCCTCATCGGCGTCTGAGACGTTGATCGTGAAGGTTTCCTGGGAAGTCGATCCGTCCGTGGATTCAGCTGTGACGGTCACGTCGATGGAACCTTCGGTTTCAGCGTCGAAAGCCGCGCCTGTTGCGACGGTCACTGTGCCATCGTCAGCAACGTCAAACCGGTCGTCGTCTACTGAATACGAGACAGAATCGGAAACGTCATCGTCGCTGGCGACGACAGTCACGCCGACTTCGGTCCCTTCCGCCGCATTTTCGGCAATTGTGTTCGCGTTCAGGTTCGTGTCCGAGACATCTGAAATGATGAATTCGTTGACGTCGGAAACGGTAATCGTGAAGGTTTCCTGGGACGTGGAACCATCGGTCGACGAGACCGTCACTGTGACATCGATTGAGCCTTCAGTCTCGGCGTCGAAGACTGCGTCGCTTGCGACGGTCACAGTGCCATCGGCAGCGACCTCGAAGCGGTCGTCGTCGACAGAGTAGGTGACCGTGTCAGTGACATCGCCATCGGAAGCGGAGGCCGTAATGCCGGTGGCAGCTCCTGCAGTGGCGTTCTCTGCAATCGTGTTGTCGGCTGCGTCCGTATCGGTGACAGCAGACACGTCTTCCTCATCGACATCCGAGACGCTGATTGTGAGGGTCTCTTCGGAGGTTGACCCATCCGTGGATTCAGCGGTGACAGTGACATCAACCGTCCCCTCAGTCTCAGCGTCGAACGCGGCACCGTCCGCGACGGTCACCGTCCCATCGGCGGCGACTTCAAAGCGGTCGTCGTCCACGGAATAGGTGACCGTGTCGGTGACGTCGCCGTCGGCAGCGGAGGCGGTAATGCCTGTTGCGGCACCGGCTGTGGCATTCTCTGCGATCGTGTTGGCAGCGCCGTCCGCATCAGTAACGGCCGAAACGTCCTCTTCGTCAACGTCCGATACGCTGATTGTGAAGGTCTCTTCGGACGTCGACCCGTCCGTTGATTCAGCTGTCACGGTGACATCAACCGTGACCTCGGTCTCGGCATCGAAGACTGCGCCGCTTGCGACGGTTACTGTGCCATCCGCGGCGACTTCAAATCGGTCGTCGTCTACGGAATAGGTGACCGTGTCAGTGACATCGCCGTCGGTGGCCGAGGCGATGATTCCAGTGGCAGCTCCTGCAGTGGCGTTCTCTGCGATGGTGTTGTCTGCTGCGTCCTTATCGCTGACAGCAGACACGTCTTCCTCATCAACGTCCGAGACGCTGATTGTGAAGGTCTCTTCGGAAGTCGATCCATCCGTTGATTCAGCCGTGACAGTGACATCGACCGTGCCTTCCGTCTCAGCGTCGAAGACGGCGTCGCTTGCGACGGTCACCGTGCCATCGGCGGCGACTTCAAATCGGTCGTCGTCGACAGAGTAGGTGACCGTGTCAGTGACATCGCCATCGGAAGCGGAGGCCGTAATGCCGGTGGCGGCTCCTGCAGTGGCGTTTTCGGCGATTGTGTTAGCGGCGCCGTCCGTATCCGAAACGGCCGAAACGTCCTCTTCGTCAACGTCCGAGACGCTGATTGTGAAGGTCTCTTCGGACGTCGAACCATCCGTTGATTCAGCCGTGACAGTGACATCAACCGTACCCTCGGTCTCGGCGTCGAAGACTGCACCGCTTGCGACGGTTACTGTGCCATCGGCCGCAACTTCAAAGCGGTCGTCGTCGACAGAGTAGGTGACCGTGTCAGTGACATCGCCATCGGAAGCGGAGGCCGTAATGCCTGTGGCGGCACCGGCTGTGGCGTTCTCTGCAATCGTGTTGTCGGCTGTGTCCGTATCGGTGACAGCAGACACGTCCTCCTCATCGACGTCCGAGACGCTGATTGTGAAGGTCTCTTCGGAGGTCGACCCGTCCGTTGATTCAGCCGTGACGGTGACATCAACAGTACCCTCAGTCTCTGCGTCGAAGACTGCGCCGCTTGCGACGGTTACTGTGCCATCGGCCGCAACTTCAAAGCGGTCGTCGTCGACAGAGTAGGTGACCGTGTCGGTGACGTCGCCATCGGAAGCGGAGGCCGTAATGCCTGTGGCGGCACCGGCTGTGGCATTCTCGGCAATTGTATTGTCGGTGGCATCCGCGTCGGTGAGAGCAGACACGTCTTCCTCATCCACGTCCGAGACGCTGATTGTGAAGGTCTCTTCGGAGGTCGACCCGTCCGTTGATTCAGCCGTGACAGTGACATCGACCGTGCCCTCGGTTTCGGCGTCAAAGACTGCGCCGCTTGCGACGGACACCGTTCCATCGGCGGCAACTTCGAAGCGGTCGTCGTCGACAGAGTAGGTGACCGTGTCAGTGACATCGCCATCGGAAGCGGAGGCGGTGATGCCGGTGGCAGCTCCTGCAGTGGCGTTCTCTGCGATGGTGTTGTCGGCTGCGTCCGTATCGCTGACAGCAGACACGTCCTCCTCATCGACATCCGAGACGTTGATTGTGAAGGTCTCTTCGGAAGTTGATCCATCCGTGGACTCTGCTGTCACAGTGACATCAACTGTGCCCTCGGTCTCAGCGTCGAAGACTGCGCCTGCTGCGACGGTTACTGTGCCATCGGCCGCGATTTCAAAGCGGTCGTCGTCGACTAAATAGGTGACCGTGTCACTAACGTTTACATCTTCAGCGTGAGCTGTAATGCCGACGGTCGTACCGGCACTGGCATTCTCGACAATTGTATTTGACGCACTATCCGTGTCGGTCAAATTGTTTATGTCTTGTACGACAAGATCGCCGGCGAGGATATCGCCATCCAGGAACCGGAAGTTTTCGGCGTTTCGGACCGTGTCGGTACCGTCGGGCGAACCTGGTCGTGTATCCGTGACGGTGAAGCTACTGTCCGGGTTTTCAACCACATCATAGTCGTCGCGATTGCCGCTGAAGGAGGCCGTATCGTTGCCGGAGCCACCGTCCAGCTCGTCGTCGCCCGCTCCGCTCACGAGCGTGTCGTTGCCTTCGCCGCCGTCGATTTCACCGCCATCTTCATGCGCTACGATCGTATCGTCACCGGATCCGCCCGTAATAGAGGTTTCCGATACTCCTGTATCGGTGAACACCACGCCGCCATCGTCGAGCTGCAGGTTCTCGGCAACGTCATCAAAGGTGACGGTAAATGTTTCGCTTATCGCGCGGCCGCCACTGTCGGTGGCTGTCACGATGACATCGACAGACGGTTCAGTTTCAAAGTCGATGCTTTCGCCCGCCTTCAGGCGCAACATGCCGTTTACAATCTGAAAACGGTCGTCCGAGACGAAATAACTATGCGTGTCGCCGGCATCTGGGTCGGTGATCGAAAGGGCGCCGACAATTGCACCAGCTGAGTTTTCGCTAAGCACAACGCTTTGGTAGTCTGCCAGTGTTGCGTCGGCATAGACTGACAATCCCTCGCCATGAATCGTTCCGAGGAAATCGCCGCCCGTTCTGCCCTGGCTGCTGCCACCGCCAATGGTGCCCACGCCTATGTGGTTGCCGCCGTCCCAATCGCTGTCCGTCCAACCGATCTGCTGCGCAACCAGACTGTTGGAGTCATTCATTTCATCAAGCGCAAGCACGCCCGACATCAACAGCGAGATGGTGTCGGTATCCTTGTTCAATTCCAGCGCGATGTTGTACTCGGTATCCGCCAGGATGTCGGCGCTCAGCTCAAGGTCGTTGCCATTGCCCGCATAGACATTGATGCGGCCATCCTCGATGACCACGTTGAGACCGCGTCCACCGCCACCGGTTTCAAACAGTGTCTGGGCAGTGGTGACATCGGACGCCGTGGTGAACGACATTGTAAAAACGTTGCTATCGGTCTCAAGCCCCATGTCAGAGATACTGGCGGCGCTGATGTAACCGTCGGCGGCGACAAAATCGGCACGGTTGTCGACATTCAACGTGAGCGCGGTCGGTGCTTCGTTCACATCCTTGACCGCGATTGTGACGGCTTCTGAGTAGGTGAGGCCGTCTGCGTCCTTCACCTGGATCGTGACGACATGCTCGTCAGCATCTTCGTGATCGAGAGCGGCGCCGTCTTTCACACGGATTTCATTGCCGAAAATCTCAAAGTAACCGGATGGATCATCGGTGATTTCGTATGTGTGGCTGTCACCATCGTCCTCATCCGTCGTGGACAGCGTAGCAACCACCGTGCCTGCAGCACTGTTTTCGTCGACAGCGGGCTGTAGATAGTCGTCGAGCGCCGCGTCTGCATAAACAGACAGGCCGTCGCCATTGATGGTTCCAAGGAAGTCCCCACCAGTGTTCCCCTGGCTGCTTCGGCCGCCTATGGTGCCAACACCGATGTGATTGCCGCCGTCCCAGTCGCTGTCTGTCCAGCCGGTTTGCTGGTCAGCTAAGCTGTTGGAAACATTCATTTCATGAAGTGGCAATTCGTCCGACATCAAAAGCGTAAGCGTGTCGCTATCCTTGTTGAGTTCAAGCGCGAAATTGTAATCGGTCTCTGGCGAAATCTCGGCGCTGAGTTCAAGGTCGTTCCCGTTGCCAGCATATATGTTCAGGCGGCCATCCTCGATGACCACGTTCAGTCCATAAACGTTGCCGCCGGTTTCAAACAGCGTTTGCGGCGTGGTGACATCCGATGCTGTCGTGAAAGACATGGAGAACACGTTGCTCTTGCTCTCCAGACCCATGTCCGAAATGCTGGTCCTGGAAACATAGTCTTGAGCAGCGGTGAAATCGGCTGCGTGTTCAGGATCCAAAATGAGCGCCGCTGGAGCCTCGTTCACGTCATTGACCGTGAGCGTGACCGCTTCGGAATAGGTCAGACCAGCTGCATCTTGAACTTCGATTGTGACGATGTGCTCGCCAGCTGTTTCGTGATCAAGATCGGCGCCGTGCTTGACCCGGATTTCGTTGCCGACAATTTCGAAAAAGCCGGACGGGTCTTCCGTGATTTCATAGGTATGATTGTCGTCTGCATCCTTGTCCGTCGTGGACAGGGTTGCGACAACCGTTCCCGCGGCACTGTTCTCGTCAACGGCGCCGCCGGCAACACCGATATCGCTCGGAGCCTCGTCAATCACGTTGGCTACGTCGATTGAAAATGTTTCTGAAGAATTGGATCCGTCAGACGAAAGGGCCGTCACCGTAAGGTCGATCGAACTTTCGGTCTCCGCATCGAAAACTGCACCATCTGCAATCGTGACGGTTCCGTCGCCGGAAACGACAAAACGGTCGTCGCTGACGGAGTAGGTGACGGCATCTGAGATATCGGAATCTTCAGCAAAGGCGGTGATCCCGACTTCGTCGCCGGCAACCGCGTTCTCGGCGACGGCATTCTCAGCTGTGTCGATGTCGGAAACGTCGGAAACCGAGTGCTCGTTGATGTCTGAAACGCTCAGGTTGAACATCTGGGAAGACGTTGAACCATCGCTGGAAATTGCCGTAACGGTGAAGGAGACGTCACCTTCCGTGTCGGCGTCGAATGTGGCGCCTTCCGCAACGGTGACGACGCCGTCGTTGTCGATTTCGAAACGCGGGTCGTCCACCTGGTAGCGGACTGTGGCAGTTACATCCGGATCCGTTGCTTGTGCAGTTATGCCGACTGTTGTGCCTTGCGTTGCATTTTCGGCAATCACATCTTCGCTGGCGTCAATGTCGGTAACCGGCGAAACGTCGCCTTCATCGACGTCGTTGACGGCTATCGTGAATGTTTCCGTACGGGTCTCGCCATCAGAAGCCGTGGCGAGAACCACAATATTGTGCGTTCCGGCCGTTTCTGCGTCCAGTTCTCCTGCGACGGAGACGATGCCGGTGACAGGGTCGATCGAGAACAATCCATCCGCATCGTTCAAAAGGCTGTAGGTTACGCTCGCTCCATCAGCAACGCCGGCATTTGCCGTGATGCCGGTCGCGTCTCCAACCTCTGCGTCTTCATCGACGGCATTTTCATCAACGTCTGTGTCGGAAATGGCCGTGAGCCCGGAACCAACGGTATCTGTTTCTACTTCACTTGTCTGCGAAGCGGCCGATTGACTGGACGGTGCCGGGGTGTCGGCTTGCGTTCCGTTTGTCTCAGGTTGCGGATTTGTCGCTTCGGTTTGGACCGGTCGGGGGTCGATCTCTGACCGTTGGCTTCCGGTGCCGCTATTTGAGGGACTGGGTCCGGCATTGTTTTCACGCTCATGAAGGTCCGGCGCAAGCGCGGCCCCGGACAGGCTCGCCGCTGTCTGCGCGAAACCGTCGGCAGATCCGCTGTTTGCTTGAGAATCGACACTCAGATCGACCGGAGTGTCTTTGGCGAGATCGAAAGCCTGCGGTGCTTGACCGCTTTCTTCAGCGATGTTGGCGTCGCCTTCGTGACTTCCAAGGTGCAAGTTGGAGTTGACCTGCTCACTGGACAAGCCCTTGTCCTGGGTCAGGTGGTAGTCATGGGCTTTGTCGAGATGCTGATCGCGCGTGTCGAGCAACCCGGAATGGAGATAGTTTTCCGAATTGATTGTGGTTCCACTGTCCGTGTCGCCGTCCGCCTTACGGGGCGTCGTCTGCTGATCCCGATTTTCGGTGTCGTTTGCCATCCGGTTGAAAGCCCGCACAATTTCCGATGATGCCACTCAACGACGTCGTCCTTAATAAAGCTGTAAAATGCGCGCTGAAA
>Ga0207422_1003995_pt1 | contig 13116 bp, 11 predicted proteins | sample MarCyaLeptolynsp_FD_187757 | JGI IMG/M metagenome (GOLD analysis project Ga0207422, IMG submission 187757) | Marine cyanobacterial communities from Panama - species 1 Leptolyngbya sp. (SPAdes) | ecosystem: Environmental > Aquatic > Marine > Unclassified | place: Panama: Panama City | collected...
TTGTGACCGCGCAGCAGGACGAAGATGGAAAACAACACCATCAGGCTGGCAAGATAGGGGGCGATGGTTCTGAAAATGACTGTTTGCATACGCCTCTCCTAATTCCGATCCGCCGGCGAACTGCCGGTGTCGGACATCGCCTCGTTGACGACAACCGGATTTGCCTTTTGCAGCAAGGCAACCGACCTGCGTCCGGCACGCACCCGGATCAGCGCAAGCACGGCCAGACCGGTCACCATGACGACGGCGATTTCGCCCAGCGTATCCAGGCCGCGGAAATCGACCAGGATAACGTTGACGATGTTACGGCCATGCGCGATCGAACGGCTGTATTCGGCAAAGAACACCGAAAGATACGGATCAAGCGGATTGGCAACCACGGAAAACAGCAACAGGATGAACCCGACGCCGCAGGCAATGGCGATCGCGCCGTCGCGAAACTGTCGGACCGTGCCGCGCTTGTCCTGAGGCGACAGATTCAGGCGGGTCATGACAAGAGCGAGGATGACCACGGACAGGGTCTCGACCATGAACTGGGTGAAGGACAGGTCAGGCGCGCCGAAGAGCATGAAGATCAGGGCAACGGCAAATCCCTGGATGCCAAGCGAGATGATTGCGATGAGACGGGATCTGGCAACCACCACGGCGCCGAGACCGACAATCGCAATGCCAATGACGGCCCACTCATAATAGGCCATATCCGGAAAGCCCGGCCGGTCGGGCATGTCGCTGATCGCGAGCGGTACCAGCAGAAACAGCGCGGTCGCTATGAACGTTGCCACCATGTAAACCTGCATGGAACCAGGCTGGACGACGCGCGTGACCATCGACGAGCTCGAGACAATGGCGCGGATGAGTTGATCGAAACCGCGATCCGGCCCCCAGCCGATGGTTTTCAATATCCCGGCCATGGCGGCACGCGCCTGGTCGATGCGCAGATAGATCACCACACCGAGAGCAACCGTCAAAAGCGACAGGACAAACGGCAGTATTGCGTGCGGTATGATGGACAGATGAACTTCGGTCTGCGCACCGACGATGCTGCTCGTCATCGGGCCCACGAGATAATGCGCGGTCCAGTGTGACGCCAACGCGGATACCAAGCCCAGGATCGCCAAGATCATTGGCCCGATCCATAGCAGGATCGGCCCTTCATGAGCATGTTTCGGTGTCTCGACCTTGGGGCCAATGAACGGCTTCAACGCGACCGCCGCACCGATCACAAGCATCAGCGAATTCCCCAGAACCGCCGTAATGGTCAAAAGGACAGACCAGGCGGTCCCGGCCGCGATGCCTTCGTAAAGCACTTCCTTGGCGATGAAACCGATGAATGGCACCACCCCCGCCATCGACAATGCCGCGAGACAGGCGGCAAAAAACGTGATCGGCATGGCATTGCGCAGTCCGCCAAGCTTTGTGACGTCGCGCGTGCCCGCTTCGTGATCGATTGAGCCGGCGACCATGAACAAAGCGCCCTTGAACAGGGAATGAGCCAGGAGATAAAGAACCGCTCCCTTGATCGCCGTCTCGTTGCCGATGCCGGTCAGCATGACCAGCAATCCAAGCGATGCCACCGTGGTATAGGCGAGCATAAGTTTCAAATCGGTCTGGCGAACGGCCAAAAACGTTCCAGCCAGAAGCGTTGCGCCCCCGAAAAGCGGCAAAACCGTTTCCCAATACACGGTGTCTCCGAGGACGGGATGGACCCGCATCAAAAGATAGACACCGGCTTTGACCATTGTCGCTGAATGCAGGTAGGCCGACACCGGCGTCGGCGCCTCCATGGCATTGGGGAGCCAGAAATGAAGCGGGAATTGTGCGGACTTTGTGAACGCGCCGCCGAGGATCAGCAAAAAGACCGGTAAATACCAATCGCTTTCACGCAACATATCGCCAGAGGCCAGGATGGCAGCCATCGACATCTCGCCGGTGACGTAATTCATCAGAATCACTCCGGCCAGCAGCGAAAGGCCCCCGGCTCCGGTTACGACAAGCGCCTGCAGCGCGGCCCGCCTGGAAGCCGTCCGCAGGTGATCGAAGCCAATCAGCAGGAAGGACGTGATCGATGTCAGTTCCCAGAAGATGAAAAGGGTGATGACGTTGTCGGCAAGCACCAGGCCGAGCATCGCTCCCATGAACAGAAATATGAACGACAGGAACCGGCCAAGATGCGGATGTCCGCCAAGATAGCCCCCGGAATACAGCACGATGAGCGTCCCGATCCCGGAAATGAGCAGCGCAAAAACCGTGGACAGACCATCGATGTAAAACGAAAACGCCACGCCGAGAGACGGGGCCCAATCCGCCGATATGACAAAGGTGTGATGATCCTCAACCTGGTTTGCGTATCCCAAAAACACGATGAAGATCACGAAGGGAAACAGGGCCAGAAACCAGGCCGCATTGTGGCGCAGGACCTTGACGGCCAGCGGCGACAAGGCCGCCCCTAAAAAAGGAATGAGAATTGTCCAGAACATTCCTTCGACCAGCGTTGCGGTCATTCTCACTCCTATGGCCGACCTGGATCATCTATTCATGATTCGCAGGTGTTTTGGGACCCCAGATGCGGACAAATTTCACTCGAACTCGCGCGAATTCACAAAGATGGTCCAAGAAAGACATCCTCGATGCAACATTTGCCAGTTTTGCGAATGATTGTCATCTTCGAAAATCGAAACACCGCCTGCGAAACTCTCACAAGACCATCCAAACGCGGCAAACTGCACGCATAATCACCTTAGTGGAGCGATCAACGGTATCCGCATATCGCCTTATCCACAATTTGACAGCAGTGCGCGCTTGATCATCCTGATCTTCGGGCTCCTGCCCCCATGAGCAGCAGGTAAGGGACGGCCCGGCTGCAGTGTCAGCCTTTAGCCGTCTTTCCATCCGCTCTTACAATACCTACATGCCTGATTGCCGGCCTGCGGAGCCGACAGGTGGGTGGAGAAACGGATTGCGGACCGGACCAGGAACCGTCTTGTTCGTCGCTATGGTAAGGAAGGTGTCATGACCGCGCAGACCGAAATGCCGAAAGTCGTCAAAACCGATGCAGAGTGGCGCCGACAGCTCACGCCCGAGCAATACCGGATCACCCGCCGGCACGGAACGGAACGCGCCGGAACCGGGCCATTCCAGGACGAGAAGCGGCCAGGCATCTACCGCTGCATATGCTGCGATGCGGCCCTTTTCAACGCGCAGACGAAATTTGAATCCGGAACCGGATGGCCGAGCTTTTATGCGCCGATCGACAAGGAGGCGGTCCTGGAAGTTGAAGACCGTTCTTGGTTCATGCGCCGGACCGAAATCCGGTGTGCAAGCTGCGAAGCCCATCTCGGACACGTCTTTCCCGACGGTCCCGCCCCCACGGGCCGGCGATATTGCATTAACGGTCACGCCCTCAAATTCGATGTCGCTATAGTAGAATAGACGGTCGCCCAAAGCGCACCCGACATTGCGAGCATGTCATTGTTTGATGGCAGCAGCGACATGCTCTATTCGTCCGCTTCGTCGCATGTCCAAATCTGATTGGATGATTCGATCCCAACAGGAAGAACACCGGGAACAGACTGAATGATCGCTGACGCACCGAAGCAGCCGCCGCTGGCGCCTAAACATCCTGTCCAAGATGTTCATCACGACATCACCCGAACCGACGACTACGCCTGGCTGCGCGCCGACAATTGGCAGGAGGTCATGCGTGACCCTTCGGTACTCGCTCCTGAAATTCGAACCTACCTGGAAAACGAAAATACCTATGCGGATTCTGTCCTCGCCAAGACCGACCCGTTGCGGGACACGCTGTTTGAAGAATTGAAGGCGCGGATCAAACAGGATGATTCGACGGTTCCTTCGCGCGACGGCGCCTGGACCTATGCGGTCGAATTCAAACAGGGCAAACAATATCCGGTTCTGGTCCGTGCCCCGGCCGGCGGCGGCGAGACCAGCACATTGCTCGACGTAAACGCCCTGGCAGAGGAAAAAGCCTATTTCCAGTTGGGAGGAGCACAACATTCGACCGATCACAAACTGTTCGCCTATTCGGCCGACGATGCGGGATCTGAATATTATTCCCTGAGAATCAAGGATCTCGAAACGGGGCAAGACCTCTCCGACGTGCTTAAGGAAACCGCGTCGTTTGAATGGGCCAACGACGCGCAGACCCTTTACTATGTATGGCTGGACGACAACCATCGGCCTGCGAAAGTCTTCCGGCACCGCCTCGGCACCGATCAGTCGGACGATGAACTGATCTACGAGGAAAAGGATCCGGGTTTTTTCGTTGGCCTGTCGAAAACCCAATCAGGTGCCTACATCACGATCGATTGCCACGATCACGAGACGTCGGAAATCTACCTTCTCGACGCGGACGATGCCGACGCCCGTCCAGTCTGCTTCGCGCCGCGCAAGACGCTTGAGGAATATTCGCTCGAGCACCGTGGAGACCGCTTTTACATTCTCACGAATAACGGTGGCGCCGAGGACTTCAAGATCGCCACCTGCACGACAGCGGCCACCGGGCGCGACAACTGGCAGGACCTGAAGCCACACCAACATGGATGCCTGATCCTGTCCCTGACGGTCTATAGCGGACACATGGTGCGTCTGGAGCGCTCACAGGGTCTGCCGCGGATCATCGTCACCGATCTCAAGTCCGGCGACGAACATGAAATTTCGTTCGACGAGGAAGCCTATTCGCTCGGTCTGTCCGGAGGATATGAGTTCGACACCACCGAAATCCGCTTCACCTATTCCTCCATGACTACGCCGACCCGCGTCTTCGATTATGACATGGTGTCGCGTGCCCGCACGTTGCGCAAGGAGACCGAAATTCCGAGCGGTCACGATCCGGAGCACTACGTGACACGACGGATCATGGCACCGGCCGATGACGGCGAAACGATCCCGATATCCCTGTTGTACCACAAGGATACGCCAATCGACGCAAGCGCGCCGTGCCTGCTTTACGGATACGGCTCCTACGGCATGGCCATGCCAGCATCCTTCTCCGCCAATGCCCTGTCTTTGGTCAACCGCGGCTTCGTTTATGCGATTGCCCATGTGCGCGGCGGCAAGGAGAAGGGCTATCGCTGGTACAAGGACGGCCGCAAGGACAAAAAAATCAATACCTTCAAAGATTTTCTCGCCGCCGGACGCCACCTGGTCGACGAGAAATTCACGGCAAGACGCCAAATCGTGGCGCATGGCGGTTCGGCCGGCGGCATGCTGGTTGGCGCCGCGGTCAATATGGATCCCGACATGTTCTGCGGCGTGATCGCCGAAGTCCCGTTCGTGGATGTTCTGACCACCATGCTGGACGATACATTGCCTCTCACGCCTCCGGAATGGCCGGAATGGGGCAATCCGATTGCCAGCGCCGACGATTACGCGACCATCGCCTCTTATTCTCCCTACGACAATGTCGCGGCCAAAGCCTACCCGCCAATTCTCGCTGTCGCCGGACTGACAGACCCACGCGTCACCTATTGGGAACCGGCGAAATGGGTGGCCAAACTTCGGGCAACGAAATCCGATGACAATATGATACTTCTCAAAACCAATATGGACGCCGGCCACGGCGGCGCGTCGGGCCGGTTCGAACGCCTGCACGAGATTGCACGAAACTGGACGTTCGCTCTTATGGTTTCAGGCAAGCCGCTGGAGTGAGTTCAATCCGGTCGTGACGGCACCCGTGAGCACGGGAGTGGAAACGCCCGTTCAGAGCTCCCAGACCTCTTCGGTTTTGGGCTGGGACGCCTTGCCTGCCGGCGGCGGTGTGACAGGCTTGTTCGCCGCCGGTTTTGCAGCGCCTGAATCCCCGGATCTTTTCACTGTAAACACGTCGCTCGGTCGCCTGGTCGTGCGTTCAGAAGCGGCCGATTCCGGCGCAGGTCTCGGCTTTGCTGGTCGGTCAAAATAATCGGCACGCTGACGATCCGGCTTGCCGGTTGAACGCTCAAGAGCGCGCGCGCCCTCCTCGACCCGCCGGTCGGGACCGAAATATGTCTTGTCACGGTCGCTGCGCCGCCGCTCGGGGCCGGCATATCCCTGCTGGGTATGAATGTAACGACGTGGATTGGTCGCGATGGCGTGCAGACGCTTGCGCAGGTCGACGGGTCGGAACGGCTTTACGAGCACTTCGTCGATACCGGAATTGATCGCCTTGGAGATATTCTCGCGGTTTGCATGTCCGGTCACCATGATGATCGGTATCAGCCGGTTGGCGATTTCGGTGGAATGGCGAATCTTGTGGGCCAGTTCGAAACCGTTCATTTTCGGCATAACGAGGTCCATGATGACGCAGTCGACCGAATGGATTTCCAGATAGGCTAAAGCAGCCGACGGATCATCGAAACAAATGCAATCCTTGAGGCCGAAATTTCGCAGAATCGACCGGACAAGCTTTAGAAAATTGCGGCTGTCATCAACAACGACAACGCTCAATTCCGCAATTGGATCAACTTCTTCTGCCATGAAACCCTCACCATAGACCCGCCCATGAAAAACCAGAAGCGTTAGCATCTGGTATTCGGCACGGGGGAATCGGCAGAGAAACAAGGTTTCAACGAAACAAAATTGCGGGAATGGTTTTCAATTCGTAAAAAAGGCGGGCAGTGCCCGCCTTTTCAAGGATTCATGCGTCGCCCGCCACATCTGGACAGATGGAAATCGGGCCCATCGGCTCTAGCCAGCGGCTTCCAGCAGTTCGGTGACATATTCCCAGTTCACCATATTGTCGAAGAACGCTTCCAGGTATTTCGGGCGGGCGTTGCGGTAGTCGATGTAATAGGAATGTTCCCAGACGTCGCAGCCGAGCAGTGGCGTGGCGCCATGGACAAGCGGGTTTTCGCCGTTTGGCGTCTTGGTGACGACAAGCTTGCCGTCCTGGAGCGCAAGCCAGCACCAGCCGGAACCGAATTGGGTCACGCCGGCCTGAATGAAGGCCTCGCGGAACGCGGCCACACCGCCGAGATCGGAATTGACCTTCGCTTCCAGATTGCCCGGCATTGCCCCGCCGCCATCTTTCTTCATCCATTTCCAGAAATGGATGTGGTTGTAGTGCTGGCCCGCATTGTTGAAGAGGCCGGCATTGGTCCCGTGGCTCGCCTTGACGATCTCTTCCAGTGTTTTGCCTTCAAGTCCAGATCCTTCCAGCAGTTTGTTGCCGTTGGTCACGTAGGCCTGGTGATGCTTGTCATGGTGAAATTCAAGCGTCTCAGCGGACATATACGGGCCGAGCGCATCGTAGGCATAGGGTAGTTCGGGGAGTTCAAACGCCATTTCGGGGTCTCCTCTCAAGGCATAACTTTCGGGGTACTGTTTTCAGGGTACGACAGATCGAGCACCCTTTTCGAGGCAAAAGTCGTTGACGGTTTCGCTATCAGGCAAGTACCAGCTTGCCTCTTGGGTTTCAAGAATCATCCGGTGGCGCGGCCAGATTACCGGCAACGCCGCCGTCGATATACGTTTTCCAGATCAACCCAGATCAGCCGTGGGCAAAGTCCCAATACAGGTCCCGTGCCTTGTTGCCGACAGGACCAGGCTGGAGATCGCGGTCTTCGATCTTGATGATCGGCATCACCTTGGCGTAATTGCCCGACGTGAAAATCTCGTCGGCGTCCATGAAGTGTTTGGGTGTCAGCGTGGTTTCAACGACCTCATACCCCGCGCCCTTCAAGAGCGCGATAACCCTTTGCCGTGTGATGCCGTTCAAGAACGTGCCGTTCGGAGCAGGCGTCAGAACCTTGCCGTCCTTGACCATGAAAACATTCGCGGTGGCGAGTTCGGCCACGTTGCCAAGCATGTCCAGCACCAACGCGTTGGAAAAACCGCGATTGGCCGCCTCGACGACCGCCCGGCCGTTGTTGGGATAAAGGCAGCCAGATTTGGCATCGGTGGGCATGGTTTCAAGGGTCGGGCGACGGAAGGGAGAGACCGTGATCGAAATCCCGGCGGATGGCGGCGGCATGGTCGCTTCAAACAGGCTGAGGCAGAACTTCGTCGAGTCGGGATCCGGCGAAACTGTCGTCGGACCGCCGGTTTCAGCCCAGTACATCGGCTTCACATACAGGGCCGCGTCGGAAGCGAATTTTGTGGTCCCTTCCCTTGTAAGCTCCACAGTCTCCTCCCAGCGCATGGTCGCCCTGAGGCCGAGCTTGGCCGCGGAATCGTTGACCCTTTGACAATGTTTGTCGATATCCGGCATGACGCCTTCAAACACTCTTGCGCCGTCGAAGACACTTGAACCGAGCCAGGCCGCGTGGGTTCTGACGCCCATAATCGGCAGATTGCCTTCATGCCAAGCGCCCTCGAAATAGGTCCAAGTCTGCGACCATTCGGTCATGCCGTCCTCCCGGTATAATTGACGAAGGCGAAATGAACGCGCTTTGGCGGCAAAGGTCAATGTTCCGCTCAATTCGAACCTGAAAAAGCACGATTCTTTCTCAAAATACCTACGGGTCGAAATTTTGTGTTCACGATTTCGGCTATCGAAAAAGATTTGCATGCAGTTGGAAACAATTCTCGTGCAATGCGAAAACACGGAATTTGCCAACATCCCTCAATATGATTCCGGATCCGTCGCCGAAGCGGTTTTCGCCCGGTCATTCGGCGCCGGCCTTTACCCGGACCCTGCCAGCGGATATATCGCTTCAACTGCCTGAATTGGCGGAATGCGATGTATAAGCGGGAAATCCAATGTCTCATTCAGTCTATGTTTTCGATGCTTACGGCACTCTGTTCGACGTGCATGCGGCCGTGCGCAAACATTCCGATGCCGTCGGCCCCGATGCCGCGCAATTGTCGGAAATCTGGCGCCAGAAACAGCTTGAATATTCCTGGGTACGCGGACTGATGGACAAATATGTCGATTTCTGGGCACTGACCGAGCAGGCCCTCGATTTCGCCTTTGCAAAAACACCGTCCGCCGATCGCTCGACACGGGCCGATCTGCTCAACGCCTATGCGACGCTTGACGCCTATCCCGAAGTTCCCGCCGTATTGAAAGCCCTCAAGGACAGCGGCGCGAGAACCGGCATCCTCTCCAACGGCGCCCCGTCCATGCTGGAATCGGCCGTTGCCTCGGCAGGTCTCGGTGATCTTCTTGATGCGGTTCTGTCCGTCGACGCGTTGCGCGTGTTCAAGACCGACCAACGTACCTATGACATGGTCACCACCGAATTCCGGGTGTTTCCCGAGGCAGTTTCGTTTCAGTCTTCGAACCGCTGGGATGTGGCCGGAGCCACCCAGTTCGGCTTCCGGACGGTCTGGATCAATCGCACCAATCAGCCCGACGAATATCCAGACCTGGCGCCGGCGGCAGTTCTCGGCAACCTTGAGGGTTTGAGCGGGATATAGAGATCGAACCAGGCGATCACGACGGTGTCTTTCGGTTTCGAAGCCGATTGCACCGAACAAACCGCACAATTCTGTGATCACAGAATACCCAATTCCCGGCGCAACGGGTGCGACCCGGAGCGCCGTTGCGCGATCCGGACCTGTGTGACAGAGTCATCCACCCCTCACTCGAGCAGAAACCAAGTGTCATGACCTGGTCGCCGATGACCGTATCTGCGGAGAACGACCTTGCCGAACCTCTCAATCAACAGGTTTATCAGCAGCTCAAATGGAAACTGACGGTCGGCGAATTTGCTCCGGGAACCGGGATATCCATTCGTCGCCTCGCAACGGAGCTCGGCATCAGCGCCATGCCGGTTCGCGAGGCCTTGAAGCGGCTGGCCTCGGAGCGGGCCCTCACGTCGGCCAACAAACGATCCTTCCGTGTTCCCGAGTTGGCAAAACAGAATGTTGCAGACCTTTTCTTTGTGCGCTCGAGCCTTGAAGGCATTGCCGCTGAACTGGCAACCCCGCGCCTGACAAAGGATCAGGTCGACAGGTTGCGGGCCCTCGCGGCGGAAATGGACAAAGACATCGACCGCGAGGATTATTCGGTCTACCTGACGCGCAACTTTTCTTTCCACTTCACGATCTACACCGCCGCGGGCAATGCCGAACTGGTCTCGATCACCGAGAGCCTGTGGGCCCAGACCGGCCCGTTTCTTGCCGCCGGCGTGCGGGCACACGGCATGAGCCCCGACTGGCAAAATCTTCACATGCAGATCGTCAACGCCATTGCCGCACGCGATGCCGGACTGGCCAGGGCCCTCATCGAACAAGATATCAATTGGGGAACCGGCGCGTTTCAATAACGGCGCGGATTTCCCATTCATCGCATTGTCCGTGCGTCCCCAAAATCGCTACTCATGTTGTTTCGCCAACAATCAGTTCAACGGGCAGTTCGATAATCCGACTTGTGAAACGACCGTATTCCAGGCGTTCAAGCAGCGCCTGTCCGGCGCGAAATCCAAGTTCATAGCCCGGCGACCGCACGGTCGTAAGCAGCAAGTCGGAATAATTCCAGAATTCAAAAGCGTTGTACCCGGTGACCATCACGTCTTCGGGCACGGCGATGCCGCGTGACCGTAACAACTTCATGCCGGCAATCCCGATCTGGTCACTCATGGCCATAATCGCATCCGGAACACCGAATTGATCGACCGCCCTGGCGACGGCCGCCTGTGTCTGCGCGAATGAGCCGTCTCCGCAATCCACCGTACGCGCAATGGCTTCCGGCCCTGCCCGCCTCATGGCGCTGGATATCCCGTGGCACCGCTCCTCAACCGGTTTCCAGTGATTGAGGCTGTGACGGCACAAAAACAATTTTCGCGCCCCCTTTGCCAGCACCTGTGCGGCCAGCATGGCGCCGCCCGTTCGATCGTCCTGAACGACGCAACAGACATCCTTGAACCGCTCATCAACGGTTTCCATCAATACGACCACCGGCTGTCGGTTGGCGCAGGCAAATCCCAGCATCCGCAACCGGCTTGCATCGTCCCCGGAAAGCATGACGCACAAAGCGTCGGTGCGGTTCGACGCCAGCAATGTCGAGGCTTCAAATCCGTCGCTGCGAACGCCTTCGAGCTGGAGCGAATAGCCCCGCTCATTAATGACGTTGCCCAGACCCGACACGACATGGGTCGTGTACCCGTCCGCCAGGTAGTTCGGAGATTCGTCAACGATGATCAGGCCGATCGAAAAATTCCTCGAATAGCGCAGATTGCGTCCGGAGGTCTGGGGACGATAACCGAGAGCGGCCACTGCGGCGGCAACCCGTTCCCGGGTGCTTTCGCTCATGGCCTTGTGTTTGCCATTGATGAAGTTCGAAACGGTCATCGGCGAGACGTTCGCCGCATGCGCGACATCGTGAACGGTTATCTTGCCTCCGCCAGGCTTGTCGGTCGAACTGGGCGCGATGTCTTGTCTCCCGAGCGCTCGGATGCGCGCAACCCCCTTGGTGCGATGAACATGTTCGTATCCGTCGGGCGGCGCGAACACCAGCCCATAAACCGGCCCCATCGGGTGTTTGCCGAATCCTACCCGTATTTACCGACCTTTTCGCCCGCAATGTCGATACCCATCGCGTTGATGAACCGGGTCCAGTATGCAAACGACGCCGTTACCTGGACGGCCTGGGAGATTTCAGCATCATTCAGTCCGGCGCGTCGCAGGCCTTCGATGTCTGCGGATTCCATTGAGTCCGGAAATCGGGTCAGTTTACGGCCGAACTCAAGCAGACTGCGGGTCTTGCGATCGAACTCCACAGCTCCGAGGTCCCCGCGTTCGAGCGCTTCGACCATGCGACCGGCGACGGCGGCATCGCCAAACAGATGGACGAAATTGGCCGCATGATGGGTTCGCGCATACGTGCATCCATTGAGGATGGCCACATCGACCGACAGAAGTTCGGCGAGCCACAGAGGCAAAGGCGATTCCGGAGAATGCATCACGTCCCGATAGAATTGGTCGGCCGCCACGACCGGCGCCGGAAAATGCGCAAACGCCCGGTAAAGGTTGTGAACGGAGCCATCTTCGCGTCTCAACACGTCATAAGCGGCCTGCACGCCCGCCTCGGCTTCGACGTCTTCGGTTACCGGAATCCAGGAAAACTGTTGTGTCGTCATCGGTTTCACCCCTCACTCTTACCTTCGATCGAGGCGGGTCTTTCTGCAAGGTGAAAGATCTGTTCGCGCGTCATCTCAGGCGCAACGACAAAAAGATGGTCGCCGGGGACAACCCGCGCGACCGCCCGCTGAACAAGAATTGTCCCTTCGGCTGTGAATCCAAGCTCAATCGGCGGCCGGTCAACCTCGTCGAGAGAATAAAGCCGTCCGGCAGACTCCCCATCGGCAACATGCTCGCCCAGCGACCGTCCGGGCTCGAAGATACCGGTGATCGGAGACGTCAGTGTACACCCTCCACTGTTTCCGTTCAGGAACCGGGTCGGTGACCCCATGTGCCTCTTGGGATCAATCACGCCGAGATGCGCGCATACATTCATGATTCCGGCGCGGCCGACCCGGGTCGCTTCGACATCGACGCCTCCGCCTCCGCACAGTTCCGCCGATATGAACGGCACGCCGGCCGAATGGGCGACCGGGTCGAACCCTGTCGGCCAGTCGTCCCCACGCACGACATAGGTGACCGGCGCGCCGAATGCTTCCGCGAGAAGCAGATTGCGTTCCAGCAGGTCGCGATCGATGCATGTGCACAAAAATGCACTGGCCAGGTAGTTTGCCGACGCACCGCCGGAGTGCAGATCAACGCCGGCATCGCAAAGGGGCAATATTCTTGTGGTCACAAAATGCGCGATGGCTTGCGTCGGCGAACCATTTTCCAATCCGGGAAACGCCCTGTTGAGGTTCATTCCGTCAAGCGGCGACACACGGGAATTGCTGCGCACGGCCGGCGCATTGAGCGCAGGCAGAACGATGAGCCTGCCGCTGATCTCCTCCGGGTTCAGCTCGTGGATCAGGGCGCGCAGGATTGCCTGACCCTCATATTCGTCACCGTGCACGCCGGCCGTCAGCAAAAGCGTCGGCCCGGGTTTTCCGACGATCACCGCAATCGGGATCGGGATCACGGAAAAACTGTGCGCATCGTCGGAATGGGTCAGTTCGAGCGCCCCGACCCGCTTGCCCCGCTGGTCGATGTCGAGACCGCAACGGATGGAAACGCTGTCCATCATGCCTCTTCAGGCGCCGTTCAGGGGTTTGTCGG
>Ga0207422_1003996_pt1 | contig 13111 bp, 10 predicted proteins | sample MarCyaLeptolynsp_FD_187757 | JGI IMG/M metagenome (GOLD analysis project Ga0207422, IMG submission 187757) | Marine cyanobacterial communities from Panama - species 1 Leptolyngbya sp. (SPAdes) | ecosystem: Environmental > Aquatic > Marine > Unclassified | place: Panama: Panama City | collected...
CAACACCGTCGAGAAGAACGTCAAGGCAGCCAAGATCCTGCGCAGCCTCGGCATCATATCCACCGGCATCTTCATGGGGTCGGGGTCGGCCGAAGGCGACGACGACGACGATGATGACGACGATGACGACGATGACGGCTCGACCGGAGGCACCGCAGAGTGCGATCCGGCGTGTGCGGCCGACGAGGAGTGCATCGACGGGACTTGCTTTCCCGGTGGCGGTGGCTCGACGGGCGGCACGATGGAGTGCCACGACACCGGCGGAGCGTGGGAGGCCTGCCTCGACGCCGACGATGCGGTCGACACGTCGATGTGCGGTGGCGACAGCCCCACGTGTCTGACCGGCGGCGATCCGGCCATCGTCGGTGCATGTAGCTGGGAGTGCACGGACGAGTGTGACTGTCCGGAAGCTCCCGCCAGCGGCACCGCACCTACGACGTGCTCGGACATCACCGGCAGCGGAACCAATCTCTGCTCGCTCGACTGTGCCACGGGAACGTGCCCGACCGGCATGACGTGCTTCGCCGAGCTTGCTTGCGTGTGGGAGGGCGGCGGCGCGGCCGGCGAACCCTACGGCGACTGCTTCAACAACGGCCTGTCGATCTGCGGACTCGAAGGCGTGTGCCTGCAGGACGGCGACGACATGACCGACCCGACCATCTCCGTGTGCACCCAGCCGTGCAACGTGGATGGCGACTGTGCGGCAGGGCCCGGGGGAGGAACGGCGCCCGTCAGCTGCACCGACGTGACGGGCGAAGGCGACAACGAGTGCATTCTCGACTGCGCTGCCGGTCAGACCTGCCCCGCCGGCATGACCTGCTTCGGCTCGCTACTCTGCGCCTATAACTAGTCCGCATGCGTACTAGTTCATGGGAAGGGCGCGCCGCCCTTCCCCCGCCCCCATGGGGCGGGTCCCCCTTCCTCGCGCATGGGGCGGGTCCCCCTTCCTCGCGGGAGCTCACCGCTGCTTGCGCTTCATCCAGAACGGATCGCGCTTGAGGCCGAGCTGCGAGTCGTGCTCGTCGTCCTCGATGTCGCCCCCGAGGCTGGATGTCGCCGCATCGACGTCGGCACCCGACTCGGCGAGCCGCGAGAGCGCCTCGTCCATCTTGGCGAAGTCCGCCAGCATGTTCGGGTTGGCCATCGTGCCGTCGGGCGTCTGCGGCGTCGTGGGGCGTCGCTCTTGCGAAGGCGTCACCCTTGGGTCGTACGTGGTGGTCGGGCTGTCCGCCGCCGGCGGCGGTGAGACCCCGGGGTTGGTCGGCCACCGCCGCGACTCCGCGTCGAACAGATTCTCCATGTAGTGCGCGAGCCGGGCGCTCGATAGCGGGATCCGATAGACCCGGGCGAACTCCTCGAGGTCCATCTGAAGGGCGCGCGCGTTGGGGTACCGATAGTTGCGGTCGGCCGCCATCGCGTTGAGCACGATCCGCTCGAGGTCCTTGGGGTACGCAGGCCAGATCGACGTCGGCGGAGGCGCTTCGCCGCGGGCGACCACGGCGAGCAGAGCAACCTCGCTCGGGGCCTGATACGGCCGCCGCCCGACGGTGAGCTCGTACAGCAACACGCCAAGCGAGCAGATGTCGCTGCGGCGGTCCAGCGGCTCCGCTTTGCACTGCTCCGGCGACATGTACGGGATCTTTCCCTTGAGGGTCCCAGCCGCGGTCCGCTCGGAGACGGTGGTGGCCTTGGCGATGCCGAAGTCGGTGAGCTTGATCCCGCCGTCGTAGGTCAGCAGGACGTTGGACGGCGAAACGTCGCGGTGAACGATGCCGAGCGGTCGACCGTCGTTGCCGGTCTTCTCGTGGGCATGGTGCAACGCCGAGCAGACCGCGATCACGACGCCCAGGCTGTGCTCCAGGGGAATCCACTGCCGGCGGGAGCTCGCCGAGCGCATGACCTCGCGCAGGCTCTGGCCGTGGACGTACTCCATCGTGAAGAAGAACTCGCCGCCCTGCTCCCCGATGTCGTAGACGGCCACGATGTTCGGATGCTCGAGCGTCGCGGCCAGTCGCGCTTCGTCCAGGAACATCCGCAGGAAGTTCTGGTCGCGGGCGAACTGGGGAAGGATGCGCTTGACGACGCTGAGCTTCTCGAACCCCTCGATGCTCTCGGAGCGGGCCAAGTAGATCTCGGCCATGCCCCCCACGGCGATGCGCTTGATGAGTCGATACCGCCCGAGCTGATGCCCGTGACGGGTCGAGTCATCATCGCTCGGCCATGAAATCACCGTCGGCAGGATAGCAGTCTCGGCGCCCGGACACCGAGAACCCACCGTTCACGGGGGTGATACGTGCCCAGTATCCCGACGTCGCGGGGTTCGCAGCCCAGATCTGTGCGCCGTCGAGTCGATGCGCGCTCCTGCGCTCATCGAGCGTCCCCGGGCCACGCAGCCCGGGAGGGAGCGGCTCAGCTCTCCTCGTCCGACTTCTTCTCGGGCTCCTGGTACCACGCCAGGGGCTCGATCATGTCGTCGAGGTTGTACTGCTCTTCCTCGATCTTGACGCCCTTGTCCGAGAACCAGAGCTCGTTGCTGGTCAGCGGAGTGCGGCGCTGCGCGATGAAGAGGATCGGCTCGGCCTTGCGCGTGTAGCCCAGCTGCACGATGGCGTTCTTGATCCACTTGCCCTTGTCGCCGAACTGGAACTCGTCCTTGAGACGGTAGAAGCCCTCGTGCTTGAGCTTGACGAGGGTCTCGCCCCAGTTGAGCGACGTCGCGGGGATCTTGACCCCCGGCATCTGGAACCGCCACTGGTTGTGGGTGTTCGACACCGGCAGCAACACCGAGGCGGGCGCGAACTCGCCGTCGGTACGGATCAAGATGAGCGAATCGGGCCCGACCTGCGCCTCGTGTCCGGGCAGGTACTTGGTGGTTCGATAGATACCGGGCTCGTAGGTGAACGCCATCGGGCGGCGACCTTAGCCCAACCCGGCGCCCTCGGCAAAGCCCCGCAAAAGCCCCTGCTGAGCCGCCAAGTCGTCCCTGGTCTTGATCGGGAGAAAGCGCTCGCCGCGGTCCACGTCCAGGTAGGCCGAGTCCACGAACTCCGTGAGTTGGCCGATGAGCGTCTCGAACTGGACGACCTCGAGCTTGCCGTCCGGGCCCGTTTGGGCCTTGCCGCCCCCGGGCCAGTCGATTTTCTTGCGGACGGCGAACCAGGTGAGCTCGACCGCCTCGTCGATGCGATCGGCCACCAGCCACAGGGTGTTGGTGTTGAAGTGCGGATAGTCCGAAAGATCCGTCCCTTCGGGCAGACGGAAGCCCTCGATGATCGCCGGACGGCCGCTGCCCGGGAGCTGGGCCACGCATCCGCCAGCATCTCCGGCTTCACGCCGCACGACCTCCACCGAGATCCCGGCGCCCCCCTTGGCTGCCTCCAGGTGAGCTCCCAAAACGACCGGGTCGATGGTCGCGCCGAGGTTGTCGACGTTGGAGACCAAGACGTGCTCGATGCCCCGCTCTCGGAGCTTGGCGAGGACGCCGCTGCCGCGGAGCCGCCCGTGAGTATCGCCGTGGCCGGGCGCCGAGAACAGCGCGGTATCCGGCAGGTCAGCGGCCTCGGGAAGCTCGGCGAGTGGAGAGCCGTCCGGGAGCACGCGCGGCATGATCGACTGCTCGAACTCGAGGCGCTGGTCCGCGTCGAGGCCCGACCAGTCGATCTTGGCAAGGTGCTCGCGGCTCGGGGGAGCCGTGGCGAAGCTGTGCATCAGCACGACCGGGATCGTAGTCCCGAGGTTCTCGCCGAGCGTCTTGTACTGCGCGAGCTTGACCGCGAGGAAGCTGACGTCCTCCTTGCCCTCGACGATCGACACGACACCCTTGGCCCCGCCGCCGAAGCGCGTGGCCATCCCGCCGTTGAGCACGAGCGCGGCGACCTTGCCGGCCTTCAGCGCTGCCTCGCCCTTGGCCGCGAGCTCGGCTCGGCGCGCGTCGTCGATCCCCGCGGGGCGGACGTCGATCGGCGGCGTGCTCAGCGGCTGCGGCGCCTCCGGGAGTCGGTTGGCCTTCGGGTCGAGAGTCCCCGAGCTCACCCGCGATCGCAGCGAGTCGAACCGCTCCGAGTCGAACGCAAACGACGAAACCGACGCACGGATTTCCATGCGTCGGTTGGTATCACGTCGCGACTCGGCTCGGAATAGGTGCCTCAGTGGCGCGTGATGCTGAAATCGTCGAATCGCGCCGAGGACATCCGGTACGTGTAGATGCCGGTGCGGCCCGCCAGGTAGGTGTAGTCCGGGTCGTTCACCTCGACCACACTCTCGGTGCCGACGAAACCCTCGAGGTGGTTGCCATCCACTTCGAAGCGCAACGTGGTCTCTGTACTCGGATCGTAGGCGACGTTCGTTTCCTCCGCCAACGTGACGAACGAGTTGCCGTCTCGCATCACAATCTTGGCGATCCCGTCGCCGTCGTCGACCGAGAACCGATAGTAGTGCTCGTCGTCTCTGGCGCGCGCGATCAGACCGGTGACGTTCGCGTCATGGCCGAACACTGCGACACTGATGTCTGCGTTCTCCACAACTTCCGCGTCGTAGATCCACTTCGTGCCTTCCTGCGTGGCATCGTTCTTCTCGTAGTCGTCGTAGAACTGAAAGAGGACGAAGTCGCCACCGAGGTTGTAGGTGAACCACATCGTCTCCCAAGGGGTCGTGTCGAGGCCCGGTGGCCCGACGATGGCGTGGAGGTATCCGCTGTCGTAGGTGTCGTCGAAGGTCTCGCCGGTCCACTCGTTGATCTGGTCCTGCGCCCAGCTCCGGAACGTGCTGGCGGGAGTTTCGTAGGCGCGCCAACCCATGTCGAACTCGGTGTAGACGGTCGCATCCCCGTCACACGCGTCGCCGGAGGTCAGTACGCCCGTGATGCGCTGGCGGTTCTGTGCCGCGAAGGTGGGCAGCCGGCACGAGCTGCCGGAGTCACTCGTCGATTGCAGCCAGGCATCGTCGATGCCCTGCCCGTACTTGAACGGGGAGTAGGAGATCAGGTCTGTGAATGGCGGATTGGGGAGCCCTTCGACCTTCGTGAGCCCGGCCTTGAGAAACCCGCTGTTCCCGCCGCAAGCGTCGTATCCGTATCCTTGGCAAAACGGAAACTGGCCGGCCAGGTCGGCGTTGGGCCTCGTCCAGATCTCGGTCGACTCGCCCCGGTCGCGTCCGTCGACCTCGAGATTGCGGTCGAGCAAGACCAGAGCCACGTCGGCAGCGTTGGGCGCCTCGGCGATCTCGAGGCCGAAAGCGATGTCCTTGAAGCCGGCGGGTCCGACGTCGTCTTGCAAGACCGCAATGTTGTTTGGCTGCTCGGGAGGATTGCCCTCGAGTCCGCCGACGGCAATGCAGTGCTGTGCGGTGATGACGACGTTGTTGCGGAGCAGGGTGGCCGTGCAGGGGGCCCCGCTGGCGTTGAGCAGGTAGAGGTCTCGCTCCGAGTCGTAGCTGCCCTGGCCGCCGACGATTGTGTCCGGATCGATGTCGCTGTCGAAGCTCGCGGGCAGCGCGGGGGTGTCGTAGGGCTCGACCGCTTGGTCGGATCCCTCCGAGTCCTCGGCGAGCTCATCGATGGGTGGTTCCCCTTCGATCGAGCAGGCAGTCGAGGCAATGAGCAGGGCGGCGAAGGTCGTACGAAAAACTCGCATGCGGGTTCCGAGGGCTTTTGCGTAGTGCCCAACGACCTCGAACCGGCAATGCCTCACCGGACCGACGCCGCGCACGGTCCGCAGCATCGGAGCCGTCGTTTCGTAGGGCCACCGAACGCCCGGTGCACGCCCACTTGGCGACATATTGTGCAATCTTGCTTGCGCATATCCAGATGTTTGATCACCCCTAAATCTCCGATAGCGGATCGGTAGCTGGAAAAAACAAAATCCAAACCACGGAAGGAAGTGACCCTAATGGGTACGGAAGAGGATCTCGACGTCAAGGATGACAACCGAGCAACCATCTCGCGTCGCGACGTGCTCGCGACCGCCGGGGCTGCCCCAGCTTTGCTGGCGGTCGCGGGCACGGGCGCTGCTGCAATGCTGAGCCCCTCGGCGGCACACGCCGAGGTGATCACGCCGACCAGCAACTTCAAGCGCTACAAGAAGGCGTGGGGCAAGCGGGTCAAAGCTGCGTTCGAGCAGTTCAAAGACGCCATCGCGCGAGGCCCCCAGGCCACCAACGCCGACGACGAGATTTACGACGACTATCGGGCGTCGTTCCACAAGACGCTTCCCCAAAACGCCTTTGGTGAGGTCGAGCCCTCGGCCTACGAGGCGCTGCGGCACGCGATGGACACTGGCGACCCCGACGACTTCGACGTGATTCCACTCGACGCGGAAGCCGATCGAAAGCTCGCCAATCCCCAGGCCGCGCTCGCCTTCAACATGACGGGCATCGACCCGCACGCGACCCGCATGCCGGCCGCGCCTGCGTTCGCGAGCAACAAGGCCGCGGCCGAGCTCGGCGAGGTCTACTGGCACGCGATCCTGCGCGATGTCCCGTTCAACGACTACGGGACCGACTCCGATGCGGCGGATGCCATCGCGGACCTCAACGCCTTCAGCGAGACGGTGGGTCCCACCGATGGCGGCGTCGTCACGGCGGGAACGCTCTTTCGCGGGGAGACCCCTGGTGACCTCGTAGGACCCTACGTCTCGCAGTTCCTGCTCAAGGACGTGCAGTTCGGAACGGCGACGATCGTGCAGCGATACGCCCTTCCGACGTCGGTCGACTTCATGACCGATCACGCCTCGTGGCTCGCGATCCAGCGCGGCGCCAACCCGGTCGATGCGATCGCGTTCGGCCCTCAGCGCTACATCTACAACGCGCGCATGCTCGGCGAGTACGTGCACGTGGACGCGCTGTACCAGGCGTATCTGTTCGCCGCGCTGATTGGCCTCGGGTTCGGCGGCGCGCTGGCGGACAACTACTACACGGGCAATCCCAGCCAGGGTGCGTTCTCGACACTGGGTGGTCCGGACGTCCTGGATACGGTGGCCCATGTTGCGAATCTCTCGCTGCGTGCCGCCTGGTTTCAGAAGTGGGCGGCCCACCGACGGCTTCGCCCCGAGGTCATGGCCGGCCGAGTGCAGTTCGAGATCGCGGGCGACCGCGACTACGGCCTGTCGGACGAGATTCTCTCGTCGGGTGCCGTCGCGCGCCTGCTCTCGGACAATGGGAACGCTTTTCTCCCGATGGCGTTCGCGGAAGGCTCTCCGACGCATCCGTCGTACCCGGCGGGGCACGCTTCGGTGGCCGGAGCGTGCTGCACGGTGCTCAAGGCGTTCTTCGACGAGAGCTACGTCATTCCCAACCCGGTGGTCGCGTCCTCGGACGGGCAGAATCTCGACCCCTGGATCGGCGCGGACCTCACCTTCGGCGGTGAGGTCAACAAGCTCGCCAACAACATCTCGCTCGGCCGCGACCTCGCCGGCGTGCACTACCGGACGGACGGCGTCGACGGGATCGGCGTGGGCGAGGACATCGCCATCCAGTACCTGATGGATCTGTCACGCGGCTACAACGAGGAGTTCGAGGGCTGGACCCTCACCCGCTTCGACGGCCAGGAGATTCTGATCGCCGACGGCTGCGTCTGGGAGATTTGACGGCCCTGAGCCGTGGTGGGCCACGCGGGCCGAAGATCGCTCGCGTGGCCCCTGGGAGGCGGTTCGGGCCGTCCCCTGAGGGGCCGTAACTGGCGGAATTCGCAAGATTTCCCCGGCGGCGCCCCCCGTGCTAGACCGGCGGATACACGTGCCACAGTCCGCCATCGTCGTGAACGCAGACGGCCCCGACATCCGGGTCGCGCTGATCGAAAACGGGATCCTGTCCGAGCTCTATCACGAGCGGGACCGCGAGCGAGGCACCGTCGGAAACGTCTACAAGGGCCGCGTCCTGCGGGTGCTGCCCGGAATGCAGGCCGCCTTCGTCGACATCGGCGAGGAGAAGGCCGCGTTCCTCTATGCAGGTGACATTGCCCCGAAAGACGGCGGCAATTCCGGCGGGACCACCGTCGGCGAGGGATCGGGTATCCCGCGTCGAACCGGTAAGCCCAACGACATCGCCACGCTCGTGCGTCCCGGCCAGGAGATCCTGGTCCAGGTCGTCAAGGATCCGATCTCCAACAAGGGAGCCCGCATCACCTCGTACGTCTCGTTGCCTGGGCGCAACGTGGTGTTCATGCCGACGGTGAGCCACATCGGGATCTCCCGTCGCATCGGAACCGAACGAGACCGCCGTCGCTTACGGCGCCTCGTCGACCAGATGCGGCCCAAGGGGGCGGGCTTCATCGTCCGCACCGTGGCGGAAGACGCCACCAACGGGCAAGTCCGTGCCGACATGGACTACCTGCTTCGGCTTTGGGCCAACATCAAGGTCAACGAGCGGATCAACAAGGCCCCGGTGCTGCTGTACCGCGACCTCGATCTCGCGCTGCGGGTCATCCGCGACAACCTCACCCCAACGCTCGACACCGTCATCGTCGACGATCGCGTCGCGCACGACCGCATTCTTCGGTTCGTCAAGACGTTCATGCCGGACTTCGCCAACAAGGTGGAGCTCTACCCGGCGGGGCGCGAGCCGATCTTCGACGGCTACGGCATCGAGCTCGAGATCGATCGCGCACTCGAGCGCCAGGTCGGGCTCAAGAGCGGCGGCTCGCTCATCTTCGACCAGGGTGAGGCGCTGACCGCGATCGACGTCAACACCGGCAAGTTCGTCGGCAGCAAGGGCAAGACGCTCGAGCAGACGATCACCCAGACCAACCTCGAAGCGGCCGAGGAAATCGGCGATCAGCTGCGCCTGCGCAACATCGGCGGCCTGGTGATCATCGACTTCATCGACATGGACAAGGAGTCCAACCGTCGGAAGGTCTACCGCAAGCTCCAGGAGGTCCTGCGCAAGGATCGCGCGAAGGCGCACATCACCAAGATCTCGGAGATGGGCCTGGTCGAGATGAGTCGCAAGCGCACCCGGGAGAGCCTGGGTCGCCAGATGACCTCGACGTGCAAGTACTGCAACGGCAAGGGCTACACCAAGAGCGCGGCCACGATCGCGTACGAGATCCTGCGACAGATCCAGCGCGAGGCCGCCGTTTTGTCCGGGGACGTCATCTCGGTCAACGCCAACCCCGAGGTCGCCGATCTGATGCGCAACGCCGAGGCCAATGCGGTCGACGAGACCGTCAAGCGCGTGCAGCGGGGCATCGAGATTCACTCCCGCAAGGGGTTTCACATCGAGCACTTCGAGATCAAAGGCAAGGTGCCGGGCAAGTCGAAGGGCCGGGGCGGTCGCGGTTCGGACAAACCGAAGAGCGATGACGCGCCCCAGGTGAACGAGACCCCCTCGGCGTGAGATAATAAGCAGCGAGCGTGAGCGACGAGCATGACGACCGCCGCCGTGCCGAACGCATCGTGGTCAACGATGAGTTCGCACGCCTTCCCGAAGCCACGTACATCAGCGACCTCAACGAGTACGGGGTGTTCGTGCACACTCGGCAGCCGCCGGCGGTGGGGGCGCTCGTCGACCTGCGCTTCACCGTGCTGATGGAAGATCCGATCGTGCTCGAGGCCCGAGGGCGCGTCGTCCGCCATTCTCGTGATCCGCGCGGCATGGGCGTCGAATTCACGGCGCTGTCCCCCGAGGGCATGCTGCGAATCAACGACATTCTCACCCAGCAGCAGGTCAAGGCTGTGCCGGTGGAGGAGTCCTTCGACAGCGCTCAGACCCAGGCAAAAGGGCAGATTCCGATCCGTCCGGAGGAGCTGGAGCTGCTCACCAAGCGCGCCAAGCAGGTCGACGTCGACGAACGGACCACATCGCGCTATCCCGCACTGGACCCCTCGGCGAGTGCGTCGGGCAACGTGCTCGGCACCGGTGAGTACGAGATCGTCGACGAGGACGCGGACGAGGACCCAGACGGACAGGACCCACCATGAGCATTGGCAAGCGGCTCATCGATCTGGCGCGCTCGAACCTCACCGACTTTCGCACTGCGTTCGATCGGGACAACCTTCGCGATCTTCTCAGCCGGCGCAACGAGGGGGAGGAAGAGGAACCCGAGGAGCCGGTCGAAGACCCGGAGAGCGTCGGGACCAAGGCTGGCCGCGCGGCACGGGGATTTCGATCCGCGGCCGAAGACGCGTGGGAGCGGGCGTATCACCAGGCTCGCCAGCGAGCTGGGGTCCGAGGCGAGCCGATCACGGACCCGGCCTCGGAGCGCAAGCGTTGGTACAAGACCCTCGAGCTCGAGCCGGGCGCGGACCTCAAGACCGTCCGTCGGGCGTACCGCAAGCTGCTGCTCAAGTACCACCCGGACAAGTTCGCGTCCGAGCCGGACAAGCAGAAGGCGGCCACCGAGGTCACGCGCAAGCTGACCGAGGCCTACAACGGCCTCACGCGTTACCTCGGCGGCTGATACGTCGCCGGCCACCGTGCAATCGCAGCTGCGCCGATCAGCGCCGCTGCAGCAGGAGTGGGGCGGGTGCGGGCAGCGGTGCGCCCAGCCCAGCACGCACGTAGGCCTGCTCGGGGGTCTCCCACTCGGTGATCGACTCGCGCAGCGCCACGGCATTCCCCTCGGTGGTGGCCACGAGGATCCAGTCGGCCTCCTCGTGGTAGGCGTGCCGGGTCGTCTCGTCGTCATCGTCAGACCAAACCGTCAGGTCCGGTCCGAGCAACCCGCCGCGCAGTGCCAGTTGGTCCTCGACGAACCGCCAGACCGCGACCGGTTGACCGGTGACGTCATTCTCGAACACGCTCAAATAGTCCGCGCCGACGTGCTCGAGCGGGTCATACCAGGCGTAGCCCACGCGTGCGGTGCGCTGGAGCATGGCGTTGAGCAGCCAGACGCTCTTGTGTGCGCCGCCGATGAGCGTGTGCCCCGGCAAGACGGGTACCGCTCGCGGGTCGAGCTCGACGTCGCGGTTGACCGGGATCGGAGGCCGGGTGCGGTACCCGGCCATGACCCGTCGGACCGAGTCGGGTGGCTCGCGCACGAGCCCGCTGAGCTTGGCGGCGCCCCCGGACTCCCAGGCCTCGGCCATCAGCAGACCACCCCACGCGTATGGGAACAACGAGCGGACATCGAGGGAAGGGGTCTCCGTGAACTTCGCCTCCCGCAGCATGTCCTCCTGAAAGCTCTCGTAGGTGCGTTTCCAGTCAACCCGATTCGGATCGACGCCATCGAGCTCGACTCTGGCCAACAAGGTGTAAAGCTCTGCTTCGCCCTCGACGGCGGCGCGGAGGCCCAGGCTGCGGTCAAGTGTCGTGGCATGTTCGTCCCACAGGAGATCGAGGTCGTACGCCTCGTCCTGGTACGCGTGGATCATCTCGTGCAAGAGCACGAGGTAGGCGCGTTCCGTGTCCGAGAGATGGTCTTCAATGATGACGATCTCTTCGAATTCAGGGTCGTAGAACGCCGCAACGTTCTCGAGCGAGTCAGTGGCGGCGTCCTCGGGCGCGTAGTCGGATGGCATCAGACCGACCAGCGCCTCGCCCGCGTAGTAGCGCCGTGCGACCTCGAGGTTCTCGGGCGCGTCGCCCTGCCAAGCCTCGCTCACTTCCGCGATCGTCGCGAAACGAACTTCGGGTTCGAGGACCTCGCTGTCGCGCTGGCAAGCGACCACCTCGGCGATCCGAACGATACACGCGGGATCTGTGATGTCGCAGACCTGGTGGAGACAACCATCGTCTTCTTCGACAGCGCCGCAGCCGGCCAAACATCCGCTTGCGAGCACAGCGCCAATCCATGGCCTCATCCAGAGACGATAGCAGGACTGGCCGCGCGCATTGTCCTCAACCCCCGCGCGCGGGGTGGGACCTTCTGCGATTTCCGCGGGGTCGGCGGACTGTACCTACCAGGGATTCGCCGACGAGACCTGCGAAGAGTTCGGCGGCAGACCGACGTTCGCTACAGATCGAGCATCAGGCGCAGCTCTTCGCAGGAGTAGTCCGGCACCTCTTCGCAGGCGCCGGTCCACTCGGGGACGACGGCCGTGGTCGGCTCCACGCTGACCTCGCACAGCTCGTGGCTGCCGAGCGTGCCGTCGGGCGTTCGCCCCTGCACCACGACGGTGCCGTCTCCGATGAAGAAGTACAGCCAGTCGAAGCTCGAAGGGGGGCCGCCGCCGAGGACCTGGCTGTACTGGACGACGCCCGGTTCGCCGTCGAGCGCGAGGGGGAAGGCGCATCGACGGTCCTCGATGGGAGGCGGTTCGAGGTGCTCCTCGAGCCGCGGGCAGCTCAGCGGTAGTCCGCAGCCGAACAAGTCGACGTGCAGCGCCTCGCCGGTGTCTTCCGACCCGTCGCTTCCGCTGGGGTCGCCACCGTCACTTTCGCCGTCACTGCCACCGGGGTCACCGTCACCGGTGTCGCCGCCGTCCGTTGCGGTCGCGCCGAGCGTCGTCGCCGGCGGAGGTTCATCCGGGTCGTCCGACGTCTCGGTCGAGACGTCGTCCCCGTCCGTTCCTTCGCCATTCGCGGCCATGTCGTCGTCCATTGTTGACTGGCCGCACGCCGCAAGTGCCACCACCAACATCCACGCTCGATATCCGTGCGTTGCCATCAGTGTCGTCTTTGCCCAGCCGGTAGCCGCCGATGACACGAGAAATGGTGGGTGCTCAGATGTCCCACCGTCGCGGGCATCCCCGGCGCCGTGCCATGATGCGAATCGGTGGGACGTGCAGCAGGCATGGCCGCGAGAGGTCTGAGCGCCGCGTTGCTGGCAGCAGCGTGCTCCTCCGCGGGCGAGCCGACGTACAACGCGGACGAAGGCAGCGGCGACTCGGTTCCCGGCGGTGAGGTCGAAGTCGGCGGGGGCGATGCGTTCGGCGATGGCGAAGGCGACGCGACGGAGAGCACGACGTCGGTCTCGACCACGGGAGACGACGACGATGATGACGACGACGGCACCACCGAAGCCGGGGAGGAGTCCGGCGACGACACGACGACCGGTGAGCCCGCGGAGCCGATCCCGAGCCCAGGCTGCGGTGGCAACGCGCTGGCGCCGGGCGAGTATCCCAACGTCGAGCTCGACGAGGGCGACGGCGAGCGGCGCTACGACCTGCATGTGCCCAAGCTGCACGACGGCATCACGCCGCTGCCGCTGATCATCAACCTTCACGAGGCGGGGTTCGGC
>Ga0207422_1003999_pt1 | contig 13103 bp, 10 predicted proteins | sample MarCyaLeptolynsp_FD_187757 | JGI IMG/M metagenome (GOLD analysis project Ga0207422, IMG submission 187757) | Marine cyanobacterial communities from Panama - species 1 Leptolyngbya sp. (SPAdes) | ecosystem: Environmental > Aquatic > Marine > Unclassified | place: Panama: Panama City | collected...
AACGACTCGCTGGTCAACGACAACATCCCGCTGCCGGGCTGCGCCACGCCAGTCGGCACGAGCATCGACCGCGATGGCTACGTGTGGGTCGTCGACCAGGGCGGCTTTGCCTACAAGGTCGACCCCGACACCTACGACGTCGAGTTGACCGTGCAAAACCTGGCCTCGCCGTACACCTACAGCGACATGACCGGTGCGGGGCTCGAGCTGGTGATCAACCCGCCGGGTTGAGCGCCCGCGGCCGCGCTTGGACGCAAGCACGGCGGGCCCATTCAGTTTGCGCGCCCGTTCGCTGCACGAGCTGAGCACAACCCCACAGTGCGCCCCCGCCGGCAGACCCGGTGGCCCGTCGGTGCGTAGGCACGCGCGGTATGGGTCTGCGTTCGAGCTCGGTTCGGGGATTGGTTTGGCTCACGGTTGGGGTCTTGGGCGTGGCGTGCGGGGACCGGCCTGCGATCGGAGAGCTGGACGACGCCGCAACCGGCGGCGAGGCGGATGCGTCGGAGAGCTCGTCCAACGACGCGTCGGCGGACGGCTCGGAAAGTGGCTCGGAAAGTGGCTCGGAGAGTGGCTCGGACGATGCCCTCGACGACGAGGAGGCGCCGCCGGGTTTTGCGGTGTGGCTCGAGCCCGGCGACGTCACCGCAGCCGTCGGGGAGCAGACCAAGCTTTGGCTCGGGGCCTGGGTCAACCTCGACGGGGTCGCGGCGGCGCGGGTCGTGCTCGAGACCGAAGGTCCCGTCGCGCTGCCGCTGTCCGAGCTCGAGACCACGCGACAGTTCGCCTTGCCGATCGCCGACGACGATCGCGTGGTGCTGCCGATGGTGGAGCTGTCGGGGGAGCTGCACCTGGCGACGGTGCCGGTGCGTTGCCTTGACAACGGTCAAGGTCGGGTCGTCGCCCGGTTGACCACCGCACTGCCGAACACGGTGCATCGCGGTCTGCAGTCGGTGCAGAGCACGATCGTGTGCGGCGACAAGTCGGAGCGACCCGATCGCCGACCCGGCCCCGCGTAGGGGATATAGTGGGCGGCGTAGGCTTTTCATGGCGCGTTCGCGATTTTCGTCCGTCTGTCTGTTTTCATTGGCCCCCCTGGCCCTGGCTGTTGCGGGATGTCCTGCCGATCCAGAGCCCAGCGACGACGACGATGGCGCCGAGGCAACGACGGGTGATGCCGTCACGAGCGACACCGGTGATGGCGACACGGGCATGACCGGGGACGAGAGCGGCGAAGGGTCGGGCACCGCCGGCCTGGACGACACCGGAAGCGAGAGCAGCGGCTCTGAGCCGGCGGGCGTCGAGTGCATCAACGCCCAATTCGTCAACGGGCCGTCGCCGGGACCCACCTACGAAGAGTTCGAGGTCACGGTGGGCTCGCACTGCCAGGGCACCGACCACCAAGACATCACCGACATCGAGCGCGTGGTCTTCATCGGCGACTCGGTGACGGTCGGCACGCCGCCCACGAGCAGCGCGGACTTTTACCGCAGCGAGCTCGCGGATCAGCTCGTCGATCGATTCGGGCTCGAGGCACCGGAGGTCACGTGGAAGCAGGCCAACGCGCTGACGGGGATGAGCTCGACGCAGGAAAGCGGCGGCTTTGCCTCGTGCGCGGAGTGGGGCGCGCGCAACGACGACCTGATGAGTCAGCTCGAGGCGTGCTTTGCCAACCCCGAGGACTTCGACAAGCGCACGCTCGTCATCTCGACGATGGGGGGCAACGACGCGAGCAACCTCGCCCAGGACGCGATCGACGGCGTGCCTGCGGGTGACCTGTTCACGCAGCTCGAGCAGGTCATCGCGTACCACGAAGAGGCGCTGGACTGGCTCGTTGGCGACCCCGACAAGTTTCCCAACGGCATCTTCGTGGTCAACGCCAACGTGTACGAGTACACGGACTACACGGTGGACGTGCTGTCGTGTCCGGCGGCCGACGTGGCCGGATTTTCGGACAACCCCGACGATCCGATGCTCTTGCTGTCGTCGCTCAATCTGATCAACGAGGAGTACATGCGGATCGCGGTCGAACACGGGACCGACGTGGTCTTCATGTTCGAGGGCTTTTGCGGCCACGGGTTCAAGTCGTTCCAGGACGACAACGTCTGCTACCGCGGGCCCGACGAACCCAACTGGTTCGACTTCACCTGCATCCACCCCACGCCCACGGGACACGGGGCGCTGGCGGAGATGTTCTTCAACGTGATCAGCGAATGAACCACAATTGGCGAGGCCGGCGAGCGTAGGGGCGAAAACCCCGACGACGCCGGCCCGACGCGGTCGCCTTGGCCTTAGATGAAGCTCGGCAGGCGCGGCGCCGACTGGTTGCTCAGGCGCTTGTGCCACAGCTGCGCGCCGACGAACTCATGGTCGCGCGTGATGTGGTCCGTCAGACGGGCGGTGACCTTGAAGCCGAGGTCGACGAAGACCTGGTTGCACAGCGGCCAGTCGATCGCGGCCAGCGAGAACACGCTCGCGGTCTCGATCTTGATGAGCTCGTCGAGCAGGGTGCGGACGCAGAAGCGGTACGCGGGAAGATCCGTGTCCTTCTCGGGCGTCGTCATCAGGTCGATCTTCGCGTGCCCGAACGAGCTGTCGGTCTCTGCACCGATCCAGAACTCGCGCTTGCCGATCTTGCCGTGCAGCGCGAAGTCGGGATGGAACATGCCGCGACGGAACGGGGCGTACAGCGCCTTCTCCGACAGCTGCCCGGTGACCTGGGACAGGCGAGCCTCGTCCTTGACCAGCTCGAACGACAAGCCGCGCGGGCGCGTGGTGCCGCCGTCGCTGTCCTTGCTCGGCGTGCCGCTGCCCGAGAGCTTGGGCGCGCCGCCCTGAATCGGGTCGCCGTCCTCGGTGTAGACGCGGCTCATGATGTACGCGTCCGCGGTGCGGAAGTAGCCCGGGATCGCGCCCTCGCGCGAAAAGCCGACGCTTCGCCAGCTCTTGCTGTCCTGCTTCTCGACGACCGTGAACACCTTGCGCAGACCCTCGGCGCGTGCGATGCGGTCGAAGAAGTCGCGCTTCTGCTGGTAGTTGCCTACCCTGTAGTCGAAGACGCGCAGGTTGTTGTGGCGCCGGTTGAGCAGGAAGCAGAAGTCGATGTCGCCCTTGCGGTAGTAGATTTCCTCGACGGGGCCGACGGGTTCATCGCGGAGCGGCTCAGCTGCAGACATGGGGTTTCCTATGTTCGGGGGCGACCGTCCCCGGCGGGTGGGAGATCCTGCGACCTCGCGACCTCTAAGAGCTTGGAAACACTGAGGTATCCCGGCTCGGGTGCGCCCGATGGTTCCCGTACCCCTACCACCTACATTTTTCGATGTCAAAGCGCGTGACGAGAAAGAGAGCGGGGAAAACCGGCACAGGTGTGCGTTTGCGCCGTGGTGGCGCGAAGCCGAGCGCCACCTGTTTCGATCGGAAGCACGCCCACCGATCATGGTGGATCGCCATTGCGGTCGCGGGGTTGGGCATTGGACCGGGCGCATGCCGACCCGACCGATCCGCACAAGACCGAGCGTGCACGGCCGACGCGGACTGCACCGCGGGGACGATCTGCCGTGAGCATCGGTGCGTCGATTCGGAGGGCAGCGCCGCTCCGCCGCGCGGCTCGAACGACTCGGCGGATCACGCGCCCGACGAGCCACGGTTCGATCTCGCGACCCTGCCGCGTATCGGGAAAGGTCCTACACAGCCACCCAAAGTGGCATGGGAGCACGATCTCGGCGCGGTCGTGTTCGCAGCCCCGACCCTGGTCAGCGCGACCGAGGGCGCGAGCGGTCCGCTCGGACCCGGTGTCGACCCCGAGCGCGACCTGGCCGTCGCGTACGTCGGCAACCACGCCGGACGCTTCGTCGGCGTGATCGTCGACGGGCCCCGTGCGGGAGACATCGTCGTCGACTTCGACGTGCAGGGGATGATCTGGCGGCGCGCGGCGTGGGACCAGGCGGGTCACGTCTACTTTGGTGCGGACGACGACCAGCTCTACAAGCTGTCGCTCGCCACGGGCGAGCTCGAGTGGAGCTTGCGCTTGGGCAACTGCGAACCCCCCCGTGCGCCGGGTCCCGAGGGCGTGCGCTGCGACGTCGACGGCGGACCGACGATCGGACCCGACGGCGACCTCTACGTCGGCGCCGACGGTCTGTACCGGATTGCCCCCGATGGCACGATTCGCTGGCGTACGCCGGCTCCGTCCGACGAGCCCTATGCCTCGCACGTCTACTCGATCCCGCTGGTGACCGACGAAGGCCTGGTCATCTACGGCGGCTACGACGGAACGCTGCGGGCGTTGGCGACCGGCGACGGCAGCGAGCGCTGGCGGGTACCGATTGGCGCGGACGTCGATGGCTCGCCGGTGCGCGGCCCGGACGGAACGATCCACGTCGGTGCGGACGACGGCAAGCTGTACGCGATCGCGGCGAGCGATGGCATGGTGCAGTGGACTCACGACGCGCGTCGCGATGTGCGGGGCGGTCTCGCGGTGGGACCGGAGGGCGTCGTGTTGCAGCCCTCGTTCGACGGCAACCTCTATGCGGTCGAGCCCTCAGGGGCGGCGCGGTGGGTGCTCCCGACCGGCGCCGCGATGGCGGCCACGCCCTCGGTCGACGCCGAAGGCACGATCTTCGTGGGCAGCCGCGACGACCGCCTCTACGCCGTGGCCTCCGAGGGGCGCGTGCTGTGGAACGTCGAGTTTCCGGCCGACATCGACAGCGGGGTGGCCATCTCACCCGTCGGCACCCTGGTGGTGGGGTGTGACGACGGGGTGCTTCGAGCGCTGCGTTAGGCCAACTTCGGCCCCGGGTCGAGGTGGCCTGTCGAGGTGGCGCCGGGCCGATCGGCGTGTCAGGGTCGCGGCGTGAGTCGCACCAAGCGAACGAGAGGCCGCCCCCGACCGGGCCGCGGCCGGGTCCGCACCCGCCGGGATTCGGGCGAGGTCATTGCGCCTGTCCGTGAGCCGCAGGGCAGCGAGACATCCGAGCCACGCGTGGCCAATGCCCGCGTGATGATCAATCCGGGTGGGTTCGGCTTTGCCGAGCGCATCGACGGGGAGGGCAGCATCTTCTTGCCGCCGTCGTCGCTGGGGGGAGCGATGGACGGCGATGAGGCCGTCGTCGCCTGGTGGCCCGCCGAGCGTGGCCCCGAGGGGGCCGTGCGCAGCGTCGTGGCCCGCAAGCGGCTCCGGGTCACCGGCGTGTTGCGTTGCCAAAAGCGCCGGGCCTGGGTCGAACCCGACGACCCCCGGGTCCTCGGCCGCGCCGAGGTCGTGGGAGACGCCTTCGATCCCAAGTGGGCCGGGCAGGTCGTCGTCGGCCGCATCGTCGACTATCCCGACCCGTGGCACGGCGATTTTTCCGTCACCGTCGAGCGCAGCCTGGGCTCGCCGGGGTCGCTGGTCACCGAAGAGGCCAAGATTCTGATCGAGCACGGCATCGATCCCTTGATGCCACCCGCGGTGATGAAGGCGGCGGAGTCGGTGCCGTCGCGGGTCCGCAAGCGTGACCTCGAGGGCCGCGCCGATCTGCGTGAGCTCGACTTCATGACGATCGATCCGCCGTCGGCCCGGGACTTCGACGACGCGGTCTGCGTGCAGTTGCGCGGCAAGGACCCCAAGCGGGCCAAGATGCGGGTGCACGTCGCCGTGGCCGACGTCTCGCACTACGTGCGTCCGGGCGATCCCTTTGATACCGAGGCGGTCACGCGTGGGTTTTCCACGTACTTGCCCGACCGGGCGATTCCGATGCTGCCCGAGCAGCTGTCGGGCGGCATTTGCTCGTTGGTGCCCAAGAAGGACCGGTGCGCGATGGTGGTCAGCTTCGACCTCGACGCATCCGGCAAGGTCAGCGAGCCCGAGATCGCGGCCGCGGTCATTCACAGCAAGATGCGCCTGTCCTACGACCAGGTCGCGCTCGAGCTCGAGGGCACCCGGAAGCTGCCGGCCGAGATTCGCAAGCGGATCCTGACCCTGCGCGCGGCGTCCGACCGACTCAAGCGCGCTCGCAACCGTCGCGGCAGCATCGGGCTCGATCTGCCCGAGACCAAGATCGTGCTCGACGAGGACGATCCCGAGCGCGTGCGCGCGGTGGTCAAAGCCCGGGCGACCGAGGGAATGACCCAGGCCTACAACCTCATCGAGGAGCTGATGGTCGCGGCGAACGAGGTCGTGGGGCGCATTGCGGTCAAGCACCGCCTGCCCGTGATCTACCGCGTCCACGACACGCCGGACGAGGAGCGGGTGGAGCGACTGTGTGCCGTGGCGGAGCTGTTGGGGGTCGACGCCGACCCGGACAAGCTCGTCACGCCCAAGGGCTTCGCCGCGTTCGTGACCAAGATCCGCGACCACGCCCGCCGCGGCGCGCTGCACTCGGTCACCCTGCGGTCGCTGGCTCAGGCGGAGTACTCGACCCACAACCTCGGGCACTTCGCGCTGGCCAGCGGGGCCTACGTGCACTTCACCAGCCCGATCCGTCGCTACCCGGACCTGGTGAGCCACCGGGTGATCAAGGCGTGGCTGGCCCGTACCGGAGGTCACGCGGGGCCGTCGCCCACGCCGCGCATGCCGTCGACCAAGGCGGCCAAGGCCGCGGGCGAGGAGTGCAGTCAGCTCGAGCGTCAGGCGATCCAGGCCGAGCGCGACACCAAGGCCCTGTTCGCGGCGCACTTCATGCGCGACCGGATCGGCGACCGCTTCGAGGGCACGATCACCGGCTTTTCGACCAACGGGGTGTTCGTGATGCTCGACGACCCGCCGGTGGACGGCATGATCAAGCGGACCGCCGTGGAGCGTGAGACTCGGCAGAACTACCAGATGGACGAGCTGGGCGCGCGGATGGTCGCGAGCAAGAACGGCCGCGACTTCCTGGTCGGTGACCGCGTCGTCGTCGAGGTGCTCGACGCGAGTCTGCAGCGTCGGCAGATCGACCTGGCGCTGATGGGAACCATCGGGAGCTGAGCCCGCGATGGCGGCCTTTCGGGAGCGCTACCTCTCTTACGACGAGCTGACGCAGCAGCTGCGGACTTGGGCCCAGACGCATCCCGAGCACGTGCGCCTGGAGAGCTTGGGGCAGACCCCCGAGGGGCGCGAGCTCTGGCTGTTGCGGATCGGCGAAACGCTGGACGAGGTGCGACCGGCGGCCTGGGTCGACGGCAACATGCATGCGTCCGAGCTCGCGGGGAGCTCGGTGGCGCTCGCGATTGCCGAGGATGTCTTGGGCCTGCATGTCGACGGCGATTCGACCCGGTCGGGGCTGCCCCAGCACCTCAGCGATGTGGTCCGCGGCGTGCATCTGTACGTGATGCCGCGAATGTCGCCCGATGGCGCCGAGGCGGTGCTGCAGACCGGACGCCTGCTGCGGTCGGTGCCGCGCGACGAGCGGCCGCAGGCGCGCACCCACTGGAAGACCCACGATCTCGACGGCGACGGTCGGGCGCTGGTGATGCGCCGTGTCGACCCCACCGGGGAGTTCGTCGAGTCGCCGGAGGTCGCCGGCCTGATGGTGCCGCGCGAGCTCGACGACGCCGGGCCGTTTTACAAGCTGTGGCCCGAAGGGACGATTGAAGGCTTCGACGGCACCCACGTGCCCTCGCCGACGATGACTGGGGACAACAGCCCCGACCTCAACCGCAACTTTCCCTACGACTGGGCGCCCGAGCACGTGCAAGAGGGCAGCGGGCCGTTCGCGCTGTCGGAGCCCGAGTCGCGGGCGGTGACCGACTTTGCGGCGCGCCACCCGAACATCTTTGCGTGGCTGAACCTGCACACCTACGGCGGCGTGTTCATTCGACCGCTCGGCACGGCGCCCGATAACAAGATGGACCCCGGCGACCTCGGCATCTGGAAGGAGATCGAGTCGTGGACCGAGACGCTGACCGGCTATCCGATGGTGAGCGGGTTCTCGGACTTCACCTACGAGCCCGACACGCCGATTCACGGCGACCTCACCGAGTTTGCGTATCACTCGCGCGGCGCGCTGTCGTACGTCTGCGAGCTGTGGGACCTGTTCGCGCGGTTGGGCATGGAGCGGCCGCCACGCTTCGTGGACTTCTACAATCGTATCGACCGGACCATGCTGCATCGACTCGCGCGCTGGGACGCCGAGCACAATGCCGGGCGGATCTTCGTGCCGTGGGTGCCCGTCGAGCATCCACAGCTGGGGCCGGTCGAGGTCGGCGGGATGGACATTCGCATCGGGATTCGCAATCCGCCCTACGAGGTGCTGCCCGAGATCTGTGAGCGGCATGCGGCGGCCTTCTTGCGGGTGGTCGCGATGGCGCCGCAGCCGTGGGCGTCCGCGCTGACGGTGACGCCGCTGGCCGGGGGGCTGCACGCGATCGAGCTGACGGTGGAGAACCGGGGCTACCTGGCGACGTACGTCGTGCCGTCCTCGCGCGCGCATACGTGGAACGAACCGCTGCGTGCGACCGTGCAGACCGAGGGCGCGCTGACGCTGGTGGACGAGCGCGATGGCCAGCGCGACCTCGGGCACCTCGAGGGGTGGGGCAGAGGGCGGGAGACCGGACTCGCGACGCCGGGGTTCGTGCGGAGTTTGGGGAGCGTCAGCACGCGACGGCTGCGGTGGGTAGTGTCGGGGACGGGGAGATTTTCGGTGCGGGTGGCGAGCTGTCGGGTGGGGGCGATCGAGCGGAGCGTATCCGTGTAGACGTGGGCGTGGAGACCCCGTGGGCTCAGTAGGTCAGGCGGATCGCGATCGTGCGAACGCGCGCTCGTAGGCGGGTCGCTTCGTCGCTGCCCGAGCCTTGGAGCGTCTCGATCAGCTTCAGGGCCGCCGACAGTGAGCCGAACGCTTCACCCGCACGGTCCGTGGCGAGCGATGCATCGGCAGCCTTCTCCAGCAGTACCGCATGCGCACTCGAGGCAGGCTGCGAACGACTCGCACCGATCGCCTTGTAGTAGTCGAGCCGGGCGCCCTGCACGTCGTCACGCGCGACGCGGACGTCCCCCCGAGCCTCGAACGCCGCGGCCTTGCCCGTCGTGCCAAAGCGGCCGGCCGCGCGCCCGTGCTCGACTGCGCGATCGAGACACGTTTCCGCGACGGACGGTGATGCCTTGCGCCCGCACTCGAGGCACACCGTATAGAGCTCCGAGGGCGCACCGGGCGACGCGCCCATGCACAGCGCTGCGATCGGTCCGGGCTGCGGCGGCGTCGAAGCACCACGGGCCGCGCACGCGGGCGCGCCCGCCAGCAGCGCGGTCGCTAGAACTCGATCGCGAGCCCGGCGAACCACGTGCTGTCCCCCAGCGCGATCGAGTTGCCGGCGCCGAAGTTGGCGATCCGGGACAGCTGGTACTCGCCGAAGATGTACGTGTGGTTGATGCCCGAGATCTGGTCGAATCGGATCGCGGCGCTGGGCTCGAGGAAGTCCAGCCGGATCATCGCGCCGGCGTTGACCTGCCAGCCGGCGACGCCACCGCTGCCTTTTTCGCCCATCGAGTTGCGCGAGATGTTGCCGTTGCCGTCGCGGGTCCACCAAAAGGCGTACGCCAGTCCAGCCTTGGCGTAGGGCACCAGCGGCACCCGCAGCTTGTCGGCCATGTACTCGAACCGGTACGACAGCAGCAGGGCCAGCGGCACCATGCCGAATGCGGTGGTGTCGGCGGCGCTGCGGACGCTGCCGTCCTCGGTCGGCTCGACGAGCAGCGCGTTGGCGCTGTCGCGAAAGAACGCGACCTGGGTGCCGATCGCGAGCGGACCGCCGGCGTGGAAGAATTGCCACTCGAAGCCCAGGACCGGCATCACGCCCAGCCGCGGCTCGTCGTTGGCGTTGCCCAGGTCGTCGGTCCGGCCGAAGATCGTCGCGTAGGGCCCAAAGCCCGGGCCTTCGTACCGTCGGTCGACCGCGGGCAGATACGGGCCCATCTTGAACTCGAGCGCGAAGCGCTGCGGCGAAGGCTTGCGGCCGCCGTAGACCTCGCCTTCCTCGGACAGTCCGACCTCGGTGTCGCGTGCCGCGGCTTCCTCGCTCGGGGGCGGCTGCGGATCGGAGGGCTGCTTGGTGATCTCGTCCTTGCCCGCTGCGCTGGACGGGATGCCGTAGTGGTCGGTGGTCGGCGGGGCCTCGGGCACCGTCTCCGCCGGCTTCGGTTCTTTCTTGGGCGGCTCCGGCGGATCGGTCCGCACGACGACCTCGTCCGGACCATCGGCGTTGGCCCCGGCAACCGGGCCCGTGGCGGTGCCCGGCTCGGTTGGAGCTGCGGCCGCGGGTGGTGGCGCCTCCGCAGTCGGTTCGGTCGCCTCCGGCGCGATCAGACGCAATGCGCCCGCGACGATCGGAGAGACGATCGGAGAGACGAGCGGAGCGACCATCGGGCAGAGCATCATCGCGTCCTCCGCCGAACGAGTCCGAGCAGCGCGATCACTGCGAGCCACGTCATCGGACCCGGTGCGTCATCGGTCGTGCAGTTGCAGAACCCGCCGCTGCCGCAGATGTCGCCCTGCGCTTCGCACTGCTCCCACAGATCGGTGGTCTCGCGCGGGATCGCGGTGATGATCTCCTCGTCCAGCGGCAGCGGGTTGCCGAACACGTCGTAGGCGACGAGCAGGAACTGATACTCCTCGCCGTTTTCCAGCCCCTCGATGCGGACGCTGTTGCTGCCCTGACTAAGGTGCCCGCTGCACACGTATGTCCAGTCCAGCGACCGGATGCCATCCGAAGGAAGCTCGTCGCCCGTGCCGGTCCCGGTTCCAGTGCCGGTACCGGTTCCAGTCCCAGTCCCAGTCCCCGAACCTGTATCGGTCCCGGAGTCGGTCCCGGAGTCGGTCCCGGAGTCGGTCCCCGAACCGGATCCCCCAGTCGAGGTCCCCTGGTACACCGCGCCGTCGCCCTGGACGTCCCAGTCGCCGTCGTCCCAGGCCCCGAAGCCCGTCGTTCCGCGGTCGCCGGTGTCGCCCGAGTCGCCGTCGTCGGTGCCGCCGTCCGTTCCCCCCGGGTTCCCCGGCAGGTCCGGCAGCTCGTCCTCGCCCTCGGGCGTGTCGTCGAACGGACCGTCGGGGCACAGGTTGCCCTCGGTGTAGTAGAGCGTGCCCTGGTTTTCGTCCGTCACCTTCGGCGCATCGATGCCCTGACCTGGCACGGGGTTGCCGTCCGCATCGGCGCACAGCACCCGGAAGCCCTGAATGTCTCCGGTCTGGACCCGCTCCCAGCTGACCTGGATCGCGCCGTCGCCCTCCGATGCGCTCAATCCGGCCGGGATCGTCAGCGGTTCGTCGTAGTCGAATGCGATCGCGCCAGTGGCCGGCATACCGTTCGCGCCGGTCTGCCCCTGGTTGAAGTTGTTGTTCTGCGTTCCACTGATGATGAACTCGTCGGGTTGGCAGTCGGTCTGCATCCCGTTCTCGACGCACACCCAGATGCCACCTTCGCCCTGTCCGCCATCACACGAGTTGAGCGGCGTTGCGTCCGCAATATTCTGCGTCGTGCCGGTCACGCCGGACGACAGCCAGATCGCGGGGAACTTGAAGCTCGGCCCGTTGGTGTAGAAGGTCGGCAGCTGATCGTCGAGCAGCACGCACGGCACGTTGATCGTGCTGTTGCCGAGCTGGCCCTGGCCGCAGTTGCTACCCGCGAACACGCGGATGCGGTTGGGGTCGAACGCCCCGGCGGCGGTCGAGGTGGTCAGCGTGATCTGAGCTTCGATCAGCTGATTGCACTCGCAGCGCGCCCGACCGAGCAGCTGCTGGAAGTCCTGCTGCGTCATCAGGCGACCGCGATCGCCGTCCGCGTCGGTCGTGTAGTAACGGATCTGAAAGTCGGCTGCCGTCGGCGGGACCGCCCACGCCACAGCCCCCGGAGCGAGGGCTCCGAGGGCGGCGAGCGGGGCCACGATCCGCCAGGATCGGGTCGAGCGGGTGCGTGGCGCGTTCACGAGAGAGACCTGCCGTCGGGGGGACATGGTCGGATACGGCGCATCGGTCGCGCCGAGGGGCTGCAACGATAATGCCACGCCGTGTCTGACGTCGAGACTGGGGGTTGTCCCAGGATCCTCGGCCGGCAAGGCCGATCGCAGTGACAATGTGTCAATCGCGGGCGGCCCGGGCGGCCACGTCGTCGATCGCGTCTGCGAGCGCGTCCGGCACCTCTTCTTGCAGGAAATGGCCCGCGCTCGTCACCGTCACCGGCGCATCCGGTCTCAGGCGCGCATGGCGGGGCAGGGCGCGCGCAAGGATCGGATCTCGCGTCCCCCACACCCACGCGAGCGGGCCGGTGAAGCGCTCCACGAACGCCTGCCCCCGGCGCAGCCCCGGCAGGCTCGGATGCTCCACCCGGTCGGGCACCATCCGGGCCAGCGCGAGTGGCGTCTTGCGATCGGCGAGGCGTCGCAGCGGCCAACGGTAGGCGCGCGCCACCTCGCCGCGGATCGATCCCCGGTTGCTCTGGGCGAGCGCCATGCCGCGTACCGGCAGCGACCCTCCGACGAACAACAGCTCGCTGACGACCGGCACCCGCGCCAGCCGATTGAAGAATGTCCCGCGCGGGCGCTTGGGGGCGATGACCGACGTGTTGCCGAACACGACCCCGACCACCGCCTCGGGGTCGGCTTCGCTCAGCCGCGCACCGACCCCCGCCGCGATCGGGCCCCCCCAGTCTTGCCCAACGAGGATCACCGGCGGCAGCTCGAGCGCGCGCATCAACTGCACGATCGCGTCGACGTGCCGGTCGAGTTGGTGATCGGCCATCGTTGGCAGCCGGTCGGACAATCCGAGGCCGAGCAGGTCGGGGGCAATGCAGCGGTACTTGCCCGGTGGCAGCGCGCCGATCACCTTCCGCCACAGAAACGACCAGGTCGGATTGCCGTGCACCATGAGCACCGGCGTACCGTCACGCGGCCCGTCGTCGATGAAGTGCAGCCGGCGACCCTCGTCGGCGCCCGCCTCGAGCACAAACGATCGTCGCGAGAGCGGGAGCTGCCGCGCGATGAAGTCGGGCAGGGCAGGGGGGTCCTCGAACGGCATGCGCGGTCGGACCGTAGCAGAGCCGTCATGGCCCGGGGGCGGCGGCGACGAACGCCTCGAGCTCCGCGATGATGGCCGGCTCGCTGGTGACGTCGTTCACAATGACGCCCCTCGACGTGGTCAAGGTGCGGCAGCAGTCGG
>Ga0207422_1004000_pt1 | contig 13099 bp, 11 predicted proteins | sample MarCyaLeptolynsp_FD_187757 | JGI IMG/M metagenome (GOLD analysis project Ga0207422, IMG submission 187757) | Marine cyanobacterial communities from Panama - species 1 Leptolyngbya sp. (SPAdes) | ecosystem: Environmental > Aquatic > Marine > Unclassified | place: Panama: Panama City | collected...
TCACGGGAGCGATCTGCGTGTTTCACCATGTTCAACCCGCAACTCCTGTTTGCCATGTTTCCTGGGTGCAGGATGCAAGTTCGTGGCGAGTTCGATAATGTCGATGGAATCTACCGGCGAATTTCAGATCCTGGATTGAGTGGAATGCGAGTGGCCGTGTACGGCCAATTGGAAATCATGCAAACCAATGACTATTGGCGTTTCTATGTCGCATCTTTGTCTTATGGATATGCCGGAACTTTTCGGTAATCGCATGAAACAGCGGGAATTGAATACAAGATACATACAACAACAACATCATCATCAAGTCGTTGCCGGAATAGGTCGTCGAACCTTGTTGTAGTCACTATGAAAAACAATTGGCTGGGGAACCTGGATTCGAACCAGGACTAACGGAGTCAGAGTCCGCGGGTCTACCGTTAACCTATTCCCCAATGAGGTTCGTTGGAACCGGGCCATTGGTCAGCTTGGGCGCCACCTTCGTAGCGCATGCTGTGTGTGCCGCATATACATCCATCATTATCGCGATTTCAAGTGTCGTTTTCGACTTTTTTGTGAAATCGGGAAGGGAGCGCATCGGCCGCTTGCAAGATTATGAGACTGAAAGCTTTTCCAGCGCCGGGCAACCTGATACAGTTTTGGCAACGACACATATGGCCACGGTAAAAGCTGACGAAAAGGCTGGAACCTTGAGGCCTGAAAGGTAAAAACGTGACTGAGTCAGGTCAGGAACCGCCCGGAATCGGGCGACGTACCGCTGACGCGTCCGGGAAAAACGGAACTCGATCGGAGTTCAGCGGGCCTAACCGCCGGAGGCGCAAACGCCGGTCCGGTCAAGGTCCGAAAGGCGGAACTGCAGCCGAAAACCGGCATGCTGCGTCGCCGGGTGACACGGCAAACGATGGGCAGCCACGTCACGATTCCGGGCACGTCGAAAAAACACAATCCTCGCAGGACGGTGCGCCTCCTGCGCATCGAGATGGTGCAAAACGCCGCAAGAAGCGGCGCCGCGGGCGCTCAGATTCGCAGACGCGCCCGGCGGGTCTCGCTGAAGCCGCAGCACACCACCCGCAGAATCCGGATGCCGTCACCAGCCCGAAGGGCAAGAAGGCAGCGAACAGACGCGGCAGACGACGCTGGCAAGCTTCAAAGAACGCCAGGAACGGTCACGGATCGAAGCCTGAAATCAAGGAAGGGGCGGCTCCTCTCAATTCGGAGCAGGGCAGCGCCCAACCTGCGCAGATACTCAAGAGTGACATCAAGGCGCCTGAAGGAAGGGCGCCGCGCAATCCTTCACCGGCGCATCTTGGCAAGACCAATACTGAAAAAGGCGTGCGGGGACGCCGTTTCAGAAACTCTGGCAACAGATCGCCACTCTATGCAGCCCTTGATCTTGGCACCAACAATTGCCGCCTTCTGATCGCGCGGCCGGAAGAGCGCGGGTTTCGTGTTGTTGATGCCTATTCGCGCATCGTCAGGTTGGGTGAAGGCGTCGGCTCTAACAAGCGGCTCAGTTCCGCTGCGATGGATCGCGCCATTGATGCGCTGGACAACTGCCACAGAAAGCTGGCCGATCGCGGCGTCCTGAGATCACGGCTCATTGCAACAGAAGCCTGCAGGGCAGCAGAAAACGGCGCGGCATTCATTGAGCGTGTCAGATCCGAAACCGGACTGGCATTGGAAGTCGTCAACCGGGAAACCGAAGCCCGTCTGGCTGTCGCCGGATGCGCCTCCCTTGTCGATCACGAGGCCGATGGTGTCATTCTGTTCGATATTGGCGGCGGCTCCTCAGAAATTGTCTGGCTCGACCTGCGTAATCGCTGTGGCGCGCGCGGATATGCACTGACCCGTTTCATCCGCTCCTGGATTTCGCTCCCGGTTGGTGTCGTCAATCTCGCGGAACGCCACGGCGGCGTCCATGTCACGCCCGATATCTTCGAAGCCATGGTCGAAGACGCGGCGGATCATTTGTCCGCGTTCTCTCTCGCCGACACGCTCTCCGAAGCGATCGGTTCCGGCCGTGTTCACATGCTGGGGACGTCCGGAACTGTCACGACGCTTGCCGGCGTTCATCTCGGACTGCCCCGTTACGACAGGCGCAAGGTCGACGGGACTTGGCTCGAGGATGACGATGTCGCAAGGATGATTGATCAGCTGCGTGACATGCCGTATGAGGCGCGCGTTGAGAACCCTTGTATTGGTGCCGACCGGGCGGACCTGGTCCTGGCGGGATGCGCTATTCTGGAAGCGATCAGGCGGCGCTGGACCTGCTCGCGTCTGCGCGTCGCCGACAGGGGGCTGCGTGAAGGTATTCTGACCGAATTGATGGCTGCGGATGGTGTCTGGTCACACCGTTCTCCGCGCAGGCGCCAGGACAGACGGCGCTGGAAGGACTGATTATGAGCCGCTCGAAAAAGGGATCCGGCGACCGCGGCTTGCACGTTAAGGTCAAGACTGCAGCCGGAAGAAGAGAATCATCAACCCGCTGGCTGGAGCGGCAGTTGAACGATCCGTATGTGCGCCGCGCCAAGGCCGACGGCTACCGGTCCAGGGCTGCCTACAAACTTATCGAGATTGACGACAAGCACAAACTGCTCAAGCCGGGTTACCGCGTTGTCGATCTCGGCTGCGCGCCCGGCGGCTGGTGTCAGGTTGCCGTTGAGCGCGTTCAATCGAGCATCGAGGCTCCGAAGGTTGTCGGAATTGACTACCTGGAGATGGATCATGTCCGGGGTGCGATTTTCCTGAAAAAAGACTTTCTTGACGACGACGCCCCAGCGGCGTTGATGGAAGCCCTGGGTGGGCACAAACCGGACGTCGTCCTTTCCGATATGGCTGCTCCGACAACAGGTCACAAACAGACGGACCACCTGAGAACGACGCATCTGTTCGAGATTGCGATCGACTTCGCTAGGCGGAACCTCGTCCCCGGCGGGTCGTTTCTTGCAAAGGTCTTCCGGGGTGGAACGGAAAACGCCTTGCTTCAGGAACTCAAGCGTGAATTCAAGACCGTTGCCCATCTGAAACCACCCGCAAGCCGGAAAGAAAGTCCGGAGCTTTACGTTATTGCAAAAGGGTTTCGGGGCAGCAGCCTCGAACCGTCAGATTGAGTGCACGGGACGGCAGTCCTGAATGGAAGATCTGAATGTCCAAGGTTAAGAAATTCGAAGAAGCGATTGTAAAGTCATGGAGTTCAAGCTCCAGCACGCTCTGGACGGTTGAAAATCCGGCTGCTGGACAATGCGGTGTGACTGCTCTTGTTGCCAGTGATGAGCTGGGCGCTGAAATCCTAAAGACGCGCTATGGCTCGATCTGGCATTTTTACAACCGGCTTGCGGGAAAACGTCACGATTTCACGGAAAGCCAGTTCGGAGAGCCGATTGACTACGACGACCTGCCGTCAACGCGTGAGGAAGCGTTTAGCGACACCAATGAACGCCAATACGCCTACTTGAGCAACGCGGTGAAGCAACGGCTGGCGCAGCGAACGGGTGATTGAAAAGCACAGGGTGGGAATTCCACTTTGCATTCTGTCACCTGCGTGTTATTCACCCGCGCCAACTTCTCCGGCACAGCCGAAGCGACTCGCCAGACGCAGCTTTCTCCATCGAGACTGCGTCTCTAGCTATTTGAAAAGGGGAATTGGCCATGGCATCCTTTTTTGTCCCGTCGACCGGACAGCAAGCACTGACCTTCGATGATGTCCTGCTGATACCCGGCCATTCGGAAGTTCTGCCAGGTGAGGTGGACCTGAAAACAAAGGTCACCCGCGAGCTGGAACTCAATATCCCGATCCTTTCGTCGGCCATGGACACCGTAACCGAGGGACGGCTTGCCATAGCCATGGCGCAGGCAGGCGGGATCGGCGTTATTCACCGCAATCTGACACTCGACCGGCAGGCCGAAGAAGTGCGGATGGTGAAGAAATTTGAATCGGGCATGGTCGTCAATCCGCTGGTCATTGGGCCGGATGCGACGTTGCAGGACGCCCTGGACCTGATGAAGCGGTTCGGCATTTCAGGTGTACCGGTCGTTGAAAATGGCGGAACCGGCGGTCAGGCAACGGGCAAACTGGTTGGTATCCTGACCAACCGCGACGTCCGTTTTGCCTCGGATAACCAGCAGAAAATCCGTGAATTGATGACGAGCGACAATCTCGTGACCGTCAGCGACAACGTCAGCCAGGACGAAGCCAAACGGCTGCTGCACCAGAACCGGATCGAGAAGCTGTTGGTCGTGGATGACGCTCGCAACTGCATCGGTCTCATCACCGTAAAGGATATGGAAAAGGCACAGCTGAACCCCAATGCCTCCAAGGACGCACAGGGCCGGTTGCGCGTCGCGGCTGCCACGAGCGTTGGTGAAGAAGGCTTTGCCCGCGCCGAGCGGCTGGTCGATGCAGGTGTCGACATGGTGGTCGTCGACACCGCGCACGGGCATTCGCAAAAAGTTCTCGATATGGTCGGCAGGGTGAAGAAACTGTCGAACTCGGTCCAGGTTCTAGCCGGCAACGTTGCGACATCCGAAGGAACCAAGGCGCTGATCGACGCCGGTGCGGACGCCGTGAAGGTCGGGATCGGTCCGGGCTCGATCTGTACGACGCGCATCGTCGCCGGTGTCGGTGTGCCACAGCTGACCGCCATCATGGAAGCCGTCAACGAAGCCGACAAACAGGGCGTGCCGGTCGTCGCAGATGGCGGCATCAAATATTCGGGCGATCTTGCCAAGGCAATTGCCGCTGGTGCGGCTTCGGTCATGGTCGGATCCCTTCTTGCGGGGACAGAAGAAAGTCCGGGTGAAGTCTACCTCCACCAGGGCAGGTCCTATAAGTCCTATCGCGGCATGGGATCGGTGGGTGCCATGGCGCGTGGCTCCGCGGATCGGTACTTTCAGGCCGAGGTGCGCGACAGCCTGAAACTGGTTCCGGAAGGGATCGAGGGCCAGGTCCCTTACAAGGGGGCTCTTGGCAGCGTGCTCCATCAGCTCGCCGGAGGCCTGCGCGCCGCGATGGGATATGTCGGAGGCCGCGATATCCTCGACTTTCAGGAAAAAGCGCGCTTCGTTCAGATTTCGGGTGCAGGTTTGAGGGAAAGCCACGCACATGATGTTACGATCACCCGGGAAAGCCCGAACTATCCATCCAGCGTTTGAGTTAGATTTTCCGGTCGAGCCGGCGACACGGAACAAGGACTAAGAAAAAACATGAAAGACGGCGGACGCCTTGCGGCTGCAATAGAAGTCCTGACGGAAGTCGAAAGCCGCCACAGGCCGGTTCAGGCCTCGTTGAAGGACTGGGGAACATCACACCGGTTTGCCGGATCCGGCGATCGTACGGCGATTGGCAATCTCGTCTTTGACGCCTTGCGCAACCGGGCTTCTCTTGCCGCTCTCATGAAGGATCCGTCTCCGAGGGCCGCAATTCTGGCGACCTATGTGCACACCTGGGAAAAAGGACTGGAAGCCCTCGGGGAGGTCCTGGAACAGGATCGTCACGCACCAGAACCGTTGACACCGGAAGAGCGCGTCTCTCTGGAAGAAAACGGCGCCGCCGGGATGAAACCGTGGGAACAGGCCGACATTCCCGAGTGGGTTTGGCCGAAATTTGAAACCTTGTTCGGTGACGACGCTGTGTGTGAGGGTAGCGCTCTCGCAACCCGGGCACCGGTCGATCTACGGGTCAACACGCTGAAAGCGGACCGAGACAAGGTTCTGAAGCGCATTGCCCATACCGGCGCTTCAGCGACGAAGCTCTCGCCACTTGGTGCACGCATTGTCGCAAAGCCGGGACCTGGCCGCCTTCCGCACATTCAGGCGGAAGAGGGATTCCAGAAAGGCTGGTTTGAACTGCAGGACGAAGCCAGTCAGCTGGCTGCCTGTCTGGCCCAGGCGCGCCCGGGCGAACAGGTTCTCGATTATTGTGCAGGCGGCGGCGGCAAGACGCTAGCTCTGGCAGCATCCATGCAGAACAAGGGACAGCTCTACGCATTTGATGCGGATCGTCTGAGGCTGGCTCCGATCCATGACCGTTTGAAGCGGGCAGGCGTTCGAAACATTCAGGTCAGAGACCCTGCATCCTCAACGCTTGAAGACTTGCAAGGTCAAATGGATCTTGTCTTCATTGATGCCCCCTGCACGGGAACAGGTGTCTGGCGCCGGCGGCCGGACTCCAAATGGCGTTTGGCTGAAAAGGCACTGGGTGACCGGGTCGAGGATCAACGGACTGTTCTCCAGCGGGCACACGCATTCGTCAAACCGGGCGGCCGCTTGGTTTACGTGACCTGCTCGCTCCTCCCACAGGAAAATCAACATCAAATTGATTGGTTTCTGGACGAGAACCCGGATTTCGAGCTTGTTTCGCTGAGCGATACATGGCGGGAGCTGGTTCACGGACAACCGCTGCCAAAACACGCCACCGCGCGAGGTGAAATGCTGTTCACACCCGCATCGACGGATACTGACGGTTTCTTTGTCGCAATGTTGAAGCGCAAGTCCTGATTATCCGGGATTCGCGAGATTGGGCGTTCGCAGCTTTATGCCGTTATGTCAGATCGCGGCGTTGCAGCCCGAGTACACGCGAGGCGTGCTCTTTCTTGTCACTGGTGAACCCTGAGCGCTGTGTCTGGCTGTCATCGGCTGCCTCATCCCGGTACGTACTGCCATCTTGAAGGGCCTCTTCGGGCGGCGTGCTTGTGCCCGTCGGCCGGGTAACTTCGGCGGCCGTTGCGGAACTGAGCATTTCGGAAGACACAAGTTTCATTGCCGTATCGCGCACATGTGCATCCAGTCCTTTGCCGGCGGCCAGTCCTGTCAGGACGGATCTTGCTTCTTCGGCATGTTTCAAGGCAGCCAGCGCAGCTCCGATTGCATTAAGCGGATCATGCGCCGCTGTGCCCAGGTCATGTGCCTTCATGGCCGTGTCAAGTGCCCGTACATGGCGTCCGAGTTTACGGTTCAGAACGCTCATCCGAACAAGACAGGACTGGGAGGAGGGACGGAGCTTGAGCGCGGCTTCAGCAGCCAGAAGCGCATCCTTCAATTCGCCCTTGCCGGCAAGAGCGTCTGAAAGCAGTTCCAGCGCAAACGGATCAGTCGGGTCGATCTCATTGGCCTTGATGGTGCAGTCGATCACCTCGTCGTAACGCTTGCGCTTGAGCAGTACTTCTGAAAGCCCCAACAGGGCGCCGGGCTGCATCGGGTCGGCCTTCAGCGCCTTTCGGAAGGTCGCGATCGCGGCGGCACCTTGTCCCGTTTTTGCCTGTGTTTCGGCCTGCAAGGTCAGGACGGCAGGGGACTGAGGCATAAGTTCCGCGAGCCGCGCCACGCTCTCCGCGGCCGCATCTGCCCGGTCTTCCTTCAGACAAACGGTGGCGTAGCCAAAGAGTGCATTGCGGTTGTCGGGAGACCGGCCAAGCACATCCTGAAAATTCTGCGCGGCGTTTTCAAGGTCCCCGATCAGAAGTTGACAGTTTCCCAGGCTCGCGCGCGCATCCAGGTTGTCAGGTTCCGTAAAGACAATTCGCCGAAGTTGGGATTGTGCCTCGTCAAGATAGCCTGCCTGAAGCAGCGCTGATGCAGTTCGATAAGCGATTTCGGTGTCCTGGGGTGACATTTCCTGCGCACGCAGATACGACACAAGCGCCTTGTCGAGGTCGCCGGATTTCTCCAGCGCAAGGCCTTCTTCGAACGCTGATCGTGCATTTGCGGTCATTTGATTTCCGAGCTGTCGAGGGATCGGCTCTTGGCTGACTTCAAGAGACCGTTTTCAATATGGTCTGCGAACCTTAGTTGACCGGTGTCGCAAGGGTCAAAACGGAATTTCCTCCGTACACAGGCTTGTCGCCGCGACAGGCACGCAAAATGCTGGTTTCTATCACAGACAGCGCAGCGATTTACGCCTGATGGAAAATGTTGTGAGACAACGGCTAGAAAGACGAATCCGGGTTCTCATTCTCAAACAGACCGGTTAGAAGCTGGCCATGACACATCACGACCGCCTCCTCATCATCGACTTCGGCTCCCAGGTAACGCAGCTGATCGCGCGGCGTCTGCGGGAGTTGAACGTCTATTGCGAAATTCACCCGTTCCAGAACGTGACCGACACGTTTCTGGCGGAGTTCGCACCCAAGGCGGTGATCTTTTCCGGGGGACCTTCCTCTGTTTTCGCGGACGGCGCTCCGATGCCGCCGGAGAGTGTATTCTCGCTAGGCATTCCGATCCTGGGTATCTGCTATGGCCAGCAGGTGATGATGCACTGTCTCGGCGGAAAAGTTGAAAGAGGTCACGGGACTGCCGAATTCGGACGCGCCTATGTCACGCCCACCCAGACCCGATTGTCTTTGCTCGATGGATGGTTCGATGCTGACAAGGAACAGGTCTGGATGAGCCACGGTGATCATGTGAGCGAAATCGCACCTGGTTTTGATGTCTACGGTACATCACCCAACGCGCCTTTCGCCATCACCGCCGATACCGGCCGGAACTTCTTCGCGGTTCAGTTCCATCCGGAGGTTCACCACACGCCGAACGGCAAGAAACTCTATGAAAATTTCGTCCGGATTGCGGGCTTCAAGGGCGACTGGACCATGGGCGCCTATCGCGATGATGCTATTGCAAAGATACGGGAACAGGTCGGTGACAAGAAAGTCATTTGCGGGCTTTCAGGGGGCGTAGACAGTTCGGTCGCCGCGGTTCTGATCCATGAGGCAATCGGTGACCAGCTGACGTGCGTATTCGTCGACCACGGTCTCCTGCGGCTCAATGAGGCCAGCGAAGTTGTCGCCATGTTCCGGGACAACTACAACATTCCGCTGATTCACGCCGATGAGTCCGATTTGTTTCTCAACGAACTGGATGGTGTTTCCGACCCCGAGCAGAAGCGCAAGACAATCGGCAAGTTGTTTATCGATGTTTTCCAGAAATACGCCAATGAGATCGAGGGAGCGGAATTCCTCGCACAAGGAACCTTGTATCCGGATGTGATTGAAAGCGTCAGTTTCTCGGGCGGTCCGTCCGTGACGATCAAATCCCACCACAATGTGGGCGGTCTGCCGGAAAAGATGGGCCTCAAACTCGTTGAACCGCTGCGTGAACTCTTCAAGGACGAGGTGAGGGAACTCGGCCGGGAACTCGGACTGCCGGACAGCTTCATCGGACGCCATCCGTTTCCAGGACCAGGTCTTGCAATCCGCTGTCCGGGGGAGATCACACGGGACAAGCTTGAAATCCTGCGAAAGGCCGATGCGGTTTACATCGATCAGATCCGCAAACACGGGCTCTATGACGAAATCTGGCAGGCATTTGTTGCCATTCTTCCGGTCCGCACCGTGGGCGTCATGGGAGACTACCGGACTTATGATTACGCCTGCGCTCTCAGGGCCGTGACATCCGTGGATGGCATGACGGCGGATTATTATCCTTTCACGCACGAGTTCCTGGGCGAAACTGCGACCCGGATCATCAACGAAGTGCAGGGCATCAACAGGGTCACCTACGACATCACGTCCAAGCCTCCCGGCACCATCGAGTGGGAGTGAAGACACGGCGTGTCCGTGATCTGCGACAGCATTGAGTATCCGCCCGGTGCGTCCAACGGGAAGCGGCGATGAGACCTTCACCGGATTTGTCCCCGAATTGCGAAAGCTGCGCTGCGCTTTGCTGCGTTGTTTTCGCGTTCGACAAGTCGGATTCATTCGGAATTGACAAGGCGGCCTGCGAAGTCTGCCCGAACCTGGACGAAAGCGACCATTGCCGCATCTTTGCAACCCGCCGTGAAATGGGATTTGGCGGTTGCATTGCCTATGACTGCCACGGTGCCGGCCAGCGGGTGACATGCGAAGTCTTCGATGGCAGGCATTGGCGTGATGATCCGGCGCTCAAGGAACGCATGGGCGCGGCGTTGTCCGTCATGCGCCGAATTCATGAGCTGATGTTGCTGCTCGCATCGGCACGCCTCTTCTCGCTTTCGGCTGAAGAGAGCCGCGAGCTCGGCGACCTGGAAGCCATTCTAAATCCCGACATTGCATGGACGGAAAAGACTTTGGCAATGTTCCCGATTGCCGAAGTCACCGTTCAGGTCAACACGTTTCTGCGTTCCCTGAAGCATCACGCCGGATCACTGACTACCGCGCGCACCTGATGCAGAAGGCAGCCGCCGGATCGACTTCCAGCCGCTTTTCGGCGATCTCTTCACCGCATTCGACACAGTCCCCGTATTCCCCGGCATCCAGCCGATGAATGGCCGCCGAGATCTTCTGAATATCGGCACGTCTCTGTCTCTCGGAGGCCTGAGCCATGGCCTGGCCTTGCAGCGCATCCATGCGCGACAGGCGACCGACCGACTGCTGATCCAGCGTTACGGGTGCGCGGGCTTCTTCAGAGATGTCGCTATACGCTTCAAGCTCGCTTTTCATCGCGGTCAGCTTTTGGCGCACAAGGTCTTCGTCAAGCGGCATTTGGATCCTCCGCATATCAGCATGAAGAATTCACTCCAATGCTGCAAGCGGCCGCCGGCTCCAAGCTGGATCAGTCGAATGACGCACTCGTGACTTTGTGGCGGAAACGGGATTTTGCAAGTATGTTGCGACCTGCCTGGGAGATCAGAGATGCCATTTCGAAAACTGAGTGTGTTTGGTGTGCAGCTGCTTGTTGCCGCGTCTTTTGCTGTTTCTGCGAAAGCCGGTGATGTGGAGATTGTCGATGCGACAGCGCGTCAGTCCGGCACGACCTGGACCTTTTCGGTGACGCTGAAGCACGGCGACACCGGATGGGACCATTATGCTGACCTCTGGCAGGTTTTTACGCCGGACGGAAAGCTTCTAGGAGAACGCGTTTTGTTGCACCCGCACGTGGAAGAACAGCCGTTCACAAGATCGCTTTCCGGCGTTGAAATCCCCGACGGTGTCGAAGAAGTTATGATCCGTGCCAGAGATAGCGTGCACGGTGTTGCCGAGCAGGAATACAGGCTCTCCCTGCCGCGCTAACGCTCAAGGAGCACAAGCACTCCGTCGGCAACGAACTGAACGGACAGGGCGGCCAGAAGAACGCCCAGTAGGCGCGTGATAACGAGTTGGGCGGTCTCTCCAAGCAGCCGCTCCAGCTTGTCCGCCAGCAAAAACGCGCCGAGGCAACTTAAAAGGATGACAGCAATCACGCCGCCGAGGCCCGCATAGGCAACTGTGTCAGGTGCCTGGCTTGAAAGCAGAATAATGGCCGAGATGGTCGCGGGCCCGGAGATGAGCGGAATTGCAAGCGGGAAGATGGCGACTTCGTTGACTGTCCCGTGGTGGCCCTGGGATTCGACCGCTTTTTCTGCCGTCTCCGCCTTTCGTTCCTGTCTCTTGCCGAAGATCATTTCGATCGCGATAAGAAACAGGAGAATGCCACCGGCCACGCGGAATGCCGAAACGGAAATACCAAGAACGTTCAGAACCGTCTGTCCGGAAGCATAGAAAATCAACAGGATCCCTGCCGCGGTCGCGGTTGCCCTTATCGCCACCTTGCGCCGATCAGACGGGGTCATTCCGGCGGTTACGGCAAGAAACATCGGGGCAAGACCGACCGGGTCGATCGTCACGAACAGCATGGCAAACGCATTGATGAAATAGTCCAGCATTCGCTGCCTCCGATGCAGAATTGAGGGCTTGGATTCGGCCTTGTTACAGGGGATTTGGCATCACTTCGAGAGGCTGCATGAAAATCATTTTTTGCGCCTGTGTATATGCTTTGTAACTTGCTGAAATTATTAATAAAAAGCCGTCGCGAAAAAGCGCTGAAAATTTGGCCCGTGACCTTGAATCGGCTATAAATGACAGAGCTATAACAATGAAATGAGTTCTTCCTTGTCCGATCAGGATAACAACACCCCGTCGGACGGTCTTCCGTCTGATATCAAACCTGTCTCCATCGTCGATGAAATGAAGAGCAGCTACATCGAATACGCGATGAGCGTAATCGTTTCGCGTGCGCTGCCCGATGTCAGAGACGGACTGAAACCGGTGCACCGTCGCATCCTCTATTCGATGCACGAGAACGGCTACGAGTGGAACAAACCCTACCGTAAATCCGCACGTGTCGTCGGGGATGTCATCGGTAAATACCACCCGCATGGCGATAGCGCCATTTACGAAGCGCTTGTGCGCATGGCGCAGGACTTTTCGCTGCGGCTACCGCTGATTGACGGGCAAGGCAACTTCGGTTCGATTGATGGCGACCCGGCAGCGGCCATGCGCTACACGGAATGCCGTCTGGAAAAAGTCGCCCACAAGCTCCTGGACGACATTGATAAGGACACGGTCGATTTTCAGGAGAACTACGACAACTCCGAAACCGAGCCCGTCGTCCTTCCGGCGAAATTCCCAAATCTTCTAGTCAACGGAGCCGGCGGCATTGCCGTCGGGATGGCCACCAACATACCTCCGCACAACCTGGGTGAGGTGATCGACGCGGCGATCGCCATCATGGAAAATCCGGCCATGACGCTTGCCGAGCTCATGGAGATTGTTCCAGGTCCTGACTTTCCGACAGCAGGTATCATTCTCGGCCGCTCGGGCATCCGCAATGCCTATGAAAATGGCCGTGGCTCCATCGCGATGCGGGCCAAGGTTGATATCGAGGAAGTCCGGAAAGATCGAAACGCTCTCATCGTTACTGAAATCCCGTATCAGGTGAACAAGTCGACGATGATTGAAAAGATCGCCGAACTTGTTCGTGACAAGCGCGTTGAAGGGATCTCGGATATTCGTGACGAGAGCGATCGCTCCGGCATGCGGGTCGTGATCGAGCTGAAACGCGATGCGGTTCCCGATGTTGTTCTGAACCAGCTTTACCGGTTCAGCCAGCTGCAAACGTCCTTCGGCGCGAACATTGTTGCGCTCAATGGCGGCAAGCCGGAGCAGATGAACCTCTCGGACATGCTCAAGGCCTTCGTGGCCTTCCGGGAAGAAGTTGTCGGACGTCGCACACGCTATCTTCTGAAGAAGGCGAGGGACCGGGCCCATATCCTGGTCGGTCTCGGGATCGCAGTCGCAAACATCGACGAAGTCATTCACCTGATCCGGACCGCACCGGATCCGGCGACCGCCCGTGCCCAGCTCATGGAGCG
>Ga0207422_1004003_pt1 | contig 13093 bp, 9 predicted proteins | sample MarCyaLeptolynsp_FD_187757 | JGI IMG/M metagenome (GOLD analysis project Ga0207422, IMG submission 187757) | Marine cyanobacterial communities from Panama - species 1 Leptolyngbya sp. (SPAdes) | ecosystem: Environmental > Aquatic > Marine > Unclassified | place: Panama: Panama City | collected...
GAATCGACAGCGATCCACTGCGCGTCTTCGAGGCCTTCAATGGCGTAGAGGCCTGAACCCCCAATAATCCCGATTGTCCAAGGGCTGGCCATGGTCTTAGTGTCTGTGTCCTGTTCTGTGCCGCTTAATGCCCGCGGGCCTAAGTCAGATCGAAGCGCTCGGGCAAGGCCTTACGCACAAACCCTTCAGCTTTTGCAAACGGCCCGGCAATCGCCGGATGCGCTTGCATGCGTTCGAAATGGGCCGCAAATTTGGGCCAGGCGTCAAGCGGCGTCTCTGCCACCAGCGATACCTGCATCAAGCAACAGGTCACCGCGATGTCCGCAATCGACATCTGGTCGCCAGCGAAGAATTCCGCATCACCCAATGTCTTTTCGAGATAATCGAACAAAGGTGGCATCTTGCTGGTCCAAGTCTCGCGCGCGGTGTCGAGATCAGGCTCCTTGCCCTGCGTGATCGAGAAAAAGATCGGGCGGAAAATGCCCATTCCGCCGGCTGCGGCGAGTGAGGTGTCTGCGAACTCTTCAATCGCCAAGGCTCGGCCATGGGCATAGGCTTCAGACGGATATACAGCCGGATCAGGGCACTTTTTCTCAAGATAGGCGCAAATAGCCGAACTGTCCGCGATCGTGCCCTCAGGGCCTTCTGTGGCGATTGAGCGGTCTCTCAGCACCGGGATGCGACGCATCGGCGAAATCTCGAGGAACCAGTCAGGCATGGCGAAGATATTGACCGCTTCGATTTCGAACGGAATCTGCTTGATCACGCAGGTCGCGGCGACTTTGCGCGCAAACGGCGAGACGGGGCTGCCATAGATGACGATATCGGGTGTGGAATCAGACATTCAGGGGTTTCTCCTCTTGGCCGCTACCCATAAGCCGCCCGTTGCATAGCGCAACTGATAGGCGCAGCGATCAGCCTCGATCTCTAAAATGACAGTCCAGTTCGAGATTGAAACTTGCCCGCAGAAGGTCCACCTATCGGGGCACAGTTTCCCTAACCAGAGATTCGAGAGAGGCGAAGCAATGGCCACGCAATACAAAAACCTTATCAATGGCGAGATGATCGAGACCGGTGAATGGCTCGATGTCGTCAATCCCGCGACCGAAGAAGTGATCGGCCAGGTGCCAAAGTGCGGCGCTGACGAATTGGACAAGGCTGTTGCTGGCGCGCGCGCCGCGTTCAAGAGCTGGAAGAACACATCGCTGGAAGAGCGCCGCGCTGCGATCATGGCGATCTCGGGCGCGATCAAGGAGAACGGTGAAGAACTGTTCCGTCTTCTCACCAGCGAGCAGGGCAAGCCGCATCAGCAGGCGCAGCAGGAAATTTTCGGCGCGGCAGCCATTTCCGCGGCGCAGTCGACGCTCGAGCTTGAAGACGAGATTAACGAAGACAGCGATGCCCGGCTCAGCCGTACGCGCCGTGTGCCCGTCGGTGTTGTCGGAGGTATCGTGCCGTGGAACTTCCCGGTGATGATGGCGATCCAGAAGATCGTTCCGGCCATGCTTTCAGGCTGCACGATCGTGCTCAAGACCTCGCCCTTCACGCCGCTGACCACGCTCCGCATCGCAGAGCTGATCGCGGACAAGGTGCCGGCAGGCGTCGTCAACATCATCACAGGCGATGATGATCTTGGCCCGATGATCACGGCGCATCCGGACATCGACAAGATCACCTTCACCGGCTCAACCGCCACCGGCAAGAAGATCATGGAAGGCGCCAGTGCCGACCTCAAGCGGATCACGCTTGAACTGGGCGGCAATGACGCGTCGATCGTTATGCCGGACGCCGACCCCAAGAAGGTTGCCGAACAGCTGTTCTGGTCAAGCTTCTCCAACGCTGGCCAGATCTGCATCGCGGCCAAGCGCGTCTATATCCACGAGGATATCTATGACGAACTGAGCCAGGCGATTGCTGACTATGCCGCGCAGGTGAAAGTTGGCGATGGCAGCGAGCAAGGCACCGGCGTCGGTCCGATCCAGAACAAGAAGCAGTATGATCGCGTGATCGAACTGATCGAAGACGCCAAGGACAATGGCTATCAGTTCCTGCTCGGCGGCGACGTCGATCCGTCAGGCACGGGCTATTTCGTGCCGCTGACGATCCTCGACAATCCGCCCGAAGACGCGCGCATCGTAGCCGAAGAGCAATTCGGACCGGTCATGCCGCTGATGAAGTTCTCGAGCGAAGAGGAAGTGATCGAGCGCGCCAACAATTCCGAATATGGTCTTGCTGGAGCGGTGTGGACGGCTGATCCTGACAAGGGCGTCGAAATCGCTGAGCAGCTCGAAACCGGCACCGTCTGGGTCAACGAATTCCTACATCTGTCACCTTTCGCACCGTTCGGTGGCCACAAGCAGTCAGGCTTTGGCGCTGAATACGGCAAGGAAGGCCTCAAGGAATTCACGTACCCGCAGGTGATCACGGTCAAGAAGGACAATGTCCCGGCCTGATCCTGCAATCGGGAAATGAAACAGAGCGGCCGTCCGGAGCGATCCGGGCGGCCGTTTGCTTTGACAGACCCTATTCGCCTGCAGATTTGGAATGCAGCTCCAACCCGGCTGCCCAGCGCCGCTGAAAGCCACGCCAGTGATCGGCCTCGTCGGGCCCGGCAAATGTGCCATTGAGCTGCTCACCGGCAGAGACTGGCCATTGGCTGTCACTGGCGACGGGCACTGGCACATCGAGATAGCCAGCTTTGTCAGCGTCGCCCTTGAGCGTCAGATCAAGGAATGCGGCAACGAAGTGCTGATTGATCGAATTGATCCGGTCTTGCCGCCAAACGGGCTCGCTGAGAAACTCAGCCGCTCGGAACGGCGCATCCTCGGGCAGTTCAAAAGCATTGCCGACAATGTTGTGCCGCGCCTCGCGATATACCAGCATATGCCGCTGCGTGCCGGTCAGCTGGTCGAAGATCCAGCTCACCCCCTCCGCATGGTTGGAGACATCATCCTGGCTGCCTGAAACGACAAGCACCGGCACTTCGATATTGGCCAGCGTTTCGGCGCTCCACACGCGGTTGTCGGGCTGGCCACCCCAGGGTGCGAAAGCGATTACAGCGTCAACCGGGACGTCTTCACTTGCCGCCTGCTGGACCGGGACCAGCGCATCCTCCGGCACGGTGCCAAATGTCTCTGATGCGTAGTCATAGTCGCCGCCTGCGGTTGCCAGCGCGCCATAGCCACCCATCGAATAGCCGATCAGGCCAATCCGTTCGGGGTCGATCTGAGCATAAGGTGTGCCAGGATTGCTCGCGGCCTGCTCGGTCAATTGTGTGATCACCTGCCGCTGATCGAGCGAGCGACTGGCCAGCACATAGGCGAAGGAATGGATAAAGTCCGTTATGCCTTCGATCTGCATGTCATCATGATCAATCGAAGCGACGACATAGCCGCGGCTAGCAATGTGCTCAGCCAAATTGCTGAACTGGGTGCTCCAGCCATTGAAGCCATGCGACATCACGACCAGCGGATACCGGTCATCACTCGCGGACTCGGCATTCGAGAACGAGCGACCCGCAAATTCCAGCGTGAACGGCTCCATGCCCGGCGGGGTCATTTCATGCATGTAGGTGATCGGAGCGGCGCCAGCGACAGGATCTGCCGGGTAGAACAGCCTAACCGCCAAGGTACGATCTTCAAGCTCGGTGCTTCCGGTTGCCATGTCGAGCTTGCCGAAGGTCACGCGGCCAGGGAGCGTGATCGCGATTTCCTCGGTGCCCACGCTCAGATCGCCATACCGGCCCAGTTCGGGCGCTTCACCGGCATTCCCTTCATGCACTGTGGGCGAAGCGACATAGGCGGTGGTGGCCCCGGCAACGACTACGATTCCAAGGGCGGCGAGGGCGATATGGCGCTTCTTCATAGGGGTCGGTTTCTGCTCACTGGCATTAGAGGTACTTGTTATGTCTATTGTTCGCCGTCACTCATGGCAGCGATTGGCGGAGAGGGGAATAGATGGCCCATTGGCAAATCGGCGATGCGCGGATCACGGCGGTGGTCGAGCAAGAGCTGGAGATGAGCGGTCTCATCACCAAGGCCAAGCCCGAAGCTTTGGCCGAGATCCCGTGGCTCCAGCCGCATTTTGTCGATGAGAACGGCAAGATGCTGGGCCTGGTCCAGTGCTTCGTGATTGAGCTGGACGGCAAACTGACGGTCGTCGACACCTGCGTTGGCGATCAAAAGGACCTGCCGAGCGATCCAGCGTGGAATCAGAAGCTATTTGGCCTGCTCGACAATTTCCGCGCAGCCGGGTTTGATCCGGACGCGGTCGATCTGGTCCTTTGCACGCATCTCCATTTGGATCATGTCGGATTGAACACGCGGCTGGTTGATGGCGAATGGGTGCCGACATTCCCCAATGCGCGCTATCTCTTCGCCCGCACCGAATACGAATATTGGAAAGCTGAGGCGGATCAGGAACCGGTCGATCCAACGACCCTCGAAAAGCCATTCGATCGCTATCGCGCCGGCTTCCAGGCGACCCAGAAATGCGTTCACGAGCAATCGGTCGAACCCGTGATGGCGGCGGGCCTGGCAGAATTGGTCGATCCGCCTTGCGAGCCGCTGCATGGGATCAGGCTGGTGCCCAGCCCTGGCCACACTCCGGGCCATGTCTGCGTTGAGATCAACTCCGCTGGCCAGTCTGCGCTGATCACTGGAGACAGCTTTCACCACCCTTGCCAGATCGCACGCCATGACTGGGCGACAGTCGCGGATTATGACCGCGAAGGTTCGACCGCTACGCGCCTGAAGATGCTGCAGGAACTGGAGCAATCGGGCGCGATGATGCTGGGAACGCATTTTGCCGAACCAACCGGCGGGCGGATCGTCAAGGACGGTGACAGCTGGAGGCTTGATACGTGATCGATCCAGCTGAACTCGAGACCGGTCTGGAAATCGCCTTGGCTCGCGTTGGGTTGGGCGCACCCGAAGGCCTGATGCGGCTTACCGGCGGGGCAACGATGGAGAGCTGGCGCTTTGACGCCAATGGCTCAGCCTATGTCCTGCGGCGCGCGCCGAGCTTGGAATTCATGGAGGATCGACCCTACGGCCACGACGTCGAGGCGGCGATCATTCGCGCGGCGCATGCCAAAGGCGTCACCGCGCCCGAAGTGTTGGTCGAGCTGGAGCCTGATGATGGGATCGGATCGGGTTTCGTGATGCGGGCCTTGCCTGGCACACCCAATCCCAAAGAGATCCTGGCGATGGAGGATGCGGACGCTCTCCTCGGTGAAGCGGCGCGCGATCTGGCGCGGATCCATGCGCTCAAGCCGGCAGACCTGCCCGAGGGCGTGCCGGTGATGGATTATCGCGATGCGATTGCTGACCTCAAAGCTCAATTCATGGAAGCCGGCGGCGATCGCCCGATCATCGCGCTCGGCCTCAAATGGATGGAGGACAATTGCCCCGACCCGGTCGAGCCAGTGCTCAATCATGGCGATTATCGGCTGGGCAATCTGCTGGCGGAGGATTCGCGGCTGACCGGCGTGCTCGACTGGGAGCTGGCGCATTTTGGCGATCCGCATGAGGATCTGGCGTTTGGCTGCATGGCGGTGTGGCGCTTTGCGCGATACGATCGCCCCGCGCTCGGCCTTGGTTCGCTGGAGGACTATTTCGCGGCCTATGAGGCCGAAAGCGGCCGCACGGTTGATCGCGATCGGTTCCGCTATTGGATGGTGCATCGCACCGTGTGGTGGGCGATGGGCTGCCTCAGATGTGCGAAGTTCTGGCGCAGCGGGCAGGATCGCATGCTCGAACGGGTGGTGATTTCGAGGCGGACATCAGAGAACGAACTGGACTTGCTGATGTTGCTTGAGTCCGATGCGCTTGCGGACGGGATCGTGCCACAAGAACGGTTACCCGATGATCAGCTCTATTCTGGCGAGGCGCAAGTCGGTGAGATCGCCACGGCCGTCTCCGAATGGCTCGGAACCATCAAAGACAAGATGGAAGGTCACGACAGGTTTCAGCTCGCTGTCGCACGCAATGCACTGGGTATGCTCGCCCGCGAGTATGCAATCTTCCCGAGATCCGTGGATCGCGACCTCGCGCAGGACTTTCTCACCGGAAAGCGGTGCATGAAGACGGATCCGACAATCACACGCTTGCGGCGAGACGCGCTGGACAAGCTCGAAGCTGACTCTCCAAAATACCCGGCCCTCGCCGTCGCGCGCGAACTTTGGTCAGAATCCAATGAGGTGATCGAATAATGGACTTCGCCATACCCCAAGACCTGCAGGACTATCTGGTTGAGCTGGACGCCTTCATCGAGGCGGAGATCAAGCCGCTTGAACAGCAGGACGACAACATCCGCTTCTTCGACCATCGCCGCGAACATGCGCGGACCAATTGGGATGCGGGCGGTCTGCCGCGCGAGGAATGGGAAGAGCTGCTGAGGGAAGCCACTCGCCGTGCTGACACAGCTGGCCATTGGCGCTTTTCCGCGCCCAAGAAATATGGCGGCAAGGACGGCTCCAATCTGTGGATGGCGGTGATCCGCGAACATTTCGCCAAGCAGGGGCTGGGCCTCCACAACGATCTGCAGAACGAGCATTCGATCGTCGGCAACTTCCCCTTCGTCGCGATGTTCGACACATTCGGGACCGAGGCGCAGAAGGACGAATTTATCCTCGGCGGGTTTGAACGCACGCGCCGGGTCGCCTTCGGCCTGACCGAACCGCATCACGGCTCTGACGCGACCCACATGGAGACCAAAGCGGTCAAAGAAACCCGCAATGGCGTGCCCGGCTATCGCATCGATGGCGAGAAGATGTGGATCACCGGCATGCATGTCGCGAGCCATTGTGCGGTGTTCGCCCGGACCGATGGCGAGCCGGGCGATGCGCGCGGCATCTCATGCCTGCTGGTCCCCAACCCGTCCGAAGGGCTCGAGATCGAGGAGTGGATGTGGACCTTCAACATGCCGACCGATCACCCGCGCCTGTCGCTCAACAATGTCTGGGTGCCCGAAACGGCGATGCTGGGTGAGGATGGCAAAGGCCTCGCGCTGGCGCAAAGCTTTGTCCATCAGAACCGCATTCGTCAGGCGGCGTCATCTTGCGGCGCGGCGGCCTATTGCGTCGAGGAGAGCGTGCGCTACGCCCGCGAGCGCAAGCCGTTCGGCGAAGAGCTGGCGCGCAACCAGGCGATCCAGTTCCCGCTGGTCGAACTGGCAACGCAATGCGAGATGCTGCGCCTGCTGATCTTCAAGACCGCATGGGAAATGGACAATATGCCGCACAAGGAGATCGAGAAGACGATCTCTGACAAGGTGTCGATGTGCAATTATTGGGCGAACCGGCTGGTCTGCGAAGCGGCTGACCGCGCGATGCAGGTCCATGGCGGGATCGGCTATTCGCGGCACAAGCCGTTCGAGCACATCTATCGCCACCACCGCCGCTATCGCATCACCGAAGGATCGGAAGAAATCCAGATGCGCAAAGTGGGCGCTTACCTGTTCGGCTATCTTGGCCCGAAGAAGGGCATGTATGGGTGAGCAGCCTGCGCCAATTCATTCCAGTCGGGTCAATTTTCCTGCTCATCTGCAGTGCAGTTTGGATATCTGGGCTTATCGATTCCGGTCGAACAAGAGAGATTTCTGGACTGTGGCTGCTGCAATTTGAAGGATCAAACTTCTTTGAAGGTGCCACTCCAGAAACAGTCCGCAGTTATGAGCTGGATGACGCAGGCTGGCTGAGTGAATCGGATCAAATCGACTTGTCGAATTTATTGTCGGGCTATGACGAATCGGATGAATGTTGGACCGTGAAGGCCGTTCAGTTGCGTTTTCGGGGACATCGCCAAATTGGCGTCTCGGGCCATTTGGGAATGTGGAGTTCGAGCTACGAAATCGAGGAATTGCTCGAAATGAAGGTGGTTCCATGGCCCGACTGCGACAGCCCCTATGATTGGGAGCCCAGGTGACAATGTATCATTGGGTTAACCTCTAGCAATATCCTTACGCATGGCTACTCTCTCGTTTCAGGACAGGGAGAGACTCGCATGCGCCGTTCCGCATTCCATTCGATTGCATCCGCATTTCTGGCTGGCTCGATGCTAGCCATGCCGGCATCGGCCTGGGCTGATGATCATGAAGGCGAAGACGCCGGTTGGGATGTTGAAGCACCCAAGGGTGCGAACATCCAGCAAGTGCAGATCATCACCGATGAAGGCACCTGGATGGATGTCGATGTCTCGCCTGATGGACAGACGATCGCCTTCACGCTGTTGGGTGACATCTACACCATGCCGATCACGGGTGGCACACCGACCCGGATCGCTGAGGGTTTGTCGTGGGAAGTCCATCCGCGTTTCTCGCCAGATGGATCGAGGATCGCATTCACGTCCGATCGAGGCGGCGGCAACAATATCTGGATCATGAACGCCGATGGATCGGACAAGCGCCAGCTGACCAAGGAACAGTTCCGCTTGCTCAACCAGCCGACCTGGTCTCCCGATGGGCGGTTTATCGCGGCCAAGAAGCACTTTACGACTGCGCGTTCGCTCGGCACCGGCGAGATCTGGCTCTACCACGTTTCAGGAGGCGGTGGTGTCCAGGTCGTCAAGCGCGCCAATGAGAGCCTGCAGAAAGAGCTGGGCGAGCCGATCTTTTCTGCTGACGGCTCCGCCATTTACTACACCCGCAACACCACCTCAGGGAACACCTTCATCTACGCGCAGGATTCGGTGTCCGGGATCTTCGCGATTGAGAGACACGACCTTGCCACTGGGGAAGTGACCACGGCGGTTGACGGGTTTGGTGGAGCCGTGCGCCCCACGCCATCGCCCGATGGCACCGCGATCGCCTTCGTCCGGCGCGACAAGGGCCAGTCGCAATTGTGGATCAAGGACATCGCCAGCGGGCGCGAGAGCATGATCTATGGCGAGCTGGATCTTGATGTGCAGGAAACCTGGGCCGTCACCGGTGTCTACCCCAATATGGATTGGACGCCTGACGGCCAATCGATCGTCTTCTGGGCGGGCGGTAAGCTGCGCAGGGTAGATCGCGACGGCAGCAATCCGAGCGTGATCCCCTTCACGATTGACGACAGCAGGGGCGTGGCCGACGCACCGCGCCCCGTGATCGACGTGGCGCCTGACCAATTCGTCACGACGATGCCGCGCTTTGGCGTGATGTCACCCGATGGCAGTCGAGTCGTGTTCGAAAGCCTCGGCAAGCTGCATTTCAAATCGGCAATGGGACGCGATGCGCCGCGGCCTTTGACCGGAGATCTGAGCGACACGATCGAGCTGTGGCCGGCCTTTTCGCGCGATGGCAGCCAGTTGACCTATATCCGCTGGAGCGATGAAAGGCTCGGCGAAGTCGTCGTGGCCGATGCAAATGGGCAGAATCCGCGCGTGGTGACCAATCAGCCCGGCCATTACGCGCATCCTCAATTCTCACCTGATGGCAGCATGATCGCGTTTGAGAAGCGCTCGGGCGGTTATCTGACCGCGCCCGAATATTCCGAAAATGTCGGCATTTATGTGGTGCCCAGCGCCGGCGGTGAAGCCAGCATGGTCACTCGTAATGGCGCCAATCCGCAATTTGGCGCGCAGAATGATCGGATCTTCATGACCAGCTTTGGCGGTGGCGTGCTGTCGCTGGTTTCGTCTGATTTGGACGGCGAAAAGCGGCGGACCCATGCGACAGGCAATCTGGCGAGCGATTTCCGCGTCGCACCGGACGGTCGCACGATCGCCTTCCGGCAAAATTACGAAGTGTTCGCCATGCCGCTGCTTCCGGGCGGTATGCCAGTCAGCGTCAGTGAGACGAGTGGTGCAGTTCCGATCACCAAGGTGAGTACAGGGGGTGCTGACTATCTTGGCTTTGCGCGCGGTGGCGACACAGTGTTCTGGTCAATCGGTGCTGAAATGCGCAGCGCCAATGTGCCTGACCTGTTCCGCAGCGGGCCCAAGGGCGAAGGCGATGAGGGCTTCGATCCGCCCGAATCTGGCATTTCGATGGCGATGACCGTCCAGTCGAGCAAGCCGGTCGGCACGGTCGCAATCGTGGGTGCCAAAGTGCTGACCATGGCGGCGGGCCTCGAAATGGAAGATCCTGGCGCGATCGAGGATGCGACGATCCTGATCGAAGGCGACCGAATTGTGGAGGTTGGTCCATCGCGTCGGGTCAGAGTGCCTGACGAAGCCGTCGTGATCGATGCCAGCGGCAAGATCGTGGTGCCGGGCTATGTCGATGCGCACGCGCATGGGCCGCACGGCGCCAATGATTTGATACCGCAACAGAACTGGCGCTTGGTGCAGGACCTCGCCTTGGGGATCACGACCTTTCACGATCCGTCCAACCAGGCTAGCCACATCTTCGCATCAGCTGAACGTCAACGCGCAGGACTGCTCTTGGCGCCGCGGATCTTTTCGACCGGAGAGATCGTCTATGGCGCCAAGGCGCCGGGCTTCTATGCCCGCATCGACTCCTATGAGGATGCGCTGGCTCACGTGCGGCGGATCAAGGCGCAGGGCGGCGTAGCGATCAAGAATTACAACCAGCCGCGGCGCGAGCAGCGTCAGCAAGTTGCGATGGCGGCAGCGGAAGAGGGTATGCTGGTCGTGGCCGAAGGCGGATCGCTGTTCGGCATGGATATGAACCTGATCGCCGATGGCAACTCAACCATCGAGCACAACATCCCGGTCGACGTGATGTATGAGGATGTGCTGCAATTCTTCAGTCAGTCGCAGACCAATTACACTCCGACCATTGTTGTGACCTATGGCGGTCTGGCTGGCGATCCATACTGGCGCCAGGCGACCGATGTGTTCGATCACCCACTGCTGGTCCATTCGAGCCCCAAGCAATTGCTGGCGGATACCGCCCGGCGCACCAAAGCGCCCGAATGGGCCTTCGTCGATGATGATGCTTCGCGCGAAGCCAAGAAATTGGTCGAGCGCGGGGTCAAAGTCTCGATCGGCGGGCACGGCCAGCAGGCGGGCATCGCGTCGCATTGGGAAATGTGGAGCTTTGGACGCGGTGGGATGAGCCCGGTGATGGCGCTTAAGACAGCGACCATACTGCCCGCGCAATCTCTGGGCATGGACGGCGATGTCGGCTCAATCGAAGTCGGCAAGCTCGCCGACTTGTTGATCCTGACCGAAGATCCAAGCCTCGACATCCGCGATTCCGACAAGATCGAAGGCGTGATGCAAGGCGGGCGGCTCTATGACGCCAAGACCATGAATGAGGTGATGACAGGCACGGCTGAGCGCCGCGCCTATTGGTGGGAGCACGGTGAAGACGACAGCGCCGGCGAGGAATGACTAGTCTGCGATTGCTCCGGCGATAATTCGCGCGGCATCAGGCGGATCCTGGAAGGGATGGAAATGCGTCATGTCGGGTCGGTACAGATCCGTCCCGTTGGGAATGGTCGATGCCAGCTCCGGCCAGGTCGGAGACCCTTTGAAATCCATGATGTCGAGCTGTTTGGCGCGCACCACCAGGACAGGCATTGAGAGGCCTCTGGCGGCCTCGTGGATGCCTTTGTTGGATCTACTACTCCCATATACGCTGGCTTCCATTTCGGGCGCACAGGCCAGCTCTACGGCCCCCTCAGAGGGTTTTGGCAGCACTCCGTAGCGACAGTAATCCTCGAACACTCTCCGATCGAAAATATTGTAGGGATCGCGATCTTCAAACCGGGCGATCATCTCTTCAACCGAGGCGAAATCACGCTTGCGGCGCGCAGTTGGATGCGGCTCGCCAACTTCGGCTGTGGCTTCATAGAAGCGTGGATCCAGAATGACCGGATCGAACAGGACGAGCTGCCGAAAACGATCGGGCTGGTCCGCGGCGCATTGGGTCAGCACATGCGCGCCCATAGAGTGCCCGATCCCATCCGCTTCCGAGATATCCAGCTGATCGAGAAAGCCGAGGACGTCATCGATCACGAGCCGCCAATTGTCTATCGGCTCCCCAGTGCTGCGTCCGTGACCGCGCAGATCGAGCGCATAGATCTGGCGATCGGGAAAATGCTCGATCACCGCATCCCACACGCGGGCGTGAAAACCGGTTGCATGCGCGAACACCATTGGCGGCTGGATGCCAAGCGGATCGCCGGCCCATTCAAAATAGGCCAGCGAGATGCCGTTGACGTCGATTGCGTGTTGACTGGGCTGCATGCAGCGGTCCTTTAGCGCTGCTTCCGCACCACGCCAGCTATTGTTTTTGCCCAGCTATTGTTCTTGCGACGCGCCGCCTTCCGGCTCTGGCAAAGCCGATCTCAGCAGGATGAAGCCTAGCACTGCGGCGATCAGTGAGCCGGAAAGCACGCCGAGTTTGACCGCATCAACCTGGGCCGGATCGGCGAAAGCGAGATTGCCGATAAACAGGCTCATGGTGAAGCCAATCGCTGCGAGCAGGGACAGGCCGTGGATTTGCCGCCAGCCGATCCCTTCGGGCAGTTTCGCAAGGCCGGTCTTCACTGCCAGGAAGGAGAAGCCAAAGATCCCGACTTGCTTTCCGATCAGCAAGCCCAGCGCGATGCCGAGCGGCAGGGGTGCGAGCAGATCGGCCGGAGACAGACCGATCAATGTCACCCCGGCATTGGCGAAGCCGAAGATCGGGATGATCAGAAACGCGACCCAGATGTGTAGACCATGCTCCATATGTTCGAGCAAGCGTCCACCATCGCGCGCAACCATCGGCACCATCATCGCCGCGGCGACGCCAGCAAGCGTCGCGTGGACACCCGATTTGAGCACGAACACCCACATGATCACCGTCAGTAAGACATAGGGCATGCTGGCCGCCAGCTTGAGCCGGTTGACCACGAACAGCGCGCCGAATGTGATCGCGGCGCCGAGCAGCATTTCAGTGTCGAGCGTGCCCGAATAGAACAGCGCGATAATAGCGATCGCGGCGATGTCATCGATCACCGCGATGGCCAGCAAAAGGGCCTTCAGTGCGACAGGTACTCGTGGCCCCAGGAGAGAGAGCACGCCAAGCGCAAATGCAATATCGGTGGCGGCTGGGATCGCCCAGCCTGCCGAGTTCTCGGGCGAGCCGGAATTGAGGCCGATATAGATCAGCGCTGGGATGGCGATGCCGCCCAATGCCGCGATCAGCGGTAGCGAGGCTT
>Ga0207422_1004004_pt1 | contig 13090 bp, 14 predicted proteins | sample MarCyaLeptolynsp_FD_187757 | JGI IMG/M metagenome (GOLD analysis project Ga0207422, IMG submission 187757) | Marine cyanobacterial communities from Panama - species 1 Leptolyngbya sp. (SPAdes) | ecosystem: Environmental > Aquatic > Marine > Unclassified | place: Panama: Panama City | collected...
GATGAGTTTCATGCGCGTTTTTCTGCGCGTGCACGTTCCTATCGATATATCATTTATAATCATCCTGTAAGGCCAGCACTATTATCTAATCGGGCTTGTTGGGAGCGTTTGCATCTAGATGAAAAGTATATGCAAGAGGCTGCCCAGCACCTTATTGGTGAACATGATTTCACTAGTTATCGTGCACTGGCTTGCCAGGCTAAGAACCCAGTGCGAACAATTACCAAGCTTGAAATTACAAGGCAGGGGTCGTTGGTAATAATAGACATTACTGCGAATGGGTTTTTGCATCATATGGTGCGAAATGTATCGGGAGTGTTAATGAGTATTGGTAAGAAAGAACATTCACCGCAATGGGCGCAAGAAGTGCTAGTGAATAAAGATCGTGCTTGTGCTGGGGTTACAGCACCTGCACAGGGGTTATACTTCATGTCCGTTGAGTATGATGCTAAATATGAACTGTAGCGTGCGAAACTAATTAGTTGGTTAATATGCAAAGAACGCGAATAAAATTTTGCGGTATTACCCGTGAAGAAGATATGCAACAGGCCGTGTCATTAGGGGTGGATGCGGTGGGATTGGTGTTTGCTGCGAACAGTCCACGTGTAGTGGATGTACAACAAGCATGTACGTTAATTGACCGCTGTGGGCCTTTTGTTACGCGTGTAGGGTTATTCATGGATCAAGATGCGAGTACAATCAATAACATAATTCGCCAGGTACCGCTCGATATGCTGCAATTTCATGGCAATGAGCCGGAACAGTTGTGTACTTCATTTGGTATGCCCTATTTAAAAAGTGTGGCAATGGGTGGTACAGACACTACGCTTGAGAGTACTGGCTACGCATCGGCAGCAGCGTTACTGCTTGATAGTAATGAACTAGGGCAGCCAGGAGGCTCGGGCAAGACATTTAACTGGCAGAAAGTCCCGCAGTTAAGTCGTCCTATTATCATTGCGGGTGGCTTGGATGCCGACAATGTCGGTTTGGCAATTGAGCAATTAGCTCCTTATGCAGTTGATGTCAGCAGTGGTATTGAATCTGCCAAAGGCAAAAAAGATAGCAATAAAATGAAAGACTTTATTAAGTCTGTGAGAGTAGCAAATGAACGCTAATGTAAAAGAGAAACAGCTTGCGAGCATGGAAATGCCTGATGAGAATGGCCACTTTGGTATTTATGGTGGCCGTTTTGTTGCGGAAACGCTGATGACTCCATTGGAAGAGCTGGAAACAGCGTATATGGCGTGCCGTCAAGATGAAGCATTTTTAAAAGAATTCGATGAGGATTTAGCTCACTATGTGGGCCGACCTAGTCCGCTCTATTTTGCCCAGCGCTTAACTGAGCATTGGGGTGGCGCGCAAGTTTATTTGAAACGCGAAGATTTAAACCATACTGGCGCGCACAAGATTAATAACACAATCGGCCAAGCTTTACTTGCCAAGCGCATGGGTAAAACGCGCATTATTGCTGAAACAGGTGCCGGCCAGCATGGTGTTGCCAGTGCCACGATTGCAGCACGTCTGGGATTAGAGTGTGTTGTCTATATGGGGGCTGATGATATTCAACGTCAGGCGCCTAATGTTTATCGTATGCGTTTATTAGGCGCGACAGTAGTTCCGGTAACTTCTGGTTCACGCACACTCAAAGATGCGCTTAACGAAGCATTACGTGATTGGGTGACTAATGTGGACAATACTTTTTATATTATTGGTACTGTCGCCGGGCCACACCCGTATCCTTTGTTAGTAAGAGATTTTCAAACCGTGATTGGGCGTGAAGCACGCCAACAGAGTTTGCAGCAAACAGGCAAGTTGCCTGATGCATTAGTCGCATGTGTAGGTGGTGGTTCAAATGCGATTGGTTTGTTTCATCCATTTTTGCCTGATGCTGAAGTAAAAAAATATGGTGTAGAAGCAGGTGGGGATGGATTGGATACCGGCAGGCACTCGGCACCATTGAATGCGGGTAGCCCTGGTGTATTGCATGGTAATCGCACTTATTTAATGGAAGATAACAACGGTCAGATCATCGAGACACATTCGATCTCTGCAGGACTTGATTACCCAGGCGTAGGGCCAGAGCATTCATGGTTAAAAGATGCGGGCAGTGTTGACTATGTGACTGTCACAGATGATGAGGCACTGGCAGGATTTCATGAGTTAACTCGTATTGAAGGAATCATTCCTGCATTAGAAAGCAGTCATGCGCTGGCATATACCAAAAAGCTTGCCAAGCAGATGCAACAAGACCAAACCATTATTGTCAATTTGTCTGGACGTGGTGATAAAGATATTAATACTGTCGCGCGTATCGAAGGGATAGATTTGTGAGCCGAATTAAACACTGTTTGGCAGGATTAAAAGCCAATAATCAAAAAGCATTAATTAGCTATGTCACAGCGGGTGATCCGCATCCAACAAAAACAGTCGATATCATGCATGCCTTAGTTGAGGCGGGTACAGATATTATAGAGCTAGGCGTACCATTTTCTGACCCGATGGCAGATGGGCCGGTAATACAGCTAGCCTGTGAAAGGGCTTTGAAACATGGAACATCATTGCACGACGTGGTTGACCTTGTTAAAGCGTTCCGTAAACAAAATTCAACTACTCCAGTAGTGTTGATGGGCTATCAAAATCCGATAGAGATATTTGGTGTTGAAGAGTTTGCAAAAACTGTTTCAGGTATCGTTGATGGAGTAATTACTGTTGACCTCCCTCCTGAAGAAGGTCATCAAATTTCAGAAATGTACAAATCGGAAAATATTGATCCAATTTATTTACTTGCCCCCACCACCGGTGGCCAACGCATACAAATGATTGCCGATCTGGCATCAGGCTTTTTATATTACGTGTCCTTCAAAGGAATAACTGGTGCAAGTCGACTTGATGTTGGCAGCGTAGAACAAAAAGTTGCTGAAATACGTCAGCATACAGAATTGCCAGTAGCAGTAGGGTTTGGTATTAAAGACGCGCAAACCGCAAGATTGGTGGCGGCATGCTCAGATGCTGTGGTAGTCGGTAGCGCGATTGTATCCATACTGGCCGAGCACGGAGATGACATGCCTAACGCCCTGGCAAGGGTTAAATCGCTATTGCGTGACATTAAGGATGCATTGGATAATAGCGGCTCTATACAAAATATCGCCTAATAATTCCCCAATACAAGATATAACATGAGCTGGTTAGAGAAACTTATGCCGTCGCATATTCGTACTGAGAGTACGTCTAAGCGCAAAGTGCCCGAAGGATTATGGGACAAATGCCCTCAATGTAGTGCCGTTTTATACGGTGCTGAATTGGAACGTAACCTCCAGGTCTGTCCTAAATGTGGTCATCATTTACGTATAAGCGCACGTAGTCGAGTACAGTACTTTCTTGACGAAGGTGAGCAGATTGAGATTGGTGAAGAATTAGAACCAAAAGATTTTTTGAAATTCAAAGATTCAAAAAAATATAAAGATCGTTTGTCGGCAGCAACCAAAAGCACTGGCGAAAAAGATGCACTCATTGTGTCCCAGGGTAAGCTCAAGGGTATGCCTGTAGTAGTGGCTGCATTTGAATTTAATTTTATGGGCGGCTCAATGGGTTCGGTGGTTGGTGAGCGCTTTCTTATGGGGGTTAAGCGTAGCATTGCCGAAAGTATTCCCTTTGTATGTTTTTCAACAAGTGGTGGCGCACGTATGCAAGAAGCGTTGATGTCGCTCATGCAAATGGCAAAAACCAGTGCGGCCTTAACCAAACTTTCGGAACAAAGATTACCATTTATATCTGTGTTGACTGACCCTACCATGGGCGGTGTGTCCGCAAGTTTTGCTATGTTAGGTGATGTGCATGTTGCAGAACCTAATGCATTGATTGGTTTTGCTGGGCCGCGTGTTATCCAGCAAACGGTGCGCGAAACTTTGCCAGAAGGGTTTCAACGCAGTGAGTTTTTACTTGAGCATGGTGCGATTGATATGATCGTTGAAAGAAAAGAACTGCGTAATAGAATCCACAATGTGTTACGTATTTTAACTGATCGCGTTGTTTAGCCCTTACAGTAAAGCAATTTAGTAATCCCAGCTTGTTTTAATTTAGCGCCGAGATGAAATATAAAACGCTTGATGATTGGCTGGCATGGCAAACGACTTTGCATGCGCGCGAAATTGAGTTAGGGCTTGATAGAATATCTGAAGTTGCCACACGTTTAAATTTGCTGAACTGTCCATTCCCGGTCATAACTGTGGCTGGTACCAATGGTAAAGGTTCTACAGTCGCCATGCTGAGTACTATCTTGCATCATGCGGGCTACAAAGTCGGCACTTATACCTCGCCGCATATTATTCACTACAATGAACGTATTCGTATTGGCTTAAGATGTGTCGTAGATGAGCAATTGTGCACCTCTTTTGAAAAGATTAATCAAGCGCGAGGTGACATCAGCCTAAGTTTTTTTGAATTTGCAACACTAACTGCTTTAGATGTTTTTCATAACAACAAAGTTGATGTTGCGGTATTAGAAGTAGGGTTGGGCGGACGTTTAGATGCGACAAATATTATCGACTGCGATCTGGCTTTTGTGACCAGTATTGGTTTGGATCACACTGAGTGGCTGGGAGATAATAGAGAGTCAATTGGCCGTGAGAAAGCTGGCATTTTTAGAGCCGATACGCCGGCAATCAGTGGTGATGCCGATCCACCTGCGTCAATCAAGGCAAGTGCCGATAATGTGGGTGCACAGTTATTTCAGTTAGATCAGGATTTTCGATATCAAGTAGCCAAAACTTCTTGGTCTTTCTTTACTGAGAACTATGAGTTGCATGGTTTGCCATTACCAAATTTATCCGGCGCAGTGCAGATCCAAAATGCCGCCAGTGTGATAATGGGGTTGCACTGCATCAAACAGCAGTTGCCTATCCATATTGATGCCGTCGAGACGGGCTTGCGGGAAGTTACCCTTGAAGGTCGTTTTCAACGTATTGTTAAAGACTGTGAAATTATTCTTGATGTTGCTCATAATTACGACAGCGCAAAGATATTGTCTGAGAATTTAATGGCCTTGCCCAAGCCACAAAAAACTATTGCTGTGTTTGCGGTGCTAAACGATAAAGATGTCGATGGTATTGTGTCATTAGTGCACGAATATATTGATGATTGGTATATCTCACAGGTTAATTCACCGCGTCGTATGGAGTTAGATCAAGTAGAACAGTCACTTATGAAGCAAAGCTCAAAACCCCGAGTGGTCAGGTTTGATTCCGTTGAAAGTGCTTATGCGCAGGCCCAACTTGATGCCCATGAAGGCGATCGTATTATTGTGTTTGGTTCTATTTTCACCGTCTCGGAAGTGCTGGCGAGTGAGTCATAACTACCGTACCGTCTTTACAGTTTATGTCTAGATGTTTCGCAAGTCGCTCTTGGTTTATGTAGAATGACGCTATTATTTTTCTTCATTTGAATATATCAACCTAGTGGATTCGACCCTCAAATATAGAATAGTTGGTGCGACTGTGCTGTTGTCGCTAGCTGTGATTTTTATCCCGATGATATTGGATGGGTCGGGTAAAGAGTCAGTAACAACCATTGATATGGAGATACCTCCCGAGCCAACACTAATCTTTTCTGATGAAATAGAAGAACGCGTGCAAACACCGGCACCTGGGCATATTGCCGATAAGGCCCCTCCTGAACAGACAGATTCGGTCGATATTAAAGAAAATATCGTGCCCGAAGTCATTGTCGACAAAGACACTAAGCCAGAATTGCTAAGTTGGGTGGTGCAAGTCGGTGCATTTGGTGAAAAAGAGAAAGCCGTGGCTATGCAGCAACGATTGCTGGATGCTGGGTTCGATGCCCTAGTTGAAGTAGGGAAAAGTAAAGGCAAAGATTATTTTCGGGTGAAAGTGGGGCCGGTTCTTTCTCAGGACGAAGCGGTAAAGATCAAAGATAATTTAGCAAAGAAATTAAAACTTGATACAGCATTTGTTACTCGTTATCCGCGCACGGGTGAATAGTAAAGCACGGTACTGAAATGGCTGAAATAACTTGGATAGATATTATTATTGTTGTCATTTTCTTAATCTCGACAACAATTGCGCTATTAAGAGGTTTTGCGCGTGAGGTAGTATCTATTGTTACCTGGGTGGCCGCTATTTGGTTGGCATTAACCCAGTCGGAACAAGTGTCTCATTTGCTACCTGAAGCAATTGATAGTGCCAGCCTTTCGTTTGGTGAAAAAGAATATGGTACAAATATACGTGTAGGTATTGCTTTCGTTTTGATTATGGTAGGCGTGTTAGTATTTGGTGCGCTGGTTAATTTTGTGCTCAGCCAGATTATGAAAGCTCAAATCCTTAAGGGTGTAGATCGTATGCTTGGTATGTTATTTGGCTTGTTACGTGCTTCTGTGATTACAGTAATTTTAATTATGACGGCGTCAGCCTTTACGACTTTGCCGCAAACTTCAACCTGGCAAGCTTCGCAACTGATTAAACCATTTGAACAGGCCGCCGTATGGGTGGTTGACCAATTACCTGAGCGTTATGCACAACAGTTTAGAATGCCTGTTAAAGTGCCCAGCGCAGAAATCCAACTATAGAGAGTCAATATGTGTGGAATAGTAGGAATTATTGGAAGCGATCAGTTAAATCAGGAATTGTATGATGGCTTAACTGTATTGCAGCACCGTGGTCAGGATGCAGCAGGGATAGCAACCTCGGAGGGCAGTCGTGTATTTCAACGTAAAGGCAATGGATTAGTAAGGGATGTATTTCAGGATCGCCATATGCAACAAATGCGTGGGCGTATGGGGATTGCACATGTGCGTTATCCTACCGCGGGCAGTTCTTCGTCAGCTGAAGCGCAACCTTTTTATGTGAACTCACCTTATGGCCTAACTCTGGGACACAATGGTAATTTAACTAATGCGGATGAGTTGAAGCGTGAGCTCTATAATGATGACCGTAGACATATTAATACTAACTCTGATTCTGAAATTCTGCTTAATGTGCTAGCGCATGAACTGATTCACACTGGCCAGAAAAAACTTTCTCCGCGCACTATTTTTGATGCCGTACGCGGTGTGCATCGTCGATGTGAGGGTGCTTTTGCCGTGGTTGCAATGATCTGTGGTTTTGGAATCGTGGCCTTTCGCGATAAACATGGCATAAGGCCACTGGTTTATGGCGTCAAAGAAACCAGTCATGGCAAACAGTATATGGTGGCTTCGGAAAGTGTTGCGCTTGATGTGTTGGGGTATGAATTGATTGGTGACGTAAAACCCGGGGAAGCTATTCTAATCGAGGAAAATGGACAATTTCATTCTCAACTATGTGCAGAGCAGGCCGTATATGCGCCATGTATTTTTGAGTATGTATATTTCGCGCGTCCGGATTCAATTATAGAAAATGTCTATGTGCAAAAAGCACGTATGCGCATGGGGCAACGTCTAGCGCAAAAAATATTAAAGGAATGGCCTAATCACGATATTGATGTTGTGATTCCTATCCCTGATACCAGCCGTACCGCAGCATTGGAAATGGCACATGTGTTGGAATGTAAGTATCGAGAAGGATTTATTAAGAATCGTTACATTGGGCGCACATTTATTATGCCGGGCCAGACTTTGCGTAAGAAATCGGTCAGGCAGAAATTAAACCCTATAAGTCTGGAATATAAAAATAAAAATGTACTGCTGGTTGATGATTCTATAGTGCGTGGTACAACATCCAAAGAAATTGTACAAATGGCAAGAGAGGCGGGGGCGAAAAATGTTTATTTTGCATCTGCTTCGCCGCCGGTAAGATTCCAGAATGTTTATGGCATTGATATGCCGGCAGCGAATGAGCTGATTGCACATGGTAAAAATATTAGTGAAGTGTGCAATGAAATTGGCGCGGACAAATTATTTTATCAGGATATTGATGATTTGATCTGGTCGGTACGCAAAGGTAATAAAAAGCTTAAGCAGTTTGAAACATCGGTCTTCACTGGAGAGTATGTAACAGATATTGGTGATGATTACTTGCGTTCATTAGAAGTTGTACGCAGTGATGCAAGTAAATCTACACAGCCAGAAGATTATGCTTCAAGCATTGATATGATTAATAGCTTGTAATAACCGAGTGTAGTGTCAGACACTTCTGTCGAGATGCAAAAGCTACTTGCAGATATTGCAGATAGATTTCCTGCAGCTATAACCCAGCCCTGGATATTGGTAGATACCTCAAAGCAATACTTATATCTGGTTAATTCCGGTGTTTTGGGAAACTGCTATCCAATTTCGACTTCCAAGTATGGATTGGGTGAAGAGCAGGATAGTTATAAGACCCCGCAAGGTGCGCATGTGATTGCGCAAAAAGTGGGTGATGATTGTGAGCCTAATGAAATATTACGCGCACGCCAGCCTACAGGTGAATGTGCTGAAATAATTTCACAAGCTGTCAGCTCGCAACAGGATTTAGTATTAACTAGAATTCTTTGGCTAAAGGGATTGGAGCTGGGCAAGAATCTTGGTGAAGGCATGGATTCATTCCAGCGTTATATTTATATTCATGGTACACAAGAAGAAGGTCTGATAGGCACTCCAGCATCACATGGTTGTGTGCGCATGCTGAATCGTGATGTGATTGAATTGTATGCCAGTGTTGAGGAAGATACTTTTGTATATATTAATTAACAGAGTATTAATATCAGCTTTAATTTTACTACTGTCAGTAAACATAGGGTTTGCTGAATCGCAGTCGAATCACCAGCACAAGTCGCAGTTTCAGTTGGCGATTGAAAAAATATATAGCCTGTCTACAGATTCTTTGAGCTTAAGTTCTATTCCTTTTTGTCGGCAATACACTTGCCAGGAAATTATTAACATTGCGATTCCCAAAAAGGAATGGTTGCAGGCAACACAATTACTGAATAAAAAACCACGCTCCGCCAGTTTGGAACGGGCATTGCTGACAGAAGTCTTCAGTCGTATGGAAGTCATACTGGGTCGTATAGCGCGCACTCAGTATGATATTGGCGGGACTTTCAGGGTCGATAGAATGCCGCAGGTTAATAGCATTCAACTCGATTGTGTAGATGAAGCTTTTAATATGTATGTGTTTTTTAATCTGTTAAAAAATGAGGGCAGGTTATATTGGCATGAGGTAGGGAATATTGTGCATAGAGGCTGGTTGTTTGATATGAATTACCCGCATACAGCGCTTACAGTGATTGATAAAAACACCCGTGAGCAGTTTGTCATTGATTCCTGGTTCCATGACAATGGGCGGCCTCCCGAGCTGCTTTCACTGCATCGTTGGAAGTCGGGCTGGACACCGGCAGATTTTAGATAAGAAAAAAGTTCGCCAGCTGAATATATCTATTGTATTCTCGCGCCTTTAATTTAATTCGCAATAAAGACAAAGTATGGATGCCCAACAACTCAAGCAAGCACGTGAACAGGTTCTGAAAATTTTTGAGGCAGGGGTTGCTCGCGTCAAAGGTGACAATGCAGTTGTTGGTTTCTTAAATACGCATGCCCTGGCAGGTGACTATCACATGATTGCGGTCGGTAAAGCGGCTTCATCTATGGCGTTAGGTGCTTTATCAGTACTTGATAAACAAATTGTGAATGGTCTTGTTGTTACTAAACATGACCATACCGAAGAAGAGCTGCGCAGCTATAAGCAAGTCACTACCATGGAGTCTGATCATCCTGTTCCGGGTGAGCCAAGTTTGGCAGCAGGTAAAGCGGTGGTTGATTTTGTTAAAGCCGCTCCCAGTGATGCTAAATTTTTAATATTATTTTCTGGTGGTGCCTCTAGTTTAATGGAGGTATTGGCAGATGGAATGACATTGGAAAAATTAGCCGAGCTTAATAAAGTGTTGTTATCGATTGGTTATGACATCACGCAAATGAATCAAATTCGGCGTGCTATTTCTCATATTAAAGGTGGCAGGCTGGCCAACTTTATTGCCGGACGTGAAACGTTAGCCTTGCTTATTTCCGATGTACCGGGTGATGATCCTGCAGTAATTGGTTCCGGGCCGCTAACGCCAGTGGATGAAGATATTACTCAACTTGATTTGCCTGAATCGATTACTTCAATCTTAGAAGGAGTGACATTTACGCCAGCTGCAAAACAGGAGATGTTTGCCAATGTTGACACACATGTGATTGCAACCCTGGATGATGCAAAGCATGCCGCAGCTTCATGTGCTGAATCTTTGGGTTTCGATGTCACTACACACGCAGAATTTATGCAAGGCAATGCAGAACAAAAAGCGGTTGAGTTATGCCAGTCATTACAGTCAGCAAAAACTGGCATCCATATCTGGGGTGGTGAGACATCATTAATCCTGCCTGATAATCCAGGTCGTGGAGGGCGCAATCAGCATCTTGCCGGTGTTGCTGCACGTGAACTGGCTGGCAACAATAATGTTGTATTTTTAGCTGCGGGTACAGATGGTACCGATGGGCCAACACCTGACGCGGGTGGTTTGGTCGATGGGCAAACAGTGGCGCGCGGTAATCAAAAAAACCTAAATGTCAGCGACTATCTTGCTACCGCTGATGTTGGTAACTATCTCATCAACACAGGTGATTTAGTAACAACTGGGCCAACCGGTACTAATGTGATGGATTTGGTTGTCGCGCTTAAACAGTAGAGTTGTGTTTTTTGACCGCGTTAAAAAAGCGTTACTGGAAAATAGCCCACACAGGAAAATAAAACTTGTTAATGCTATTTATACGAACATGCTAGCTGATCAGGTTCAATTTGTTCAGCATAATAAAATAGATACTATTGAAATTCCCGGGCGACCTGAAAATCCCGAACTTGTCCATCCCAGTAAAGTCACGCGCCGCAAACTGAATTCTACTCAAGGCCGCATTGCCTTAGTACATGCTATTTGTCACATAGAGTTTAATGCGATTAACCTCGCATTGGATGCGTGCTATCGATTTCAAGCCATGCCCAAACAATATTACTGCGATTGGATGCGCATAGCTACGGAAGAGTCCAAACACTTTTTGCTGTTGCAGGAGCGCCTCTCTCAACTGGGTTCATTTTATGGTGAGCTATGTGCGCACAATGGTTTGTGGGAAATGGCTATTAAAACTCAGCATAGTGTTGTAGAGCGCATGGCGCTGGTGCCAAGAGTATTGGAGGCGCGGGGACTGGATGTCACGCCGGGAATGATTGAGCGGCTTGAATCAGTGGATGATTTAGACACAGTTAAAATTTTACATATTATTCTGCGTGAAGAAATCGGTCACGTTGAGATTGGCACACATTGGTTCAGGTATGCTTGTGAGCAACAGCAGTTAGATTCTGAATCCACCTTTATCTCTTTATTGAAACAATATGACGTGAGTGTGGGTATTGGTCCTTTGCATATCGAGGCACGTCAACAGGCTGGGTTTAGTGACACAGAATTAAAAGCACTTAGTTGAGTTTTTATATTTCTGAAAAACTTTGTAAATCCATACCTTCAGGTGTCACTGATAGCGCACTACCTTGAGTGTACCAATCACCAAGCACGGCGCGTTTGCAAGCTTGCTTGTTTAAGGAAAATTCATGGATGCCCGGCCGGTGCGTGTGCCCGTGAATTAGCTGGGTAGTTTTGTTTCTTGTTAAGGCTGCTTCCACTGCATGCTGATTAACATCCATAATGTCTGCCGGTTTTTCAGCAACGGCTTGTGTGGAAGTATTCCTTAATTTTTCAGCCAGGTTCAGGCGGGTGTTCACAGGCAAACGTAAAACCAGCCATTGAAGAAATTTGTTGTGTGTTTTCTTTCTAAAATTCTGGTATGCAATGTCATCGGTGCACAGTGTATCACCATGCATAAGCAGAATGTTTTGATCGTAGATAGTAGCGACGTATTCTTCATTGATTAAGCGAACGCCTGTTTGCTCCGCAAAGCGTTGCGCTACCAGGAAGTCTCTATTGCCATGCAGAAAATACACCGGCACATTGTTTTGCGTGACACGCTTGAGTGCGTGAAAAGTGTCCTGGTATTCCTGGTAAGGAGCGTCATCACCAATCCAGTATTCAAACAAATCGCCGAGAATATATAAAGCGTCTGCATGCAGCGCGCGTTGTAATAAAAATTGATTGAAAAGATCGACTACCGCCGATCTTTTCGCATCCAAGTGAATGTCTGAGACAAACAGTGTCTCTTGCATTTATTTTTGACGAGGCTGGTTAATCAACAACACTAGCTTTTTCTATCACAACAGGTTCTAGCGGTACATTTTGATGCATCCCGCTGTTGCCGGTTGCTACTTCTTCAATCGTCATTACAACATCGAGGCCAGCAGTCACTTGTCCAAAAACTGCGTAGCCCCAACCATGAGGTGACTCACTGGTGAAATCTAGATTGGGGTTATCAACGACATTAATGAAAAATTGTGCGGTCGCCGAGTGAGGGTCTGGTGTGCGTGCCATAGCAATAGAGCCTTTGACATTTTTCAAACCATTACTGGCCTCATTCTGAACAGGGTCATTGGTTGGTTTTTGCTGCATGTCAGCATCAAAGCCGCCGCCTTGAATCATGAATGAGGGAATAACACGGTGAAAAACAGTGCCGTCGTAAAAGCCGGAATTTACATAAGCTAAAAAATTCTCGACAGTCTTAGGTGCTTTTTCTGCATCCAGTTCGATGACTATATTGCCCTTGGTGGTTTCAAATTGAACTTTGGGATTGGTTTCGCTCATGGCTGTATTTCCTAAAATAGCTAAAAAAAAGCACATAAAAATACTAAAAATTGAACTAGCTTTCATTGGGTGCCTATTCGATGGTTGATATGAGGGGTGTATCATAATGAATACCACCCGCGGGTAAAAGAAGTTTGACAGCTTGTGCAAGATTGCCCTCACTAGCACATTTCTGGGGCATAACTGGTTGACGCTCTAGGGTCAATACGCGTATCCTTCCGCGGCACTCAGTCGATCACATCCCAAGGACTGAGAATCGCATATCGGGGCATAGCGCAGTCTGGTAGCGCATCTGCTTTGGGAGCAGAGGGTCGGGGGTTCAAATCCCTCTGCCCCGACCAGGTTGGGCCCAATAGTGTAAATCAGATCACTAGGCTATCGCCCAACCTATTACTCGATATTCATT
>Ga0207422_1004006_pt1 | contig 13079 bp, 12 predicted proteins | sample MarCyaLeptolynsp_FD_187757 | JGI IMG/M metagenome (GOLD analysis project Ga0207422, IMG submission 187757) | Marine cyanobacterial communities from Panama - species 1 Leptolyngbya sp. (SPAdes) | ecosystem: Environmental > Aquatic > Marine > Unclassified | place: Panama: Panama City | collected...
CGCCATAATGCTGCTGATGCAATTTCTGGCAAGATGTGGTTAGAAGATATTGCAGGAGAAGATAAGATTTTCTATACCACCGGGCGGCTTACTTCAGAAATTGTTATGAAAGTCACTCACATGGGCATCCCAATTGTGCTATCAAGATCAGGTGTTACCCATATGGGTCTGGAACTTGCGCGTGATTTAGGCGTTACCTTAATTGCGCGCGCCAAAGGCAAAGCGTTCTTAGTCTACAACGGCAGTGAAAATATTATTTACGATTGCAAGCCAGAAAAACCTAAGCGCTAATCCAAATCCTGTGCCAGAGAGTTACGCATTTCTTCAGGAACAGCATTGACACTGACAGAATAACGCGCGTGATCAATACCTGCTGAAATAGCCGCGCCATTCTTAGCTGCTTGCACCATATCTGGGGTTAACTCAAAGCGCATGAAGTGTACTGAAGAAGTTTTCTCTTCCGTTTCACGCTCTAAATCCTCATTACAAATTGGCTGTACTTTATCAAAACCATCCACCGCCATCCAAACGGTGTTCTCAATACCTTTTAATTCTGCTAAGCGCTGACGGCGAATATTCTCGTCATCATATTCAAGCATAAAGGTTGCTTTCCAATTACTTCCATCGGGAATAAGTGGGTTATAGGCATCAATTTCTTCCTGAATACCCTGCGCATCAAAAATTTTTTCCGCGCGCAACATTTCCTGTATTTGATACTGCATTAAAAAACGATCCTCTAAATGCAGAGTGGCATGTTCACCTAACCGCAGCACACGATTTTTTTTGTGTGCCATAATTTGCTGACGATATTCAGGCCGTTTTGCTGAATATTCCTCTAGAGAATAAAGATCTTCGCGGGTTAATTTTTCCATATTGCCATCCTTTTATAATCCATACGCCATTCTTAGCAACGTCATTGGATGTTTCGGCTCCGAGCCATCTTTCATACCGTTAGATATTTGGTGGCCAGCCATAGGGCAATCACTACTGTAATGATTTGCCTCTGCTTTTTTAAGTTTATTTACTACCGGCCGACATATTTTCATCGAGATCTCGTGAAATTCTTGCTTCACTGCATACGTGCCATCGTGTCCGGAACATCGTTCTATAACTTCCAGCACAGTATTCGGAATAAGATTCAATACATCACGTGTTTTCAAGCCAATCCTTTGTACACGCAAATGGCATGAAGCATGATAAAAAACCTTACCCAAAGATTGCGCAAACTCCACATTAAGTTTGTCTTCTTTATGTTTACCGTAAAGGTACTCAAATGGATCATAGATATGCTCTTTGACACGTTGTACACCTGGATCATCAGGAAACATTAAGGGTAATTCTTGTTTAAACATTAATACGCAGGACGGCACGGGCGCGACTATATCCCAACCTGCATCTATCCACTTCAACATGGTAGGAATATTTGCATTCTTTAGCTTTTCCACACTTTGCAGATCACCCAACTCTAGTTTAGGCATCCCACAACAATTCTCTTTTTCCATAATTGAAATAGTGATTTTGTTATGTTCAAACACTTTAACTAAATCGTTAGCAATTTCTGGTTCATTAAAGTTGTTATAACAAGTGACAAACAACGCAACTTTATTCTCTGCTTGCGTAGCTATTGAATGAGATTTTTTAGATAAAGATTTTCTTGCAGTTTTACTATGATATTGAGGAATCTTGGCATCGGCATGAACACCCAAGCTCTTTTCCAATGCCTTTCTACCCATAGCGGTTGCTGCTGTGGAATTAACAATTTGTGAAACAACTGGAATACCAGCTAGTTTACCCACGGTATCAGTACCACTGAGTATTTTGTCGCGCTTTTTTACATCGCCATTTTTAAATTTAATGGCTTTAGCACGTAACATCAGGTGAGGAAAATCGACGTTCCACTCATGTGGCGGTACATAAGGGCATTTAGTCAGATAACACAAGTCACACAAATAACACTGATCAACTACTTTCACATAATCTTTCTTATCGACCCCATCTACTTCCATAGTGTCGGACTCATCTACTAAATCAAACAATGTCGGAAACGAGTTACATAAACTGACACAGCGGCGACAACCATGGCAAATATCAAATACTCGCTCAAGCTCAGCATTTAGAGACGCTTCGTTATAGAACTCAGGATTATTCCAATCAATAGGGTGCCTAGTGGGCGCTTCTAGACTGCCTTCACGCGATGTCGTTGACACGTGGCTATCCTTAAAAAAATATAAATGAGAAACCACACACCGGGAATCATCCCGATGTGTGTGTCTTTGAGATTTAACCGTCTAGATTATCCAACGCTTTTTGGAAACGGTTAGCATGCGAACGTTCAGCTTTAGCTAGTGTTTCAAACCAATCAGCAATTTCTTCGAAATTTTCATCCCGCGCTGATTTAGCCATCCCAGGATACATATCTGTGTATTCGTGAGTTTCGCCAGCAATAGCAGTTTTTAGGTTATCACTGGTGCCACCAAACGGCATACCAGTCGCCGGATCACCACACTCTTCTAAGTATTCCAGATGCCCATGTGCATGACCAGTCTCGCCTTCTGCAGTTGATCTAAATACAGTTGCTACATCATTGTAACCTTCTACATCCGCTTTCGCAGCAAAATAAAGGTAGCGACGATTTGCTTGCGACTCACCAGCAAACGCGGCTTTCAAATTATCTTCAGTCTTTGTACCTTTAAGAGACATTGGGTTGCCCTCCCGTTAATATATTAAATGAGAAACATTCTAATTTAGAATGGTTCTAAAAGTCGCGCAAGGTTAGAATAAGTCTAAATACATGTCAATATCGTTGCACAGCGCAACGCATCGATTAACAATACAGTCAACATCAATGGAGACAATCACGTGCCAGCAAAAAAAGCGGCTTCGAAGCTAGATTTTGAAAAATCACTCGCAAAACTAGAACAGGTAGTTGAAAAGCTTGAGACAGGCGATCAGTCTCTTGAAGATGCCTTAAAACTATTTGAAGAAGGGATTAATCTGACGCGCGGATGCCAACAAGCACTTAAACAAGCCGAAGAGCGCATTACCTTATTGACTCAACAGAATGAAGAATGGCTAACCGAGTCTGAGCAGCCATTAGGAGATATTCTTGACGGACCTAGCTAGTTTTTTAGCCACATGCAGCCAACGCGTAGAAACATTTTTTGACACTCACCTCCCATCTAAAAACCAAGCGCCAACAACATTACACGGTGCTATCCGTTATGCAGCGTTAAATGGTGGCAAACGTATTCGACCGGCATTAGTGTACGCGACCGCTGAAGCGCTTAATTTGGAGTCTAAGCAAGTAGATTGTGTTGCCGCAGCTATTGAGTTAATGCACTGCTATTCTCTGATCCATGATGACTTGCCAGCGATGGATGACGACGATCTGCGCAGAGGCATGCCAACCTGTCATCGCGCATACGATGAAGCCACCGCCATTCTGGCCGGCGATGCGATGCAGGCATTAGCCTTCTCAGTACTCACAGACCAAACTATTGCGGGGCCGAATACAACAATCAGGGCACAGTTAACTTATCTACTTGCAAATGCAGTGGGTTCTCAAGGCATGGCCGGTGGACAAGCAATGGACCTGGCCGCGGTAGACAAAAATATATCAATCGAATCATTAGAATTTATTCACAGACAAAAAACCGGTTGCCTTATCCAGGCGTGTATAGATATGACCCAGATTTGTTGTAGTTCACTTTCTGAACAGCAACGCTCAAGTCTGTTAAAGTTTAGCGAGCATCTTGGTATTGCTTTTCAAATCCGTGACGACATTCTGGATGAAATTAGTGATACTGATACTTTGGGTAAACCACAGGGCTCTGACCGAGAACAGAATAAACCAACTTATGTGAGTATCCTTGGGCTGGAAGAATCTGAGCGGCGTTGTAATGAATTTTACGATCAAGCCATGCATTGTTTAGAAGAATTTAACGCTTCCGCCAATTGGTTAAGATTACTAGCCCAGCATATTGTTTGCCGCAAACATTAGCAGCACGACTAAACATTATGGACAATACTAATAATTACCATTATCTCGATGACATCGAGTACCCACACCATTTACGTGAATTTTCAATCACGCAAATGACAGAAGTATGTAAGGAGTTAAGAAAATTTTTACTTCACTCGGTTGCTAAAAGTGGTGGGCACTTTGCTGCCGGGCTGGGCGTCGTTGAATTAACTGTTGCCTTGCATTACGTATTTAATACTCCAAGCGACAAACTGTTATGGGATGTAGGCCATCAAAGTTATCCGCATAAAATTCTTACTGGACGTAAGCAACAAATGGAGTCAATTCGTACTCGTGGTGGACTAGGCCCCTTCCCTTGCCCTAAAGAAAGTGAGTACGACTGTTTCACTGTTGGCCACTCAAGTACCTCAATAGGTGCGGCGTTAGGTATGAACTTATCCTTCCAGCTTGAAAGACAAAATCAGCAAGCAGTACCGATTATTGGTGATGGTGGACTCACTGCAGGTATGGCTTATGAAGCATTGAATCATCTAGGTGATATACGAGCCAATATGTTAATTATTCTAAATGATAATGAAATGTCTATTTCACCCAATGTGGGCGCCATGACAAATTACTTAACGCGCATGCTATCAGGACGCGTATTTTCTACTATGCGTGAAGGCAGTAAACGTCTACTCAAACCTATGCCGCCCATGTGGGAACTTGCCCGACGCACCGAAGAACACGTTAAAGGCATGTTCGCACCAGGCACATTATTTGAAGAAATGGGCATACGCTATTTTGGCCCGGTTGATGGCCATGATGTAACGTCATTAATCAAAACGTTACGCAACATTAAACAGCTCGAAGGACCCAAATTACTTCATGTCATCACTAAAAAAGGTAAAGGCTACTCACATGCAGAACAAGACCCGGTGGGATACCATGCAGTACCTACCTTTGATCCTGAAGTTGGAGTAGAGAAGAAAGATACGGGTCAGAAAAAACAAACTTACACGCAAGTATTCAGTGACTGGATATGTGATGCAGCTAAGCGAGACCCCCACTTAGTTGCTATTACTCCGGCCATGCGTGAAGGCTCTGGTTTAGTCAAGTTTGAAAAAGAGTTCCCTGAACGTTATTACGATGTTGCGATTGCCGAGCAGCATGCTGTAACTTTAGCCGCAGGCCTGGCCAGTGCTGGTCATAAACCAGTAGTAGCCATTTACTCTACATTTCTTCAGCGTGCATATGACCAACTTATACATGATGTTGCAGTTCAACATTTACCGGTGTTATTCGCAATCGACCGAGCCGGCGTAGTAGGTCCTGATGGTAAAACCCATACTGGCAGTTACGATATAAGCTTTCTGCGATGCATTCCAAACATGTTAGTTATGGCACCGGCCAATGAATGCGAGACACGCTTAATGCTACAAACAGGCTTGCAACACAATGGCCCAAGTGCTGTCCGTTACCCGCGCGGTACTGGTCCAGGTAGTCATGCACAAAACAACTTGGACACCATAGAAATTGGAACAGCCGAACAGGTACGCCAGGGTAAAGACATCGCGATACTCTCCTTTGGCAGTTTACTTGCAAATGCTGTAGAAGTTGGCGACACGCTTGATGCCAGTGTTATCAATATGCGATTTATTAAACCCATTGATGAAACAATGATTATTACGACAGCTAGCAATCATGAGCTGATTATCACCCTAGAAGATAATGTTGTGATGGGTGGGGCCGGTAGCGCTGTTAGCGAAGTTTTAGCAAAACATCAAATCCTCATCAAAACACTTCACTTGGGTTTACCGGATCACTACCAAGAACATGGCTCACGTGAAGAATTACTTGCAGACGCTGGCTTAGACAAAGCTTCAATATTAGAAAAGATAGGCCAAATATATCCGCTTAGGGATTGCGAACACAAAAGTGCTCACGTAGTATCAGGTTAGAACGGTTATAAAACCATAAGATATATGCATATTAATCAAGAGGTTATATAGATGAGTGCGAGTGCTGAAAAGGTTGTCACTAACATCCCTGATACACAAAACAAAGCTGACACGCGCCAAATCCCTATCGACAAAGTAGGCATTAAAGGCATTAAGCACCCTGTACGCGTACTTGATCGCACTGGTGGTGAACAAAACACAATTGCCGAATTCAACATGTATGTAAACTTGCCACATAATTTTAAAGGTACACACATGTCTCGCTTTGTTGAAATCTTGAATGAATACGAACGCGAAATTTCAGTTAAGTCATTTAATGATATGTTAGAAAAAATGGCTGAAAGACTGGAAGCGGAATCTGGTCATATCGAAATGACTTTCCCCTACTTTGTTAAGAAAGTCGCGCCTGTGAGTGGAGTTGAAAGTTTATTAGACTACCAAGTATGTTTCCGCGGGGAAATTAATAATACTCAGGCACGTACTGATGTGGTTGTATTAGTGCCTGTTACTAGTCTATGTCCATGCTCAAAAAGCATCTCTGATTATGGTGCTCATAATCAAAGATCTCACATCACAATCTCTGTACGTATAAAGGATTTTGTTTGGGTAGAAGAGCTCATCGAAATGGTAGAACAACAGGCTTCTTGCGAATTATATGGTTTACTCAAACGACCCGATGAAAAATATGTCACTGAACGTGCATATGACAATCCAAAATTTGTTGAAGACTTAGTACGCGACATTGCCACCCAGTTAAACAATGATGACCGTGTTATTGCTTACACAGTGGAATCAGAAAATTTTGAATCAATACATAACCACTCAGCTTACGCGTACATAGAGAAAGATAAAACTGCTTAATTTTATTAAGTTGTTTATTACTTCGTCTTCATAGCACTACACTATTAAAGAAAGTTCTGATTTAATAACGAAGTTTCCGGAACACGGCAAAAAAATAATGACAAGGAGCAATGTATATAAATACATGAACACTTCGAGTTGTTTTTTTACAAAGTATCAGATTAAATCAGGACTTCCTTAGCCTGTTGTTCTAAATACTTGATAAGCACTTAAAATCTGATTCAAAATTAAGCGCGCATCTTGCTCTGATACAACTGATGTATCTGCGCTCTCAGGAAAGTGTACTGTAATCAGTGTTTGTGCATTTTGTGGCAGCAAATGCACTTGGTAACGAGAACTCTGCAATGTCATGCCCTCTGGCAATTCTAAATTACTCGCATCAATTAAATAGATACCTTTATTGCGGCTCTTCTCAAAAATAGACATACCCGATCGATCAATAGCGATGCCGGTACGACGCCACACACGACTGAACTGATCTCCCACAAATAACACCGGGATCCCATCTATATCTTGCAAATCTATATAAAGTCGCGATCCTTCAGTATTAGCAACTTCAAATAAGGCCTCTTCACGCGACTTACCCAAGTGTTCCATCAAATTCACCATGACTTCGGTTTCTTCTTCTGGATCACTGTTTACTGTCACCCAAACACCGCCTTGTTCGGTAATTGCTTGTAATTCAGACTTGCGCTGACTAACAAATATATTTGTTACCGCATTAGGCTCACGTTCCACTCGTACTCGGTATTTATTGCGCGTAGCAGTCACTTCACGCCCACCACTAATACCACTTCTACTTGAATCAATTTCTTCTATCCAGTCCGTTTCCATAATCCCAGTGGAAGGAATGTCTTTGTCTAAAATAACACCCTGATTAGCCCAAAAGGAACGCAATAACGGCCATACATTGACAGGGTCTACCTCTGCTTCCAACCAACGCAAATCACCTTCACGACGTATGGATACATCTACAAATTCCGGGGCGACACTAGCATCAAGTGCTCTGCCATAAGTTTCAACGGCGCTTACTCGATCAGTGGCTGTTTGTGGAATGGTTAAGCTCTCGTCCCATTCAGGAGTAACAAGTTCCGGAGGTGCTTCCAAACCACCAATACTGCCTGCTTCGCCGTACTTTGTTCCTGCAAAGCGATTAACAAATGCACACGATTGAATGACAGATAAAATGCTAATTAGCAGACAGAAATTTATAACTTTAGTATTCATTTAGACTTCTTAATATTTTAAAGGCTTCCTGCTTTTTTCAATGCATTACGTACTTCGTCGTGATATTGAGCATCGAGAGGCGTTAACGGCAACCTTAAACCTGCAGGAATCAACCCCATTTCATGTAAAGACCATTTAGTAGGAATAGGGTTCGACTCAATAAATAATACACGATGTAAGTCTTCAATTTTTGCATTCAGCTGCTCAGCTTTTTCGCGATCACCTGCTAATGCAGCCTGACACATTTCATGCATCAAGCGGGGGGCAACGTTTGCAGTCACTGAAATAACACCCTGTCCCCCGGCTAAAATTGACTCCATTGCCTGATTATCTTCACCACTTACAATCATAAAATCTGGGCCACTAAGTTCGCGAATCTTAGGCGCTCGTGACATATCTCCTGAAGCTTCTTTTACACCAACAATATTTTTAATTTTAGACAGGCGACCAATTGTTTCTGGCATCATATCGCAGGCCGTACGACCAGGAACATTATATAAAATTTGTGGAATATCGACTTCTTCAGCAATTTTTTTGTAGTGTTGATATAAACCTTCTTGAGTGGGCTTATTATAGTATGGCGTGACTAACAGGCAGGCATCTACACCAGCATCAGCGGCGCAACGCGTTAAAGAAATAGCTTCCCAAGTGGAATTAGCACCTGTGCCACCAACCACGGGAACGCGTCCCTTGACCCGCTCAACGACACGCTTGATAACTTCACAGTGTTCTTCATGATCTAATGTTGCCGACTCACCCGTAGTTCCGGCAGGGATAATGACATCAGTTTGGTTTTCCAGATGAAAATCAACCAATTTATCCAGTGATTCATAATCAACAGAACCATCCTCATTCATTGGTGTAGCAATGGCAACCATGCTGCCTGTAAACATTCATCTCTCCATGAATTTTCAAATAGCTGGGAATAGTAATCGGCCCATTACACCTTTACAAGCATGCTAGTCGACCTTGGATTGAGTAACTAGTATTCAAGTTTATTTAGTAACTAACTTTTAGCGGAGTCCAGCGTGCAATATTACTCCGTCATTGCCTCTGGTTCGGCACCCTTGGGCCAGGCATTAATAATGGCATTGATTAGGGTTGCCAGCGGAATGGCAAAAAAGACACCCCAAATACCCCAAATACCGCCAAAAAATAATACTGAAATAATAATTGCAACAGGATGCAGATTCACCACTTCAGAAAATAGTAATGGGACCAGAAGGTTACCGTCTAAAAATTGAATAATGCCATAAGCAAGTAACACATATGCAAATTCGCTACTAATACCCCACTGAGCATAGGCAATAAACATCACTGGTAGTGTTACTACCGCAGCACCTGCATAAGGGATAATGACTGAAAGACCTACTAATACCGCCAGCAACATGGCATAGTTCAAACCAAGAAAAGTAAAGGTGATGTACGTAGCGGACATGACAATAAATATCTCGATGAATTTCCCGCGTACGTAACTGGCAATTTTTTGATTAACCTCAAACCAGACTTCATTTGTCAAATCACGTTCACCAGGTAAGAAGTCTTCAATCCACTTTAAAATCATACTTTTATCTTTCAATAGGAAAAATACTAGTAGTGGCATTAAAATCAAATACACAAGAATGGTAATTAAGCCTACAACCGACGCTAATGGTTTAGAAATAAGCGCTTGCCCTAAACCCAGCAACTCTCCTCGAATGAATACCATCATTTCATCCACTTGGTTTTCTTTAATCAGGCTTGGAAACCTCTCTGGCAACTGCATAAGTAACTGATGACCTTGGCTCACCATATTAGGCAAATCCCTAAAGAATTCAGTTAACTGTTTAGATAACACAGGAATAAATACAAAAAGCAACAACAGCAATACCGCTATAAAGATAGAGAAGACAATCAGTAATGCGACTATCCTTGGCGTTTTACTCCTCTGTAATAGAGTTACCGCGCCTTCTAGTAAATACGCTATAACAATGCTCGCCAATAATGGCGCAAGAATATCTCCGGCAAAAATAACAACCGCTAAACCACTCAGCAAGAATAGTAGTAGTGTTACAACTTGCGGGTCAGAAAAATTACGAGTGTACCAGGTACGTAAATACTCAAACATGTAATAACAATTAAACTAAATATCTAGCAAATAATTTTATTGGCTTGTGCCGGATGTATTATTTGAAGCATCACTACAATACGAACGTGCATAATCCAGTAGCTGCTCCATAGCACGCAATCTGAATTTTTGTCGCTGGCGCACAAAAGAGAATGAGCGTTGCATAGGTGGGTCAAGTTGAACGGCTACCAAAGTGCCCAATTTTAATTCCTTTTCTAAAGTTGCAACAGAAACGATCGAAATGCCCATCCCCGCTTCTACTGCACCTTTGATTGATTCAGGACTGCCTAGTTCAAGTGAAACATTTAAATTATTGCGATCTAGCCCTAGCTCAACCATATGGTCCATAATCACTTCACGTGTACCCGACCCTTCCTCGCGACAAATGAAAGGATAGTTCATTACCTCTTCAAGCGATATTGAATCGCGAGCAGCAATTTCATGCTCAGGCGGAACAACAACAACTAATTGATCGACCCGGCACACTTCCACTAGTAAATTTTTATTGGCTACTGGCCCCTCAACGACACCAAGATCAATCATGCTATTTTCAACCATGGAGACAATACCTTCAGTATTCGACACTTTTAATCTCAAATTAATGTCGGGAAACTCCACAGTGAAGCCGCGCAATAAGGCTGGCAACATATATTCTGCAATCGTGGTACTAGCACCTAGCGTAAGGGCACCACTTACATCACCGGTCAATTCTTTGACCGTATTTTCCATTTCAGCATAGAGAGAAAATATCTCTTCGGCATATTCATAGGCTTTTCGCCCCGCCTCGGTTAGTGCGACACGATTGTGTGTGCGATCAAATAAACGCGTATCAAAATGATCTTCTAACTGCCTGACTTGAAAGGTCACAGCTGGCTGAGTCATATGCAAGGTTTCAGCAGCTTTAGTAAAGCTCAACAACCTCGCAACTGTGTAGAAGACCTGAAGCCGGCGGTCAGCCATAGAAAATACCCTTATTCGACCGTTGAATGGTCTGACAGTATATCACTGTCTTTCAGCCTCAGGATGCTTGAAATTCATACATTCAATAAGCAATCAAACTGTTCTCTCATCGCCAATATAGACAGCTCTGTCATGACTTAGCCATTTTATAGACGTTCAACTCATTGGGATTAATCAAGCTTCTGGTACAATTTTACTCATTAAGCATTGGGAGCTTTTATTATGTGGAAACAAGCAACAGTCACGGGTTTAGCCATCGTGCTCATTTGTTTTGCTACAAACGTTAGTGCACAGGCATATAAATGGAAAGATCCAAACGGTAATATTATTTATAGTCAAACACCTCCACCATTAGGCACCCCGTATGAACTAGTAGATGATGCCAGTATTGCAGCAACTAGTTTTGGCGTAGCTAGCACAAGCACTAAAGACATACAAAAGACACTAGATGCATCGCAAAAAGCTCGTGCTGAGAAAAAAGAGCAAGAGCAATTAATTGCTGACAGCGAACAAATTAAAAAAGAAAATTGCGCCCAAGCTAAAACCAACCTCACGGCGCTTACCAGTCGCGGACAAGTGACGATAAAAGAAGGCGATTTATACCGTAAGCTTACTGAAGAAGAACGCCAAGAACGTATTCAGCAGGCCAACAACAGCATCGAAGAATTTTGTAATTAGATTTAAGCACTAATACCAGTTCACTGCTCTTCATCATTCAATAAGCAAGCAATATAGATACGCCTATTTAGGCATAAGCGCTTGCTTAGCTTTTCAATCTGTTATTTACTTGGCGCGCATTCTGCCAACTATTACGTACAAAAACTCAATATAATGCGCGTCTCAAATTTTCCATTGTCTACTCTTAAAGAAATCCCTGCGGATGCTGAGATTATCAGCCATCAACTTATGCTTAGAGCTGGGCTAATCCGTAAGCTTGCTTCAGGCCTGTATAGCTGGTTGCCGCTGGGCTTACGTACTTTACGAAAAGTGGAAGATATTATCCGCGATGAAATGAACAAAGCAGGCGCTCTAGAATTACTCATGCCCTCGGTGCAACCTGCTGAGCTGTGGCAAGAGTCTAAACGCTGGGATCAGTATGGTCCTGAATTACTTCGGCTGCATGATCGTCATAAACGAGAGTTTTGTTACGGTCCCACCCATGAAGAAGTCATTACCGATATTGCACGTCGCGAAATTCGATCTTACAAACAACTGCCACTGAATTATTACCAAATTCAAACCAAGTTCCGTGATGAAATTCGTCCCCGTTTTGGTGTCATGCGCGCACGTGAATTTATAATGAAAGATGCATATTCATTTCATACCTCACAAGATTGCCTAGAGGACACTTACCAAATTATGCACCAAGCGTACTGTAATATTTTTACTCGCCTTGGTTTAGAATTTCGACCTGTAGAAGCTGACTCTGGCTCCATTGGTGGCAGTAGCTCACATGAATTCCATGTATTAGCTAAATCCGGTGAAGATGCCATTGCATTTTCTGATAGCAGTGATTATGCAGCCAATGTCGAACTTGCACCGACTACTTTTGAAGCCAATAAAAAGCCTGCACAAAAACTTGAGTGCGAAAAAGTCTCTACACCCACACAAAAAACTATCGAAGAAGTTAGCCAAGCATTAAACCTGCCTAGTTCGCAATGTATCAAAATGCTAATTGTTAAAGCCGATGATGGCGGTGTGATTGCCTTAGCTTTACGAGGCGATCATGAACTAAACCCAGTTAAGGCAGAAAAAATTGAGGGCATATTCAAGCCATTAACATTTGCAACAGATGATGAAATTAAAGCATCTTCTCTAACCCCAGGATTTATTGGCCCCCTTGGATTATCTTGTCGCGTCATTGCCGACCATGCGGTGATTAATTTAGAAAACTTTGTATGTGGTGCTAATGAACAAGGTTTTCATTTGAAAAATGCCAATTGGCCTGATACTTCTAGTATTGAGCATACTGATATTAGAAATATCCAAGAAGGCGACCCAA
>Ga0207422_1004007_pt1 | contig 13072 bp, 15 predicted proteins | sample MarCyaLeptolynsp_FD_187757 | JGI IMG/M metagenome (GOLD analysis project Ga0207422, IMG submission 187757) | Marine cyanobacterial communities from Panama - species 1 Leptolyngbya sp. (SPAdes) | ecosystem: Environmental > Aquatic > Marine > Unclassified | place: Panama: Panama City | collected...
ACTGAGGTCATTGCCCGGGCGCACGATATGCGCCTTACCCAATGGAATAGAATAGTGACCTTCCGGCACATCACCCATGGTATGATCACCCCAGCCCTGAGCAGGTTTATTTGGATCGCCATCAAACGGCCCGTTATAAAGCCGTTTAGGTTCAAAGAATAAAACCGGATCATCACTTTCGATTGCGCTGATCAACAAACCCTTTGCATCATATGGATTTGACGGCATGACGGTTTTAATACCCGATACATGGGTAAAGATACTTTCTGGACTTTGGGAATGGACCTGTCCGCCACGAATACCGCCACCACAAGGCGTGCGAATGGTCAACGGTGACCAGAATTCACCCCCGGAGCGATAACGCAATCTCGCCGCTTCCGAGACAATCTGGTCAATCGCGGGATAAATGTAATCAGCGAACTGAATTTCAACAACCGGACGCAAGCCGTTTACGCCCATACCAATACCCAGTGCAACAATACCGCCTTCAGCAATTGGCGCATCAAAGACACGTTCTTCGCCGTATTTAGCCTGCAGGCCTTCTGTACAACGAAATACGCCGCCGAAATACCCAACATCCTGACCAAAGACAACAACACTGTTGTCTTTTTCCATTATCACATCATGGGCCGAATTAATGGCCTGGATCATATTCATTTTAGCCATTTTTATATCCCCATCTTCTGTCGTTGACGGCGCAAATGTGGTGTTTGTTCTTTGTAAACATCATCAAACATGCTTTTTACATCTGGACGCGGGCCGTTGCTTAAGGTGCCGTAAGATTCAGCTTCCTTGTAGGCATCGGTTACTTTTTGCAGCAATCTTTCGGTTAATTCTTCATGCTGCTTTTCTGACCATTCGCCTAAAACAATCAGATGGTCTTTCAAGCGTTCAATTGGGTCACCCAGTGGCCATTTTTGGGCTTCGTTCCGTGGACGGTATTTGGATGGATCATCACTGGTGGAATGGGCATCGGCGCGATATGTAAACAATTCGATCAATGTGGGTCCGCCACCCTGACGTGCCCGATCTGCTGCCCACTTAGTCGCCGCATAAACAGCCAGAAAATCATTGCCATCAACCCGCAGTCCGGGAATGCCAAAGCCTAATCCTCTTGACGCAAAAGTGGATTGTTCACCACCGGCAATACCCTGATAGCTGGAAATTGCCCATTGATTGTTGACCACATTCATGATCACGGGCGCCTGATAAACAGAGGCAAATGTCAAACCATAATGAAAATCTGCTTCGGCGGTCGTGCCTTCGCCCACCCAGGCAGAAGCAATGGCTTGATCGCCTTTATATTGGGAAGCCATCGCCCAGCCAACTGATTGGCTGAATTGTGTTCCCAAATTTCCGGAAATGGTAAAGAATCCCCCTTCTTTCCAGGTGTAGAACACCGGCATTTGACGGCCTTTACAGTTGTCCCGGGCATTGGACAGACAATGACACATCATATCAACGATATTGCGCCCACGGGTAATCAACAGGCCTTGTTGACGGTATGTAGGAAATAACATGTCTGCATCATCAAGTGCCAAAGTCTGCGCCACAGCCACAGCCTCTTCACCGGTACATTTCATGTAAAAGGACATTTTACCCACACGCTGCATTTTCTGCATACGATCATCATAGATCCGCGTCAGCAACATGCTTTCCAGGCCCTTGCGCATAACATCAGGATCCAGTTCAGGGTCCCATTCGCCTACCGCATTGCCTTCTTTATCAAGGACACGGATCAAACTGTATGAATGATCCAGAATTTCTTTAGCATCGGCAAAAATATGTGGTCTGCTTAACTCCCCAGCAGCCGGCAGGACAACATTGCTGAAATCCGGTTCATCTCCCGGACGAAATTTAGGAGCCGGTATGTTGATATGTTTGTGGTGGTCTGACGCCATTCAGTAATCTCCATGATCATATTCATCGATCTACATGAAGACTATCTTATACGGATATAGTGGAAATTATTTCCCTCATGTGCCATATAAATGACAATTAAGCGTTATTTTGGTTCTATATAATAATAAATACAGGAATTATGTGCCATGCTGGATAATCTGGATCGAAAAATATTAAACATCCTTCAGGACGATGCCTCTGTACCCATCGGCGATATTGCAGAACAGGTTGGTTCGTCAAAATCCGTTTGCTGGCGCCGTTTACAAAGAATGACTGAAAAAGGCATCATTAAAGATCGCGTAATGATCGTCGATGCAGAAAAAGTCGGGCTGGAACTGATGGTGTTTGCGCAGGTAAAAATGTCCGCCCATGGGCGCACCATCTTGCCAGAATTTGTAAAGACCATATCGGCTTATCCCCAAGTGATCGAATGCCATACTTTGATGGGAACGGTCGACTTCTTGTTGAAAGTCGTGGTGCGGAATATCCATGAATATGAATATTTCTTCTGGCATGAACTTTCACAAATCGAAGGCGTTCAGGAAGTCAGTTCGTCCATCGCCATGACCCAGGTGAAATCAACCACAAAACTTCCCCTGTTTGATAAACCTTTTGTGGCCCCTGCGACGGCGAATTTAAACATTCCTGGAAATTAAAGCTTATTTTATTTCAGCAAAAAAATCTGGTTCGCTTCTGGCGATTGGATAACGGTCTTTTGGCCGGATAAGGTTCTGACTTCGACTTTAATAATGTCTGTCTCGGCACCTAAGCCAAAATGAAGGTCCGGCGTTGTGTCTGTCATCAATCCGGTAGAGGCGATAAATTGTCTTTGCAGGATTTGTCCATTATTCAGATGAACCGTAACCTCTGCCCCTAAAGATTGGACGGTATCAGGTAAACGAACCGTTAGAAAATTGGCTGTTCCCTGATTGATAAATGCCCGCACGGGTCCATCCATATTCAACCAGACAACATCCGGGCGACCATCTGCATTTATATCTACATTAATGGGAGACTGAGCGAAGTATGTGTTATCCAAACCTAAACTTGGCACCTGATAATATTTTCGTTCTTTATACGTTTCTCTTTGAAGAAGGGCCTTACTGGCAAGAGGTGCAACTTTATGGATTGGCCATTTAATATAATTTTGCGCAACCAGCAAATCCTGCTTACCATCAAGATCTATGTCCTCAAACTGTGCTCCCCAGGCAAAACCATATCCTTGTAGATTGAGTTCTTTGGCCACATCCGAAAACGTAAAATCGCCGTCATTTCGAAGCATTGCCCAATTTGTATTTTGCCACTGATCATCTTTTAAATCACCAGATGTCAGGAAATCAGGAATCGAAGTCCCTATGTTCGATACATAAATATCCTGATCATTGTCCTGATCATAATCACCAACGGCCAGGCCCATCCAAAACCCATATCCGGAATATGTCGGCATATCGGTAAACGTACCGTCACCATTATTTCTGAAGATTTCAACTTCGCCAGTGTTCTGCGATAAAATCAGATCCTGATCCCCGTCCCCATCCAGATTTGCAAATGTCGCATGGAAGGTGTTTTGTTTTCCTGCCACACCCGCTTCATCCGTAATATCCGTAAAGGTCAAATCCCCATTATTACGCAGCAATATATTCTTTTTTGCGTGTTCCTGATCATTAAAGGTGGCACTTTTGAAAGCTGCAAAACTGACAAAGACAGAGACATATATATCACCGTCACCATCACCATCGATATCAGATATGCTGACACTTAACGGCACGGCATCCTGTTGTAATTTTATGGGAATGTTCTGTCCGGAAAATGTACCCTGATCATTGATATAAAGTGTTAAACCATCTTCCCGGGCAACAATCAGATCAACATCCCCATCATTATCCATATCAGACGATGCTGCCCCATGAGTTGCAGCACTTTTCTGATCAAGTCCGGTTCCGGCAATAATATCTTTCAGCTGATTATCCTGGAAACTTAATAAGGCATCGGATTGATCACGCCCCCCACCGACAAATATTTCAAATCTGTTATCCCCATCAACATCAATCACGGCCGCCCCGGTGAAAGGATGGCTGGGTTCTGTCCAGCGATGGTGGAAGTCAGCCGGAATTTCAGAGAAACTGATGTTTCCAGGAGGTTCCGAGACTGGAAACTTCTGCTCAAACGTAGGGGGATAAATCAGCAGATAAACAACCAATACCCCAATGAATATAATGCTAAATCCAAAGGCTTTTTTCATAAGAACCACAGCAAATTGTATCAGGGCTATATTCTAAAAGAATACAGCACTTTTCAACAATAAACATATGTTCACAAAAAGATGACCCTTATCTTGTGGGGGTCAGGCTATCACGGCTGGCATCGCCCAGCGTCATACCACCATCAGCTTCCAAAATTGTACCTGTAACGTATTTTGCCGCCGGAGATGCAAGATAAATAGCCGCATCAGCACATTCATCCATATCGCCAAAGTCTTTCATAGCGACCGTCTTTTTAAACATGTTGCGGATTTCTTCTGTGGGAGCCAACCGGTCCATCCCTTCGGTGCCATCAATCGGGCCAGGGCATAAACCATTCACCCGGATTTTGGCCGCACCCCATTCCATGGCCAGAGTTTCAACTAATTTATTCACGCCTGCTTTTGCCGCACATACATGTGCCTGCCAGGTCATTGGTAAAACAGCCTGAGGTGCCGTAATGGCAATCATAGAACCGGGACGTTCAATAATACCGAAAGATGCATGGAATGTGTTGTATGTGCCCATCAAATCAATATCTACAACGGCCTGAAAACCTTTGTTATTAATACTGATAGCAGGAGCTGGGAAATTACCTGCCGCCCCGGCGATCACCACATCCAGACTACCCAGTTGTTCTTTGGTTTGTTTTAAGGTTTCTTCAACACCGTCATAATCACGCACATCGGTTGTCAGGGCAATGACCTTGCCCGGGCCCAATTGATCAACTTCAGCAGCGGCCTTTTGGGCCTTTTCTTCATTACGTCCAATTAACGCCAGATTTGCGCCAAGTCTTGCAAAGCCACTGGCGATTCCAAGATTAATACCACTGGTGCCACCACTGACATAAACGGTCTTCCCAACATATAAATCATCTTTAAAAGTTGAATGTGTCATTTAATATCCTTTCAGAAGTGGGCAACTCCGAAGCAGCTGCTATATGTAGCCATGTAATGAACTACATATAGCATATATCTGCAAAAAATCAAACGATCGTTTTATGCGTCAATAAAAGACATAAACGGCGATAAAGGCAAAGAAGAAACCGATTAAATATATGCCAACAGCACAGGCATATATCCAAAAGCTGATTTTCCTAAGCCTAATGCATGCGCGTGCCTGATCTGGATCAATTGGGCAAGGCGCATTTCGAGACTGCCACCTGAAATATCCGGCAATCATCAACATGGCACCTGCAATGGAAAAGGTCCAAACCTTATACTTAGATAAGGCAACCAGCCAGGGCATAGTGCTAACAAGGCCTGCTAACGCAGCCCCTGCCCCAATGGTGACCAATAATGCAGGCAACGCACAACACACGAGGGTCCCCAATGAGGTAAGCAGGCTGAATGATGACCAGAATGTCTCCCGACCATCATAGGGTTGAGTAACATCGTCAGCCATTTTCGCAGTCCTTGTTGATGGCTGTTACATTGTATCCTGAATCTGTGATCATTTTGGTCAAAACATCATCTTTGATATCCTGCCCAGGTTTCGTTTCAATGCGCACCAGACCATTATCCAGATCAACCATAATATCTTGGACCGCATCATTTCGGCCAAAGACCTTTTCCAAAGCCCTGGCACAAAAATCACATACCAATCCATTAACCTGAACATCAATCAGGTTTTCACATTGAGCATGAAACTCTTTCGTGGTTTTCGATGAGACCGTTGCACCATGATCAGCCTGATCATGTTTATGATTGTGATCATGGGTGCTATGGTCCATTTCCTGAGCAAAAGTGTTTGTTGCAAACACCAAAGACAAAATAATAAGTGTTGTTTTCTTAAACATAAGAGTTCCCTTTAAAATCTGATAATCCAATTGGCGAGAATGTCTCCGCGATGACTAATCCCGAATTCACCGAGAAAAACACCTTTAAAGACACGGACTAATGGCGTTACGGTCAGCTTATTTTCAACATCAGGCGTATGATCCAGTTGAACCATAAACCAGATATGTAAATCACCATAACTGCCGATATAGGGCGCAATTCCTGCGCGAAATTTTTGTTGAAAAGATTGCTCAATATCGCCAGCAAAATAAGCCCTGTTTTCATAGGAAATAAAATAACGCTGATCTTCCCAATCCAACGCGGCACCAATGAAGGCAGCAGGTTCTGTCAAATCGGGTAGACCATCAGGGTCCTGAATGCCAATACCGGCACCTGTTTTCAGATAAAAATTGGCTTGTGATTTTGGTTTATTCCAGCGTTTGGCCAGATAATTAACCTGAACACCATGAAATTGCCAATCCAGGGTCCGGCGGTATTCGCCGACATATCCCACAGAATGTTTGGCAGTTGGTGAATAATGCACATATAAATTATTTCTGTGCACATCATTCATTTGCATCACTGTCCAGCCACCGGGATAGGATACCGGTCTTGCTAAGCCATGAACTGGCCATAACAACAGCATGCAAAAAACAATAAGTTTTTTCATAAATTCTCCAGATAAAAAATTGTGATCAGTCCTTGGATGAACTGACTTTCAAAATTTAAATCAGGAGAATAATCTGGGCGGGGCTTTGGTTAGTAGAGGCGTCCAACCATTTAGGCGGTTGGATGTAATGGTATACTTTAATGGCTGGACAGTTATGTCTTTACCCAGTTTGGTAAAAGACAAGGATTGCGAAAAACACATCACACATTCGCAATCGGCCGCCATCTGTTCAGGTTCTTCAGAATTCATATTTTCATGACAGTCTGATGCCATCATAGCTTGTTCAGAAGACATGACTTTATTCATATCGTCCATGCAACAAGACATTGACGCATTAACGTTCCCTGCCATTAATAAGCAGAGAACCCCAAAAGTCAAAATGAAGAACTTCCGTATTTTCATGACATTATTTTATACAAATAAAGCAGATATTTCAACGCGGTATTATTTTGCCTGCTCAAGATATTCAGAAGAAACCCAACCTCTGTTACCTGTTTTGTCTTCGATTTCCCAATAAATATCGTCTTTTGCACCGGTGGGATAAACAATGGTGCCAGCTCTGAGCATACGTACCACACCGGAATTTTCATTTGGACCATTATACATACGGGCTTTTTCAACCATTTCATGAGCCGGTATGGGTGCCGCTGCGGCGGCATTCGCAGATAACCCGCCCATTTCAGTAACCATATTTGTATAGGCTTCTACATAAGCTTGTGTAATCACTTTACCAATTTCAGTATCTTCATATCCGCCACCGACACCAGCCAGTCCCAAACCTGCGGCCCATAGACCACCACCAGCGCCGAACTTAAGGTCCGTTTTTTTGGCTGTGCCTTCTGCGATCAATTCCTGAACGCCTGTGCGGGTATTGGTCAATGTTAACAGAGTATGTGCTTCCAGTTTCTTGGTTTTTACAGCTCCAAACAGGCCACCAGCTTTTCTGCCACCTAACAATCCACCAACAGCACCACCGATGCCACCACCTCCGGAATCAGAATCCTGGGCTACGATATCCGGAATAATGAAATAATCGGCCGCTTTCAGCTGACCTTTGCCCAAATTGGAGCCGCGCTGTAATTCGTCACTGTCCCCCAGGTCACGTTCTGTGCGGCGCATATCAAGTCCCCGTCCGCGATCCACAAGCTGAAAACAGCCAGACCTTTGCACGATGAGTTTAATTAAAGCCTCCGGGTTCCCCAGATTATACTGTCGCCACCAACGGTTTTGAGGTTCATTAACAGCGACTGTTCCTAGCCGTTGTGAACATTTCGGAATTTCTGTGGTTTTTTTCTTATCTTTCTTGCCAGCATGAACATGAATAGCTGACGATACAAAAAAGAAAATCATAAAAACTGAAATAAAACGGCTGACATAGAGCATGATCTGGTCCCTTTTTAGATGAACAAGTTACGCAAACTATGAAAAACTGAAATGAACGGAATAGGACAATTATATCACTTTTGGTGCAAAAAGTAACTTACCTATGTTGAAACACCATGATTTATCCATGATCAGAATTGTTTTCTATCGGTATTATGATCATCGTAGCGTTTGTTTTGCTCAAGGATTTCATGCATATGAGTTTCGGCCCATTTCTTAAAATCCTGAACAATCGGCACAAAGTCATGCGCCATATCAGTAAGATGGTATTCTACCCGTAAAGGCATCTCATTATAAACTTGTCTTTTTACCAGGCCATCACGTTCTAGCTTCCGTAAGGTTTGCGTTAAAACCTTCTGAGAGATTCCTTCGATCTGTGCTTTTAGCTGCCCAAACCGGACTGGTTCTTCTTGACGATTCAATAACGCGATAACAAGCATCGACCATTTATCGCTAAGCCGTGCCACAATGTCCCTAGAAGGGCAAACTTTAATAAAGGCATCAGGTTGAATACTCTGATCCATTATTCCATCCTTCTCTATAGTTACCAAAAGGTACCTACTTTACATTATATACTTTAGGTGTACAACAAATCCAACAGCAATCAAAATCAAAAGGAGATTATTGATGAATATTGCAATAATTGGCACCGGAAATGTTGGCCAAAAGTTAGGTGGACTTGTTGCCAATGCAGGGCACAACGTAACTTTTGGAACTCAAGATCCCAATAATGGGCATCTATCAATAGATGCAAAAGTGGAAGGCATTAGAGATGCGATTAACTTTGCCGAGATTGTCTTTTTTGCAATTCCATATACTGCATACGCAGAATTATTACCTTCAATCGCGGACGATTTGTCCGGCAAAATTGTTGTAGATGTCAGCAATCCTTTAAATGAGGATTGGTCACCGCTTAATCTGGGAAGTGAAAATTCTGCTGGAGAAACCGTCGCAAAATTATTGCCAAACAGCAAGGTTGTAAAAGCGTTTAATACTATTTTTGCGGATATCATGACTGATGATGGGTTAAATCGAAATGGTCACAAAGTGACAGCTTTTATTGCAGGAAACGATGACGTAGCTGTGAATAAGATTGAAACGTTGGCAACTGAAATGGGAACCTCACCTGTTGTGGCCGGTAAGATAGAAAATGCCCGATATTTTGAAGCAATTGCGAATTTAAACATTCAGCTTGCTGTAGGGCAAGGTGGTGGAACCAACGCTGCTTTTGTCTATTTCAAAGGATAAAAAGTTGGAAAGAATTACTTTTGCAATTGATAATGATAAAATCGTAGGAAACCTTCACCTGCCCTCGGGTGAAGGACCTTTTCCGACAGTAATAACCTGTGGACCGATGACATCTGTCAAAGAACAGGTTACGGGAACCTATGCATCTGCGTTAGCACAACATGGCATCGCTGCTTTGGCATTGGATCATCGCCACTACGGAGAAAGTGATGGTCAGCCCCGTCAATATGAATGTTACCCACATAAAATTGAAGATCTAAAAACGGCAATTAATGAATTGGCTCATCACCCAAAAGTTGATCATCAACGTATGGGAGCATTTGGTGTTTGTCTGGGATCGGGTTATTTGGCACATGCAATTAAGAACACAAAAGAAATCAAAGCTTTTGTTGCTGTTGCAGGCTATTACCGTGATGTTGCCGATATTAGGTCTTCTGACCCGCGTGGGTTTGATGAAAAAATTGCCCAAGGTATCGCTGCCAGAGAAAAGTTCGAAGCCACGAGAGAAGTGATGATGATACCTGCCGTTTCTTTAATGGAAGATGCGGCAATGATGTTGAAATCAACATATGATTATTACTCTAGGCGGGCTGCACATCCAAATTATTCAAATTCTTTCGCGATTATGTCACGAGAGTATTTCTTAAATTTCGACGTACAATCAGCCGCTGAACATATCCAAGCTTCATTCTTGATGATACATGGGCCAAATGCTTTAAACCCAAGATGGGCAGACAAATTCTTTAACACAGTTCCAGGCACTAAAGAGCACTATACAATCAGTTCTGAAGATCAGACGGACATATATGACAATAAAAGAATTGTTCAGGATGTATCAACAAAAGCAGCTGATTTCCTTAAAAAAGCACTACATCCTTAATTGCAAACTAATTCTGCCTATCCGGTCGTAAAACGTGCAGGATCACTATTTGAATTATTCTTTATTGAGATTAATTGTCGACGAGGGATAATGGCGGAGAAGAAGGGATTCGAACCCTCGAAGGGCGGTTAGCCCTTACTCCCTTAGCAGGGGAGCGCCTTCGACCACTCGGCCACTTCTCCGTCGCCTGTTCTATATATGTAAGGGGGGGCTGTCAAACGGAATATTTGAAAATTTTTGAGTTTTAAAAACAACAAAACCTTCCGCCAAAATTCAGCAGGAAGGTTAAGGATAAATACGGTACTTAAAATATAATTTTAGGATCAGGATCCTAGTGCGTGGCCAACCATTCGCGGGCTTTGCGTTGTGCTTCGGCGATTTGGCTGTGATCCATGTCTTCAGCAACTTCGGCACGGTCGATCTGAGCACTTTTCAATCCGCGGATAGCGGCTAGGTTAAACCATTTATGTGCTTCGATCAGGTCCTGTTCAACACCCTGCCCGATTGAATAGATCAGTCCCAGATCATACAAAGCTTCCGGTGTGCCAACTTCGGCGGCATCCAGACGTTCTTCTGCGTAGTTGTAATCATATTTACCCATCTTAAATCTCCAATAATCCCTATTTAGATTTCACCACTTGTGCGGTTTATGATTTAAGATTGCCAAACTATCCTTAAAAATTTAGTTAACGCGAAAAATAAAATTAACCATAGGATCAAAATTCATTAATACTTCACAAAAAAACGGCCCCGAAAACCGAGGCCGTCCCTTATAAAATCCTGAAAAAAGAGATCAGAAAAAATATGCCATTTTTTATTGAGGCATTTTTTTCATGGCGTCATCTTTCATCTCTTCAGCTGCTTTTTTCGCATCATCCATGGCGTCACCAGCAGCGTCTTCGGCATCATTCATCGCTTCAGATGCAGCTTCTTTGGCATCGTCCATTGCCTCGCCAGCGGCTTCCTTCGCGTCATCCATCGCTTCACCGGCAGCTTCCTTAGCACTGTCCATGGCTTCGGAGGCTTGATCTTTGGCATCATCCATCGCAGAAGAAGATTCAGCAGAAGCCTCAGAAGCAGCATCGGAAGACGCAGCAGAACCACTGTCATCACTGCCGCCACAAGCGGCCAGGCTGAATACAGCAAAGATCATTACCAGGAATGATAAGACTGATTTAAACATTGTTGTCATGATATTTTCCCTTTAGTTAACCCCAGACATCGAGTCTGTTAATGACATAATAAGATAACTAATGTGGCAAATCTATGATTTATCAACAATTTTACTGATCAAGCTTTGGACGCAACAGTTGATTTACAACTTGCGGGTTGGCTTTGCCTTGGGTTTTCTTCATAACCTGTCCCACAAAGAAACCAAACAATTTGTCTTTACCCGCACGATATTGCTCAACTTTATCCTGATTTTCCGCCAGAATTTCATCAATCATCGCTTCGATGGCACCCGTATCTGAAACCTGTTTCAGGCCTTTGTCTTCAACAATTTTCTCTGGCGCATCGCCAGTTTCCAGCATGATCTCGAAAACATCCTTGGCAATACGGCCGGAAATCGTGCCGTCAATCTGCAGAGCCAGCAACTCAGCCGCATGGGCCGGAGATACCGGGCTGTCAGAAATATTCTTGCCCAGTTTATTCAAGGCACCAAACAGATCACCGGTTACCCAGTTAGACGCCTGAGTAGCAATCTCAGCAAGCCCCTTGCCTGTCTTATCAGCTAAGTCCGCCAACACGGCTTCGAAATAATCAGCATTTTCTTTTTCAGCCACCAAAACACTGGCGTTGTAATCAGTGATTTTCAGGTCATTTACAAAACGTGCTTTTTTTGCATCGGGTAATTCCGGTAAATCTTTGGCCTGGGCTTCGATGAAACCATCTTCCAGTTTTAACGGTAACAGATCAGGGTCAGGGAAATAGCGGTAATCATGGGCCTCTTCTTTGGAGCGCATGGACCGTGTCACCCCGCTACCCGGATCAAATAAACGGGTTTCCTGAACGATCTCACCACCGTCTTCGATGACATCCACCTGACGGCGGGCTTCATATTCGATGGCCTGCATGACAAAGCGCACAGAGTTCACGTTTTTGATTTCACAACGTGTACCCAGCTCGTCACCTGGTTTACGCACAGAAACGTTTACGTCGGCCCGCATTGAGCCTTGCTCCATATTGCCATCACAAGTACCGATATAACGCAGGATGGTTCTAAGCTTGCGCACATAAGCACCAGCTTCTTCAGAGGAACGCATATCCGGCTTGGAGACGATCTCCATCAGGGCCACACCAGAGCGGTTCAAATCCACAAAGGTCATATCCGGATGTTGGTCATGCATGGATTTACCCGCATCCTGTTCCAGGTGCAGGCGTTCAATACCTACGACTTTGGTTTTCCCATCCTCCAGGTCCAGATGGATTTCACCCTCACCCACGATGGGATGTTTAAACTGGGAAATCTGATAACCTTGCGGCAAGTCGGCATAGAAATAGTTTTTGCGGTCAAAAACGGAATAAGAATGAATTTCTGCTTCTAAAGCCAGACCAGTACGAACGGCCTGACGCACACATTCTTCGTTGATCACCGGCAACATACCAGGCATGGCACTGTCCACCAGGCTGACTTGTGTATTAGGTTCTGCACCAAAAGCCGTAGAAGAACCGGAAAAGAGTTTTGATTCCGAGACGACTTGAGCGTGGACTTCCAAACCGATGACAATTTCCCAATCGCCTGTGGCACCATGAATAATACTAACCATCTTATTGTCCTCCCCACCATTTTGTGGGTTTCGCCGTAAAGTCGGCGGCTGTTTCCATCACGCCCGCGGCTTTCAAAATTGTTTCTTCGTCAAATGCCTGTCCGATCAACTGCATACCCAAAGGCAATCCTTCACTGGATAAACCTGCCGGAATAGAAATCGCTGGCAGACCAGCCAAACTGGCGGGTACGGTAAAGACATCG
>Ga0207422_1004008_pt1 | contig 13055 bp, 12 predicted proteins | sample MarCyaLeptolynsp_FD_187757 | JGI IMG/M metagenome (GOLD analysis project Ga0207422, IMG submission 187757) | Marine cyanobacterial communities from Panama - species 1 Leptolyngbya sp. (SPAdes) | ecosystem: Environmental > Aquatic > Marine > Unclassified | place: Panama: Panama City | collected...
TGGCCTATGGCGACCAGCCGGCTCTGACGGCGGAGATCGTCGATTGGGCGCGGGCAACGGGATTTCATGTCGTCGCGGCCGGCAAGGGGACGAAATATCTGCCGCACTTTCACGAGGTCACGCCGGACGATGTCTGGACGCATTATGGTTTGACCCCGGCCGAAGCGGCGGCCGCGGGCATGAATCCGCAAATGTTCAACTCCTTTCTGGACGGCACCAAGTCGGCCATCGAAATGGCGGCGATCGCCAACGCGACCGGGCTGGCGGTTCCGGCCGCCGGCCTTGGGTTTCCGGCCTGCGGTGTCGATGACCTGCCGCACGTATTGCGGCCGCAAGCGGACGGCGGATGTCTCGACCGGTCCGGCATGGTCGAAGTTGTCTCGTCACTGGAACGGGACGGGCGGCCGGTTCACCGGGATCTGCGCTGGGGGGTCTATGCCGTGTTTGAGGCCCCGAACGATTATGCCGCCGCCTGTTTTCGCCAATACGGCCTGAAAACGGATGCATCCGGTCGGTTTGCGGCCATGTACAAACCCTATCATCTGATCGGCATGGAGCTGAACATTTCCATCCTTTCGGCTGCATTGCGCCGCGAACCGACCGGTCAATCGCGAGCGTTTTGCGGTGACGTGGCTTCGGTTGCGAAACGGGACCTCCGGGCCGGTGAAACGCTTGACGGCGAAGGCGGCTACACGGTCTGGGGCAAAGCGATGCCGGCGACCGAAAGTCTGGCTGCCGGCGCCCTGCCGATCGGGCTTGCCCATGATCTGCGCCTCGGGCGCGATGTTGGGCGGGGCGAAGTCATTTGCTGGGACGATGTCGCCATTCCGGACGGCGACGAGACAATTGTCGCCCGCCGGGCGATGGAACGAACTTTCGCAACAATGCCCTGACCTCCCTATCGTAAACTGCTTGGAGATCCGTTCGGACAGACAGGTCCGGACGGACTGTCTCCATTGTCATGCCGTCCTGATCCGAATTCCCTGCCGTGACGTAGGTTATTTGGAACTGATCCTGGCGTTGAGCGACTTTAGGCGCCTGCGATCCGCGTGTTTGCAATTGAGACAGGAATATCAGGATGATTTGGAGATCTCTCGCTGCCGGACTGACCGGAATGTTCGTGCTGGTCAATACACCGATTCAGGCTGACAGCGCCGTATCGCCGTTCAATTTGTATGGCGACCGGATTTCATTCTCCGTCCTGCGAAATGGCAAGGAAGTGGGCTCGCATGAGGTTCGCTTCAAACGCTCCGGCGAAGACGTGATCGTCACAAGCCAGTTTGAACTGAAGATCAGGGCGCTTGCCATCAATTTCTACAAATACAATTACACGTCCGTGGCGAAGTGGAATGGAGAGACCCTGAAACAACTAAAGACCGATGTCTCGGATAATGGCAAAAAGAGCCGCGTCGAGGCAAAACGGACCGGCGACAGTCTTTCGGTCAGGGCGAAAAACGCCAACGCCAAGATCGACGGGCCGGTGTTTTTGACCACGCACTGGAACCCGAACGTGGTAAAGAGTTCAAAGGTCCTCAACACGATCACCGGTCGCATCAACAATGTCAGCATCAAAGCTGTCGGTAAGGAAAAGGTCCAGACCGAGCGTGGTCTGGCAACCGCTACCCGGTACCGCTATTCCGGCGATCTGCAGACCGAGGCCTGGTATGACAACAAGGGACGGTGGCTCAAACTGCGGTTCAAGGCCGACGACGGCTCGACCATCGAATTCCAATGTAAATCCTGCCTGGGCTGACCGGGCCGCCCGTTTCGTCCAAAATGCGTGAAAATCCATGGCACTGACCGACAGGGCGATCTGGATTACCGGAGCCGGCAAGGGGATCGGACGGGCCCTGGCCCTTGCGCTGGCGCAGGATGGCAACCGTGTCGCGGTCAGCGCCAGAACGCGTGACGATCTGGACTCGCTTGTCAGCGAGGCCGAAACCGCTTCCGGGCATATCGTTGCGTTTCCGCTGGACATTACCGAAGCACCTGTCGTTCCGGAGATCATCAAAGCGATCGAAGCGGAGATCGGACCGCTCGATATGGCGATTCTGAACGCCGGGACGCATCAGGCCATGTGGCTCGATGATCTCGAGACCGACGCGGTCCGGCGTCTGATGGATGTGAATTTCATGGGAACGGTGAATTGTCTGGTTCCGCTTGTGCACCGTTTCCGGGAACGTCGGACCGGGCAGATTGCCGTTGTCGCCTCGGTCGCCGGATATCGCGGATTGCCGTCCGCCGGCGCATACAGCGCAAGCAAGGCCGGCCTGATCGCCTTTTGCGAGGCCCTGAAACCCGAACTGGATGTGGCCGGTGTAAAGCTTACGCTCATCAATCCCGGCTTTGTCGACACGCCGCTTACCCGCAAAAACGATTTCGATATGCCATTCCTGATTTCGCAGGACGAGGCTGTCGGACATATCCTTTCCGGATTGCGGCGTTCTGGCTTTGATATCGCATTTCCCCTGCCCATGGCTCTCGTCATGCGCTGTTTGCGGATACTTCCGGATCGGCTCTTCTTTTCCATCAGCCGGCGCATGGTGCGGAAATGAATGATGAACTGCTTGCCGGGTACGGCCGTTATCTTGAAACCTTGACCAGGGAACGGCTCGATCAGCTCGACCGCTTCGTAACAGCCGACGTTTTCTTCAAAGATCCCTTCAACGCGTGTACGGGCGTCGACGCGATGCGTAACGTCCTCAATCATATGTACGACAGCCTTGAGGATGTGCGGTTTGCCGTTTCCACGCAGGCGGTTCAGGGGGACGAAGGGTTTCTGGCCTGGCGTTATACCTGCGGTTGGCGTGGCCGCGCGATTGCATTCGACGGCGTTACCCATGCGCGGTTCCGCGCAGGCCTCGTTTGCCGGCATGTGGACCACTGGGACGCGGCCAGTGAATTTTACGAATTGCTTCCCGTCATCGGCTGGCCGCTCAAGGCATTGCGCCGGAAGATCGCTGCGATTTGATCGGCGCTTCCGTGCCGCGACGCCGAATGCGTCGCACGATCGCGGCTTGCCGGCTCCGTCCGATGGGGAAATTCCACAGGAGCATTGTTGCGCATACCTTGAGGCCGACCGGGACAAGGGCGTAGAGGACGATCAGGGCCTGGCGTCCGGTTTCGTCTGGCGCTTTGGGATCGAAGCCGAGCACCTCGACACCATAGAGCCCGATGCCGGCGGCGAACGCCAGCGCAAATTTCGTTATCAGGTTCCAGGCGGCGAAAAACAAACCGGCATCGCCGGTCGCGCTGCGCAGGCGGTGATAATCGATCACATCGGCCTGCAGGGCTGGCGGCAGCGAAAGGTCGGCGCCAAGCGCCGCGCCGGTTATGATGCAGACGACAAAAAACGCGGTAAACCCGCCGGTCGGAATAAGCGGGACGGTGACAAAGGCCAGGCTGGCGAAGATCATCGCAAGGCACCAGGCGCGATGTTTGCCGATTCTTGCGCTCATGCGCCCCCAGAGCGGCATCGAGAGGACGGCACAAAGGAAATAGACCAAAATGAACATGCCGCGAATGGTTTCGTCCGCGCCCAGCCCATAATCGAGATAAAGCAGGAACAGAACAGCGGGAATGCCGTTTGCAAGACCGTTAATAAACCATCCGGCCCCCAGACGAAGGAACGGTTTGTTCGCCCCCAGACGACGCAGCTTCGTCAACAAATCAAATCGGATTATCGGGGTCGATTGCGCCACTGAGTGATGTGGCGTTCCGCGAACCATAACCCATATGGCAAGTGCACCGGCTGCGATGGCTGCAGCCGCAACCGCCTGCAGGCCCACCCCATCTCCGCTTCCGGCCTCATCCGAGACGCTGGAAAGCGCAACCGGAATCAGTGCGGCAATCAGTATGCCGACGAGCCCGAAGGCCTCCCGATACAACGTAATCCTTGCCCGTTCATCATAGTCCGTGCTCAGTTCGGCCGCCCAAGCCGTATAGGGCACCATGATTGCGGTCCAGCCTGTGTAAAGCAGGATCATGGATGCCAGCAGGTAACCGCCGCCAGGATTGTCGGGTGGATTGACGACAAGCAGCAAGCCGATCGCGGCGACGATCGCGCCGACAACAATCCAGGGTTTTCGCGGCCCGTAGCGCGAATTCGTGCGGTCGCTGAGCAAACCGGCAATCGGATCCGTAAGGGCATCGAAACCCCGGGCGACCAGCATGATCGCACCGGTTGCGGCAAGACCCAGGCCAAGCGTGTCGGCGTAAAAGGATGGAAGATATATGTAGACCGGCAGTGTCGGCATCGCGAACGCAAACGCCGGCGCGGCATAGGCGAGCACCTGACGTGTCTTTAAGGATGAGTATCTGGGGGCGGACATGGTCATGCGATCGGGGCGGCCTTTTCGGAAAGTGTCAGGGTCTTTATCCGCAGGATCGGCGATGATGCCGCGGGACCTTCGCCTGGCGCCCGTGATCTCCCTTTATCCGCGCGAGTCCGACGGTTTGATGATCGACGTTGCGATCCGTTCGCGTGCGGCTTTATGGGGGATGACGGAAATACCCTTCAGCCACAGTTTCAAGGCCTGCCAGTGAATGGCGGCGGTCACCTTGAGCGTCATCAGGGGAAACCGCACCAGGGCCTGTGCCAGCATTGCGTCGGTGATCGGCTTGCGTCGCGCCTTGAAACTCGCCACCAGCAATCGCCCCTCCTCATCGTGCTCATCGATGGTGACGGAAAGGGTGCGGCCAGGCGTCGTCATCGAAAACTTGTAGTGGCAGGCCATGGGAATGAACGGAGACACATACATTTCCTTGGCGCACTGATGGCGTACTACGCCGTCTTCTCCGGCCGCGGCGGGGATGACATAGGTGTGCCGTTCGCCGAACGTGTTGCAGACTTCGTACAACAACACGGAAAGCCGCCCGTCGCGGTCGAAACAATAATAGACACTGAGCGGATTGAAGGCGTACCCGAATATCCGGGGGTAACACAACAGCATGATGCGGCCGCCTTCGAGCCGGCAATCGGCGGCCGCCAGGCGGCTTTCAACCCAGTGCCGCAGCCCGCCCGCTTCCCCGTCGCCGTGGTCCTGATCGTAGAATCCGAAGATTGCAGCCCGGTTGTGGCCGAACAGCCGCAGCCGGTCGGATAGCGCCGGCAGTTCCTCGAGATCGATCAGCATCGAAAACACATTGTAGCGCAGGCTGTGCTCGCGGGGTTTCACCCGGTGGTGCATGACCGATCCGAAATAGAGTGCGCTGGAAAACCTCATTCTGCAGCGACCTCCCGGGGGAAAGTGTGCGAGATCCGGTTGGATTCTCCCTCCACGACCCAGGGACGACGGGCGCCGGTCAGCATCTCCCCGACGGCCAGTCCGGATTGCAGTCCGTCCTCGTGGAAGCCGTGGCCGAAATAGGCGCCGCAAAACCACGTGTTGCGCGAACCCTGTATCTGCGACAGGCGGCTCTGGGCGGCAAGAGCAGCCCTGTTGAACAAAGGATGCTGATAGTCGATGCTCTTCAGGACTGTTTCCGGTTCCCGCATCGGATTGAGAGTTACAAAGATGTTTTCCTGCGTCGGCAGTTGCTGCAGCCGGTTCATCCAGTAGGTGACGCACAGGGCGTCCTCGTCGGATGCCCCGCTTTCGCTCAAATAGTTCCAACTCGACCAGACCCGGCGGCGCTGCGGCATCAAAGAGGGGTCCTTATGCAATACGGCGCGGTTGTCGGTGTACTGGAATGACCCGAGAATCGACTGCTCATTGCCGTCGGGGTCTTCCAGCATCGTCAGGGCTTCATCGGCATGCGCGGCGATGACCACATGATCGAAAGTCTGGGTATGCCCCTGTTCGTCCGTGACAACAACCTTTTCGCCGTCCCGCCGCACGCGTACCGCACCGGCACCGAGCCGGATTGAGTCGCGGTAGGAGGCGGTCAGTTTTTCAACATAGGACCAGCTTCCCGAAACGACGGATTTCCATTGCGGCCTGTCCGTCAGGGTCAGCAATCCGTGGCTGTCGAAAAACCGGATAAAGGCCCGGGCGGGATAGACAAGCATGTCCGAGGCCTTTGTCGACCAGATCGCCGCGCCCATCGGCAGCAGGTGATCTTCAATGAAGGCCGCACTGTATTTGTTCTTCGCCAGATAATCACCGAGGGAGATATCGTCGAAAACCCCTGAAGTGTCGCGCAGGAGTTTGGGTGCTTCGCGGTAGAATCGGAGTATGTCCCGGATCATCCGCCAATAGCGAAGATTGAACACATTGCGACGTTGTCCGACCAAGCCGTTAAAGTCGGTTCCGGAATATTCCAGCGCGCCATTATCGATCGATGCCGCAAAGGACATGTCGGAATCCGATGTTTCGACACCGAGATGGTCAAACAGGGCGACAAGGTTCGGGTAGTTGCGATCGTTGAAAACGATGAATCCCGTATCGACCGGAACCGGACCATCGACGGTCGGGGCCTCGACCGTGTTGGAATGTCCGCCCAACCGCCAGTTTTTTTCAAACACCGTTACCTTATGGCATCTGGCTATCATCCAAGCGGCCGACATACCGGCAATTCCGGTTCCGATGATTGCGACGGACTGGGGCTGGGCGGAAGGAGATAGGTGCGAAGACATCGGAATCCCAATATTGGTAAGCGGGCGGGGTTACTTTTGAATGGCATACGCGGCCACACAGGGAACGGATCAACCGTGACGCATATATGCGGTCCCTGTGCCTTGTGAATAATTCTCTCTGTTCTCTTGGCAGAAATGCCGACCAAGCAGTTCGGGCTCAAACTTGCGGAAAAACGGTGATCCGCGTTTGATCGATGCGCGTATTGGTCGGTATGAGTATGCAAATAAAGACAGAATACAGGCCACGACAGACGGTTCCGCCCATGCGGCGTGCCCGACGAGCGTCGAATTTAGTTGGCGCGCCGGTGGCGAGCCTCGTATACCGTAATCCTGGTGCGTTGGACCACAAGCCAAGGATCGAAGCAACGGTGTCGAATGGTGTGAAGGTTGAGAATTGGGAGGATCTGCTCTCCGCCGTTGCCCGGCATTCGGATCGCAGTGCGTTCGAGAAGCTGTTCGTGCATTTCGGTCCCAGGATCAAAGCCTATCTGATGAAGCTTGGAAGCGACGCGGGACAGGCCGAAGATCTGATGCAGGACGTGATGGCGCAGGTGTGGCGCAAGTCCGCCCTGTTTGACAGAAGCAAAGCGGGTGCATCGACATGGATCTTCACCATCGCCCGCAATATGCGGATCGATTCATTCCGACGCGATCGGCGCCCGCAGATAGATGAAAACGATCCGGCGCTGATACCGGAAGCGGAGAAACCGGCGGATGAAATGTTGCACTCGCAGGAGGTATCGGTTCGGCTGCGGGGAATTCTCGAAGAATTGCCGGATGACCAGAAACAGGTCGTGATGCTTTCATTTTATGATGACAAGCCGCACTCGGCAATCGCTGAAGAACTCGGATTGCCGCTCGGCACCGTGAAGTCGCGTTTGAGATTGGCAATGGGAAAAATAAAGGCGGTTTGGGGAGAATCCGCCGGAGTGAAGTTATGACAATTCATCATCATATAGCCGACGACCTGCTGTTCGCCTATGCGGCCGGAGACCTTGACGAAAGCTGGAGTCTCGTCGTGGCGACGCATATTGCCCTGTGCGCGGAATGCCGTGCGGCCGTACGACAGGCTGAGGCGCTTGGCGGTGTGCTTTTGGAAGATATCGTGCCCGTCAGCGTTGGTGAATCGGCAATGGACTCGATTATGGCACGCATCGACGCCGGAGAACCGCGCGAGACCGTGGAGCCCCGGCAGGATCCAATCGGGTCCTGCGGGAATGAGGCCATTATCTTTCCCCAACCCTTGCGCGATTATGTCGGTGGCGATCTCGATGACGTCGCCTGGCGCCGGCTCGGACGGGGTGCCTATCATTTTCCGATTTCCGCGGGCAGCGGCAGCGTCCGGCTGCTGCGGATTCCGGCCGGCAAGCCGGTACCCGATCACAGCCACAATGGCCGGGAATTGACCCTGGTCCTGGACGGCAGCTTTCACGATCAACACGGCGAGTTTCTTCGCGGCGATGTTGAGGATTGCGATGATTCCATCCAGCACCAACCGATTGCCGGAGCGGACCGGGACTGTATCTGTCTGGCAGTAACGGACGCACCGTTAAGGTTCAAGAGCCTCGCCGCCCGAATGGTGCAGCCATTTATCGGGATTTAGAGCCTTTTCTGCTCGGACGGACCCGTGCAAGCAGACAGGTAATCCGGAAGAATCTCTGGACCAAATTCCAGCCAATCAATGACGACTGACCGGATATCCGTCGGCAGGAAGTCCGGTCAACTGCGTTTGATGTTGCCGTCCGGTCATGATCGAAGACATCGGACATCGACGACATTCACCGGGTGTTTGACGACAGATTGTCCTCCAAAGCGTCGGCGTAGAGCCGATGAAAGAATTGCACGCCCTCCTCGGTCAGATTGTGGTTGTCGGGTTCGACCAGATAATAGCCCTGCGAGAATCCGCGCTGGCGCATGCCGCGCTGCACGTTTTCGCAGAGGCTCCTGTCTTCTTCATTGACCACTTCCAGGCCCCAGCGTGACCGGGCTTCCTGACGTTCGCAGGAAACGCACGATGGTGCCATCATGTCGAACATGCGCCGGGTCCGACCGGGGCCGTCGGGCTCGCTGCGGGAAACAGAAAAGTTCTTCACTCCCGGGAAAACCGAAAAAAAGGTGTTGGGAAACAGGAACCAGAAATGCCCATCGAGTTCGTCCTCGGTGAGGTCGAGGGGAAAGGCGGCATTTTCCGCTTTGCCGGCTGTCGGAATATATTGATACGAATAGGTGCCGTGTAGCGAGAAGCGCGATTGCTCGATGTTCATCAGATCGCTGAATGAAGCGTGCGCGGTTTCGCAATGATAACATTCCAGGAAATTGTCGATGACGACCTTCCAGTTACAGTCATAAGCACCGCCGAAATAATCCGCGTTGTCGCTGGGCCGGTAGGTCGCGAGATCCGGGACCTTTGAGGCAATGCTCTCGGCCAGCCCCGGGGCAAAATCGTCAAGCGGTACCGCATCCGGATCGAGATTGATGAAAATGAAGTCGAGGATGCGATCGACACGGATGCCGCTGAGGCGGATGTCGGACCGCGAAAAACACTGTTTTTCACCAGAGGACCGCAATCCCATCAGGCGGCCGTCGAGTGCGTAGGTCCAGGCATGATAGGGGCAGGCTATCCGGTTCCTGCAACCGGCCCCGTCAAGCAGTCGGTGGCCGCGATGGGCGCAGACGTTGTAGAAGGCGCGAATTTCGTCGTCCTGCCCACGAACCAGAAAGAAATCCTGGTCGAAAAGCGTGCCGGTGACATAGTCGCCCGGCCGGCCAAGGCGACCGGCATGGCAGACGTAGTGCCATTGCCTGAAAAACAATTCGTCGCGCTCGATTTCGAGAATTCCGGGATCGGTGTAATAGTAAGCCGGCAAGGTACGTGTGCCCGCGACATCAACAATCTCTGCGCGCCGGGTGGTTGGATCCCCTTCAACCCGATCTGAAAACGATAGTGACATGATCTCCGGACTCCTCTCATTGCAGGATGCATTGCCGTCAACCTAACGGCCGAACTTTCCGATGCAAGTGGACAAGAATGCATCCCTTCCATAGAATTTCTGTATGCAAAAACCATTCAAAAACGTCTCTGGATCGCTCAATGCCCTGCTGGTGTTGGAGGCGGCGGTCCGTCATGAGAGTTTTACCAAGGCAGCCAGCGAGCTGCAGCTTACGCAGCCTTCCGTCAGCCGGCACGTGGCGAACGTGGAAGCCCGACTTGGCTGCGCCCTGTTTCATCGCGTCAACAACAGGCTATTTCCGACGGAAGCCGGGCATCGGCTCGCGGACGCGGTTGCGCTCGGTCTCTCCCATGCGGAAACTGTATGGGAGAGCTTGTCCCGAACCCGCGTTGACGACGATCTGGTTCTGGCAACGACATTTGGCTTCGCCGATCAATGGCTGTTGCCGCGGTTCTCCGGCCTCAAACAGCATCTGGGTGAAAAACGGGTGCGCCTGGTGACATCGGACTGGATGGAGATGCTGGACATGGACCGGGTCGACGCCGCAATTGTCTGGGATCTGTCGCGCGCGCCGGAAAGACCCTCGGTTCCGCTGTTCGCCGAGGAAGTGTTTCCTGTTTGCAGTCCCGATTATCTCCGGCGCAATCGATTTCTGGATGGCGAGCCGTCGACCCTTGTCCAGGCCGATCTCCTGCATTTTGATGTCGGCGCATCGCAGTTTCTGACCTGGGAACGCTGGTTCGCCCGGTGCGGGATTGCCTGCCCCTCCGGCCGCAAACGCGATATCTATGATGCCTATCCCTTCCTATTGCAGGCCGCGCGTGAAGGAAGGGGGGTGGCGCTGGGATGGCGCTTCCTTGTCGAACGTCTTGTGGAGGAGGGGGCACTGGTTCAGGTCGGGCCGAAGGTGAACAATCGCGAAGTCGCCTATTATCTGCAATATCGGGCTTCCGGAGCCCGGCGGAGCGCGGTCGAGGCGCTGGTGAGCTGGTTCAGACAGGAAACCCGGGCGACATAATCCGCAACGGTCCGGTCACCGGTCCAGTATGTTGGCAAGGACCTGCATGGGCGCTTCCATTTCATCGGGTTCAAAGGCGCTGAACCCGGCAAGCAGGCCGGAGGTTCGCGGACTGCCGGCAAAAAACTCCGATGCCGGTTGCAGGATCACACCGGCTTGCGCTGCCTGTTTTGCGATTGTCCGGTCGCTGCGTCCGTCCGGCAATCCAAGCAGGACGGTCATCCCGGCCTGGTGATCGCGGTAGGTGACGCGTTGGCCCAGATGAGTGTCGAGCAATTGAAAAAACGCCTTGCGACGGGTTCCATATATCCGGCGCATACGGCGGATATGGCGGTGAAACTCACCGCTTCGAATAAACTCCGCCAGGGGGCGTTGCGGCATGATAGAGGCCGTGGCGCCGTAGGCTGAAAGGGTCTTGCGAAACCGATCCGTGAGATGGGCCGGCAGCACCAGATAGCCGAGCCGCAAATGAGCGGCAAAGATCTTGGAAAAGCTGCCGACGTAAAACACCCTTTCACTGTCCTTCATCCCGGCCATGGCCGGAATCGGGCGCCCGGCATAACGGAATTCACTGTCGAAATCATCTTCGACGATGTAAGCGTCCGTGCGTTCGGCGTGGTCGAGAAAGTCGAGCCGGCGCGCCATCGGCATGGCCCCGCCCAGGGGAAACTGGTGGGAAGGGGTCAGGACGATAAGTTTCGCCGGCGTCGGCGAACACGCCAGATCCTGCGGATCGGCGCCTCCTGATTCGGTCGGCATCCACAAAGGTTCCAGGCCCATGGTCTCTGCGATCCTGCGGATCGGGGGATAACCCGGGTCTTCCAGCGCTATGCCGTCACCCTTGCCGGTGAGGGCTCGAAAGATGGTTTCAAGCGCACCGGCGACACCGGCCGTGATCATGATCTGCTCTGGAGACGTCGCCAACCCTCGCCACTCCGTCAGATGTTCGGACAGGGCGACCCGCAGATCGTGGTCGCCGAATACATCGTCCGACAGGATCAAGGCCCGAGGGGCCGCCCGCGACACCCGCGCAATCGCTTTTGCCCAGCTTTCATAGGGGAAGAGCCGCATATCGGGAACGCCCTGCCGGAATGGTTGCGGGTCGCGCGCTGGCTCCGGGCGGCCGCGGACCGGTCTGGCCGGAACAAGGGCGGGCGTTTGCAGACTGTTCTCAGGCAGGTCGCAAACGAATATGCCCGAGCCGCGCCGGCCGCGGGCATAGCCTTCCGAAACAAGTTGATCGTATGCCGCGGTCACCGTGGAACGCGACAGGCCGAGTTCGTCTGCAAACACCCTGGTGGGCGGCAATTGGGCGTTGGGGCGCAATCTGCCGGAGAGAATTCGGGCGCGCAGATCCTCGTAGACCTGATGGAACAGGGGGCGGTCCGAAGTCCTGTCGACCGCGATCGCAAGCAAGCTGGCATCCGACATGATTGGCCTGACAAAAATTTTGAATATTGGTTCTTTTGAAAAGTCCAATAATTCGTAGGAAAGGTCAAGCCCCCTGTTGGAGAGTATTATGCGCAAACCGTCCGCCGCCCCGTCAGATCGCACCCGCCTGCGCCGCAGCCATGAACGCGGCCGATACGATAGAGCCAGTCTTCACGCGGTGCTTGACGCGACGCCGCTGTGCCATGTCGGCTATCTGATGGATGGAAAACCGGCGGTCACACCGACCCTGCATTGGCGTGAGGGCGATTATGTCTATTGGCACGGGTCGAGTGCGAGCCGAGCATTGCGTGCCGCCGAAGGGCTTGACGTGTGCCTGACCGTAACGCTGCTTGACGGGTTGGTGCTTGCCCGATCCGCATTTCATCACTCGGTCAACTACCGATCCGCGATGCTGTTCGGGCGCGCTTCAATCGTTGTCGATCCCGATGAAAAGGCTGAAAAGTTGAAAAATTTCGTTGAGGCAATTGTCCCGGACCGCTGGGACAGTTTGCGCCCGATGACGGCGCAGGAGGTGAAGGCGACGACGATCCTGTCCATACCGATCGACGAAGCCTCGGCCAAGGTCCGCGAAGGCGGTCCGATCGATGATGAGGACGATTATGCCTTGCCGATCTGGGCCGGCACGGTTCCCTTCGAAACCGTTGCCGGAGATCCGATACCTGATCCTCGCAACCTCGCCGGCGTCAGCGTACCGGATTACCTCACCGGCCCGCGGCTGGAACGTCGGTAGACTTGTTCACGGCCCTACGGACACAGGGACGCTCGAATTCCGAATTTCCCGCTATTCCCGTCTGTTCAGACGACGCCGTTCGAACGGCTAGCTCACAGAGGGGGCGAGTGATGCTCGCCCCCTCTTCGGGCGTTATTCGAGCACGATAGCATACTCGCTGACGGGCACGATCTTCTTGATCAGCCCCTGCGCCTTCATGAAGTCGGCGAAGCGTTTGTAACGACCGACATCCAGGGCGAAGGGCCGTTTGGTGAAACGCGGCAATGTGTCTTTCCAGGCGTTTCTGTTGAGCTCATCATCCAGTTTCGGATGCGCCTTGATGAACAG
>Ga0207422_1004010_pt1 | contig 13041 bp, 9 predicted proteins | sample MarCyaLeptolynsp_FD_187757 | JGI IMG/M metagenome (GOLD analysis project Ga0207422, IMG submission 187757) | Marine cyanobacterial communities from Panama - species 1 Leptolyngbya sp. (SPAdes) | ecosystem: Environmental > Aquatic > Marine > Unclassified | place: Panama: Panama City | collected...
CGAAATCGCCAGATAATCCGACATTTTCTGGTACAGGTGCGATAAAGCTAAAACCTTCCATCGGTGATAATCCAACGCTGTACAGCAAATCACCATTATCCGCATCATATGCCCAGAGTGCCGCCGCCGGATTGAGTGTCGATTCGCCGACAATCGCCAATAAATCGCCATCCTCGCTATAAGCCGCATCGGTTAATGGGAAGGGGAAACTGTAATTCAGCGTGACAGGTGTATCAGCAACATTCGCGTCAATCCCTGTCATATCCCAACGTTTCAGCGTCCAGTTATCGGTGTCTTGTGTACCCCCACTGATGCTTACAAGCTCGTTAATTTCCGGTCGGAAGACTAGATCGGTGATGGGTGCGGGTTCGATGGCTGGCAAAGGTGTGGCAATATTGGTCGCAAAGTCATAGATGACGACAGAGCCATCCCCTCCACCAACTGCCAGATACCGTCCATCGGTACTATATGCCATGACATTGGGCAGGTCATTTCTACGCCCTTCAACGACAATCTGAAATTGCGATGTATCAGGATAGTTGAATACAATCACGCCTTGTGGTGTATCCACAGCGAGTTGTGCCCCGTCTGGCGACCAAGCTACACTCGATGCGCCATCAATCGGAAGTGTTTCAATTGTTGCTGCTTGTGCGACATTCCCTGCGCTGAGGACTGCGCCTGTTGGTGCAACGACAGCATCTCCCGGTGCAGCTTGTGGTACGGGCTGTTCGACAGCTTCGCCTGTATTACGCCCTGCTGGAACTGTGATGCCTGCTTCAAACACAGGTTCAAGGAAATATTCACCACTCTCAAAGTCCGATTCGGCTGTCCAACCGACTGTACCGTCGATATTGACCTCCCACCACAAAAAACCACCACTACATGCGGGTCCACTCAGCACCTCATCAATGCGCCTACCCGGTTGGATTTCACCGATCATCTCGCTGTCTGTTGTTGGAGCTTCTCGCAAGCGATTGGGCAGATTGCCTAGAATCACCTGTGCAGTCACAACGCCGCGTGTGATGCGTGGTTGCAAATAATTGAAATAATTGGGTGGGCAAACATAAGGGGATTGTTCGGCTGCTTGTGCTGCGGATAGCGTCGATAAATTATCACAATTGCCACCCAGATCAATTACATCGAAAAATGTCCAGCCCCGTTCCGAAAAATACCAATCACCACTACGTCCGAGAACGGGATATGTCTCGAATGGATACATGATTTTGATGAGTTCTGCATCGGATTCGGGTGCGCTGCGGACATTGGAGAATGTGCCGCGTGGCGTTAAGGTACAAGCGAGTGCGCTGGGTGTGGGTGTCGGGAACCCGTCTGGTAATGCGGTGGGGGTTGCAGTTGGCTGCTGAATCAGGCTTTCAGCAGGGAATTTGGAGTCACATAATTGCACAACTTCTCCTGTATCCGAGACATGCACATTATAAATCCCATCAGAGTATTCTAAACGAACAACATACGGGATCACTTCCTGCGATAGGGTTGTGCCTTCTGCCAACAAGCATCCCATCGAACTATCGGTTGTGGCGGGTAATGTCGAGTGTGACCAACCAATGGGTTGCCCCTTATCTGGTATTGCAACGTTAACGGCGGTCACTGCCGCATCCAAAATGTAACCCGGGGTTTGCTGCGCCATGATTGGAAAAGTGAGCATTAATACGCTCACGATGATGAGAGGAGTTGCAAATCGCCGCATGATCGAATCCTTTTGATAACTATGGATATGATGCTATCTATTATACTGAGGACTCGCGCTCGATGCATGAAAATTGCAGATTGTTGTAGGGTAATCGTATCAAAATGGATGTGGTTTTATTGATCTGCTACCTGTGCCATCACACCTAATACCCCGTCTAGCACCTGTGCCAATTGAACCTCACGGCTGATGGTTGCCTCGCCATCATCGGGTTGGTCACCATACCAACCGAATTGCGCGTGATTTCCGCCTTCAATCTCGATGAAACGTGTGTTTTCAGGCAGATTTGACAACGATGTTTCAACCTCATCTTGAGAAACGAGCAAGTCATTTGTTCCGACAATGATTGTAGTTGCCAGATGACCGTAATCAACAAGGGCTTCGGTTCCGGGTGCAGGGACGGATGCTAATAGCACCAACCCCTCGATGGTATCAGGATGGCGTAGCGCATAACTAGACGCAGCTAATCCACCAAGTGAATGTCCGCCAACAACCCACGCATCAATCTCTGGGTAGGCTGCGACAACGGGTGTTGCCACTTCGATATCGATAATAGCGAGTTGCATTGGCACCGGGATAATTATGGCTAGATGCCCCGCTTCAGCGATAGCATGCCCAAGTGGTGCATAGGCTTCTGGTTGGATGCGTCCCCCCGGATAAAATAAGAAGCCGACTGTTGGGTCGCTGTCGTTGGGTTCAAAAACCACCCATTGTGATTGATCCACCGTGACCAATGCACTGGATTCCAGTGCAGCGATTGCTTCTGGCATGAGGTCGCCCTGTGGGGTACTTGCCCAAACAACAAAACTGATAGCTGTCACAACAAACAGAGATGATAATCCAATGATGATCCAGACCCACCATCGAATTGCGGAGAGTGTTTTCAGGAGTTGGCTCATTTGGGTACGAACTCAATTTCTTCTGAATACTGCTTCTTTGGTTTTTCTTTATCTACAATCTTGACCCAAGCATAATATGCCATCGCACTGACCAAGATAGCACCCATTGCGCCCGGTGCCCAACCGCCCAGCGAACCGATGAGCGTACCACCAATAATCGGCGAAATCACCCGTGTGGAGCTTTCTACAGAAGCAGATATACCCAAAATCCCACCAACCTCATCCCGATCAACTGCTTTGGTCAGTGAACTATTGAGAACGGTGCCAAAGACACCACCAGCCAATGCCACAGGTGCCAGCACAATTAACAATATCCAAACATTTGGGGTCAATGCCCAACCAAGCAACGAAATTGCCATTAATATGCAGGAGTAAAATAACAAGCGATCTTCAGGAAAACGCGCAGTGATCCGCCCAATAGCCAATCCCTGTACCAATGCCACCAAAATCCCAACATATGCGAGCACAAAACCAGTTTGCGCTTCACTCAAACCGAGTTGTTGATTGGCATAAATAGGAAATACTGTCTGGAACATGGTGAAGGCGATTCCATAGAAGAACAATACTGTGAGCAACGACCCGACGAATTCGCGCGAAAGCGTATCACGCAGCAAGCTAAAACTGAATACTCGTCGATGTGGTACATTTACGTTATTTTTTGCTTGGATTTCTACACGACGCTCTGCCGTGAGGGATTCTGGTAAGGTGAAATAAACTTGCAGCACATTCAAAAACGAAACAGTCGCTGCTGCGAATGCAGGGAGGGCATATGTCCAATTAATATTTTGCAGGAAGGCGTTGCCGCTTTCAGCGACCATCGGCGCGATTGTGCTGGTGCCAATCGCACTCAGCAAACCACCAATCGCTGGTCCCAGAATGAAGCCAAAGCCAAACGCTGCACCGATCATCCCCAAGCCTTTTGCACGATTTTCTTCGTCTGTGACATCGGTGATATATGCTTGTGCGACGGAGATATTGCCGCCCGTAATTCCATCCAGAATTCGGCTGATGAACAGCACAATCAGCGTATTGGCGAAACCTAGCAGCAGCAAACTGAGGAAGGTGCCAAAAATACTGAGGAGCAGAATCGGTCGCCTACCATAACGGTCGGAGAGCCGCCCGAGAATCGGTGCACCAATGAGCTGCCCAAAAGCATATGAAGCCACCAAAATGCCCTGCACAAAAGGACTCGCCCCGAAGGACTCTGCATAAAATGGTAACAACGGCAAAATCAGCCCGAATCCCATCAGGTCAATGAAGACGATTACGAATATCGTAAAGAGGCGACTTTTTGTCATAATAATCCGAACAAAATTGATTCACTATCTCATAGGCACAGGCAGTTTATCGTCGTATGGGGTAATGTGCAATATCGGTATTCAATCGGGAGCTTCATCAATTGGGGTGTCGCGTCACTTGCATTCGTTTTGAGAATCATGTTACCGTTTTTCTGTTGTGTTTGTTAAAATTCAAAAATGTTGTACATACCTAATTTGTGATTTGACCATTCGATAAAGATAGACCATTTAACCTGACTAAATCGATGAACCCAAAGGACACCCCATGACCACAGCACAAATACCCGTTAGTGGCTTCCGTGAATGTGATGTGCGCGGACAACTGGACTCCGACATCACACCAGAACTCGCCTATCGTATTGGGCGCGCTATCGGCACTATGGCATCTGAAGATAAAGCGATTATCGCGGGTGACTTCCGCCAATCAACTCAACAACTGAAAGCCGAACTCAGTCGTGGGTTGATGGATTGCGGTTTAACTGTCACCGATATTGGACAACTTTCAACACCGGGATATTATTTCAGCCGCCATTTGCTCGGCTTCAAAGTGGGTATTATGGTGACAGCATCTCATAGCCCCGTTGATTGGAATGGCTTTAAGGTGACATTGGGTGATTTACCCGTCACCCCTGCTGATATGGAAGCCCTCAAAAACCTCGCTTTATCCGGTGATTTTAAATCGGGTGAAGGTCACTTTGAAGAACGGGATACACGCGGAGATTATACTGATTGGTTAGCAGAACGTTTTGCAGCACTATCAACTAAAATGCCTCAAGCCATCTTCGATTGCGGTAATGGCGCAACGAGTGCCGTGATTCATCAAATTATCCAGAAGCTCAACCTTGATTCTGAGGTGCTGTTTGGGGAGCCTGCTGGCACATTCCCTAATCGATCTCCTGATATTGCGAAAGAAGGCGACCTAGCAATTTTGCAAAACAAAGTCAAAGAAAGTCACGCCGATGTCGGCTTTGGCTTTGATGGCGATGGCGACCGTGTCGGCGTGATTGATGAAAATGGGGATCGTGTTTCCTCTGATGCGTTGATTTCATGGCTTGCGCGTGAATTGGTCAAACGTGAAGCGGATAGTGCCGTTGTGTATGATCTCAAGCTATCACGCGCACTATCACAGACTGTGGAAAGCGTTGGCGGTAGAGCTATCCCGCAAAAATCAGGGCATACTTTCATCAAAACGATGATGATCGAAAAAGATGCAATTATGGGCGGCGAACTCAGTGGACATCTTTTCTACCGTGAATTACACGGTGGGGATGACGGTTTATACTCGGCATTGTTGGTCGCGGAATTACTTGCTGCATCCGATAAACCAATCTCGGAAATTATCGCAGAAATCCCTGTTTATGTCAGTTCACCGGATATTCGCATCCGCTATACGGAACCCTATGCGCCCATCATCCAAAAGGCGTTGGATCATGTCAAACAAGATGCAGAGCAGATTATCCATATTGATGGTGTTCGTGCAGAATTTGAACATGGTTGGGCATTAATACGGGGGTCGGTTACAGAGCCTGCACTCACTTTGCGTTTCGAAGGCGAGACTAGAGACGATATGCTGAATGTCGCTGAACGCTTTTTGGCAGGTCTGGATGAAATCCGGGATGCTGTTTGGGAAAAAGTTGTTCAGTAATGTAAGTGATGCTACGATGTGATAAAAATTACTTATGTTATAGCTATAAAGGAGCTTAGACGATGGCTTCTGATGAAGTTGAAGAGCTGATTGAACAATTGCAGAATGGAACATCAGACAACCCGGATGCTGAATGGCAAGCTGCCATTGCCTTGGGCGAAGTATCAGATGAGGATGACCAAACGGAGGCAGTTACAGCTTTGCTTGATGTATTGGATAATGGTCAGTCACATGCCTTGATTCGTGCTCATGCGGTTGAATCACTTGGGCAGTTGGGTGATATACGTGCAGTTGAGGCAGTGCGTAATGCCATGAATAATGATTCTTACCGTTTGGTCCGTGCCTATGCGATAGCCGCTTTATCACGATTGGATGGATCACCTGATAATATTGATACCTTGGTTGATCGGCTCAACAATGACAATTTTTTTGGGGTACGCTCAGAAGCTGCCGCCTCTCTAGGTAGTATTGCTACCAATTCAACGGATGATGCTGTTCGTCAACAAGTACGGCAGCAACTTGAGGCGCGGCAAATAATCGAGCAAACCGAACAGTTACTCGGTGCAGAGCGTGTTATAGCAGAAATCCAACGATCATTGGCAAGAATACAATAGACTCTAAAATAGCGAGAGGAACATCATGGTAGATACGACTTGCTTCATTATCGGACCAATGGGTGACGCGAATCTTGGGCGAGATGCTCGCCTGAAGCGATTAGCGCGCGATATTATTAAGCCTCTGTTGGAAGAAGAAGATTGGCACCTGAAGGTCAAAACACCATTCGATATTGATGGTGCTGGCTTAATTATGGACAATGTGATTGCAGCGATTGACCATGCCGATTTGATTATCGCTGACCTAACAGGTAACAATCCGAATGTCTTCTATGAATTAGCTCTATGCCATGCCCTGGGTTTGCCAACGATTGTTGTCTATGAAGAAATCGATAGAAAACCTATCGCATTTGATGTGAGAGCATTTAGCTATAACCCCATTGAGATTGATGATCCTGATAAATCTATTGCGACACTAAGGCGTGCTGTCAAGCAAGTGAAGCGAGATATCGATGAATGGCGAACTCCTAGCAATCCAGTAACTGTATTTTATCGTACACCCATTACGAATATCTCTCCGGCAGCAGGTGTCGCACAGGGCATGTTCCAGAATTTTGTTGAACCCACGGGCACTATGCTATCTGATTTGCATCCTAGCACGAATGAGCATCTTTATGAACTCATCATTGATGGTCAACCAATTGCACCTACAATTGAAGCTCGTCGTAGTATACAGATTCATGTCGTGATTCCAAGTGAGCTACGTTTTGTCTTGCAAGCGCAGGTAGATACCGTTGGGCGCGAATTGAGCACCGCAGAAATCCCTCGCCCCCGTCGTCCTCTGACGATGAAAGCTCGAATGGATGAACAGGGGATATGGCAACTCTATGACATTCCAACAGCCATGAATGTACTGGAAAAATCAATTGATCGGCGGGCAAATCAAATCAATGTACAGAAGAATTCTACTGAATGGAAGCAACTCGAAGATCAAGAAATTATTCGCTTCCACATAGCACTCAAACAATGGATTGATGAGCATCCGAGTGATAAATTCCGAGAGCGTGTTAATATCATTGAATTTGATGTCAAAGGGCGGGACCCCAAAATGCAATGGTTGTATGAAATCTGGGGATTGTAGTGTCTATGCAAATGCAAAGGGCGCACTCAATAGTACGCCCCGCATCAAATGTTTAATCGCTAGGATTTGTTAGGGAATTGCGTAGATACGAACAGAACCGTCATCTGCGCCTGTTGCAAAGTAGGTCTGGTCAGGACTCCATGCAACTTTTTGTACCCATTCAGTGTGATCGTTGTAAGTCGCGATCAAGGCTTGGTTAGCCACATCAAACAAGAAGACACCATCACTGCCGACATAAACCAGCAGGCTGCTATCCGGGCTGATTGCCAGATTCGTTGCTAGTCCTTCGCCTTCCAGCAAGCCCAGTTGAGCACTTAAGTCTGCTGCCCAAATTTGAACATCGAAGCCATCGGTGAATGCGATGTAGCTATCATCTGGGCTGAAGATTGCGCCACTTTCGTTATCCGCAGAGAACGTAATTTCTTCAAAGCTGCTGGGCAGTTCAGTGATTTCTGCCATTGCGCTGCGGTTCCAGACCCAAATACGGCTACCATCGTCAGCGAGGATCATGTTTTCGCCATCGCTGGTGAAATCGAGAGCCATGATGCTATCGGTATGACCAGCTGCTTCAGATACCAGTGATGCTGAACCTAAATCCCACAACTGAACCATTGTTGAGCCAGCAATCGTGACTAATTGGCTGCCATCAGGGCTGAAGGCTGCATCTTCCACCCAAGATTCGAGTTCTACTTTAGCGAGGAATTCGCCTGCTGCATCCCAAACTTGGACGGTACGATCATCACTGGTTGTCACAACTACAGAACCATCTGGGCTAAAGATGGTTTTATTGATCGTGCTATCATGACCTGTTGTTTCGCCCGTTGATTCGTCTTCAAATTCTTCGATCATCATCAGTTGTTCACCAGAAGCAGCATCCCAGAAGCGAACCGCATAGTCCGTACCGCCTGTGATGAGTGTACTGCCATCCGGGCTGAAGTTCACATCATAAACGCCACCTTCGCTACCTTCAACGACAGCGATTTCGCTACCATTGCTGGCATCCCACAGGCGAACGGTACGATCATCAGATGAAGATGCAATTGCGCTATCATCCGGGCTGAAGGCAACGCCATAGATGGTGCTACTATGACCTTCCATCAACGCAAGTTCGGTGCCTGCGAGGACATCCCACAAACGCAGGTTGCGATCTGTATTGGCAGTGACTAACAAGGAACCATCAGAACTGAATGCCATATCGTTCGTGCCGGAGTCAGGGAAAATTGTTGCGAGTTCTTCTTGTGTGGCAACATCCCAGAGTGTGACAAATTCACTATCATCACCAGCCGCGACGATAGACCCATCCGGGCTAAAGGCAACTGCGGTCACAGGATTTTGGCTGATCAGCAGGGGAGGCTCTGCAACAGTATCGACTGCATTTGCACTATAGAGCCAAACGCCAATTGTACTAGCAACAGCAATCATGTCACCATTGGGGCTGAAATCAACAGCTTGTGCTTGACCACGTCCCAGACGCATGACCTCGGCTACATCACCAGCATTATCAACGGTGATACCAGTACTCTGGGCAAAGGCAAGCGGCATGACCGCCATTAAGCAGGCAACATAAAGTAGACCTAGAATTAGCTTGGTTTTCATAGAGATGTATTCCTTTACTTTTACGATTGGTAATTAAGTAAGTGACAAATTTACTATATCATGAAATGAAGAATGTAAACTGTAAAAAAGTTTAAAAACGCCCTTTGCTAGCTGTTTCACTACATAGTGTTTCAGCTAGCGAACAGTATAAAAACTAGCCATCATTCAAATATCGCTTACGCAATTTCATCCAATAGTTTTTCCGCGCAGGCGCAGAAATTAGCTTAAAATCCGGCAAGAGCAGCCCCGTTAGGGCACCACCATACACACATCCCGTATCAATGCCAAAAACTTTATCCTGCCAGATGAACGGCTTTTGCATCATACTATAATCTCGATGACCAACGATGAGCGGTTTATCGCCATCATAATATTCATACCAAGGGCGTTCGTAGGTTTTCTTCAGATAATTTTCGCGCCCCATAGTGCCCATCAACATATATGGGTGTTGCTCTTCCAGTGGGATATGCGGTTCATAAAACCCATGAATCAAGAGCGCATCAGGAAGCTCAAGATAGAGTGGGAGGTCATTCATGAAATTGAGTGCCTGATCATACATGCCACCGAGTTGCCAGCGCGTAATGAGTTGGGCAAGCGCAGGTTTGAGTTCTTCCTCATTGGCGCGGATGTGCTTTTGCTCATGATTGCCCCGTATGGATTGGGCGTTGGGCGTTGTCTGGAAAAACATCAACACTTCTAGCGGCTTGGGTCCGCGATCCATCAGATCGCCAATGGCAATGATTTGATCACCTTCACCCAACCCGGCTTGATCGAGCAGCGCAGTGAGTTCGCGGAAACAGCCATGAATATCACCGATGATAAGCGTTTTCATAATGCGTTGTTTTCACTCCTGATGTGACAACTTACTTTCTCTTTTTTTCATTATCCACTGGTTTAATACAAAAAAGGGAAAATTTGACAAAGTCTTTCAAGGGCAGTACACTCTGCTCAAAATATTACTTTTGTTGCAAAGTCACAAATAATGCCCTCTGATGATAGTAACTTGTTAGCCGTAGAACGCCAACGCATGATTGTCGACATCCTCCGTCGTGAAGGGGCTGTTCGGAATGCAGAACTCAAAGAGTTGCTTGGGGTTTCGCTGGTGACGATTCGCTCTGATTTACGCGAATTAGAACGCCAAGGCGAATGTGAAATTATATGGGGCGGTGCAGTCTCCAAAACCCCTCCCACTGAATACGAAGTTTTGCTGTCTGAACGTAGCCAACTCCATCCCGAAGTGAAACGACGCATTGGTGCCAAAGCAGCCACATTGGTCGAAGCGGGGCAGACTGTGATTATTGATGCAGGCAGTACAGCCGTCGAGGTGGTCAACAACCTCTCCCATGAATTGGATTATCTGCGTATTGTGACACCCGCATTGAATGTGGCAACGGCAACAGCACATTTCCCGAATGTCGAATTGTTGATGACAGGTGGCATTTTACGTCATCTAACCCGCTCTCTTGTCGGTCCGCAGGTGGTTCGGTCGCTCGACCAAATTAATGCGGATTGGACATTTTTAGCCAGTGGTGGTTTCAGCATTGATCATGGTGTCACTACGTCAAACATGCTGGAAGTAGAAGTCAAGCGGACAATGGTCAGGCGTGCGAAAAATGTGGTACTGGTTGCGGATAGCAGCAAGTACGAGCATGTGCGTTCTTTGAATGTCGCTGAACTGCGCGATTTGTCGCATATTATTACGGATAGCGGCTTAAGTGATGCAGATATGGAAGCGATTGAGGCACTCGGGGTGCAAGTCTTGCGCGTATGAGCAGGCTTCACATCTATAATTTGGAACTGGTCATCGGTGATTGTGTGCAATCGCACAACGCAGATGTTAGTTTATGGTAGTTTTATACTGCCAAAGTGGATAAACAAACTCATATCGAAAGGAGTCATCAGATAGAAAAAATTAATCGTTCACCAATCTATTCTGTTAATTCAATTAAATTAGGAGTTTCATCATGAAAAAATTACTTGTCCTTGCTACGCTTATTGCACTGGTTTTTAGCCTCACATCTATTTCGACATTCTCTCAAGAAGACACCATCGTAATCGGTTTCTTGCCCGGCGTTGTTGATCCCTTCTATCAACTGATGGAAATTGGCGTGAATAGCGCGATTGAAGATTCTGGCTTGGATATTGAACTGGTTGTTCAAATTCCTGAAAGCTGGGGACCCACGATTCAGACACCACTCTTGGATGCTATGGTTGCTCGTGGTGACCTCGACTATCTCATCACAGCAGCAACAGACAAAGAGCAAATGGTTGCTCCTCTGGAACTTGCTCACGATGCAGGTATCGAAATTATCTCCGTTGACACCTTCATCGGTGATGGCGACTACGTCAATGGTCCTGTAACCTTCCCACTCAGCTACATCGGTTCCGATAATGTTGAAGGTGGACGTATCGCTGCACGCGCATTGGCTGCAAATGTTGGTGAAGCGGGTCAAGTTTACATCCAAAATACCGTTCCCGGTGTCAGCACAACCGATCAACGTGAAGAAGGCTTCCGCGAAGGCATCGCTGAATTCTCGGGTATGGAAATCATTGGTGTAGATTATAACGAAGATAGTGAAAACCTCGCTGTACAACAAACATCCGCAACACTGGAACGTGAACCTGAATTGGTCGGTATCTTCGGCACAAACGTATTCAGTGCGAACGGTGCTGGTATCGCTGTTGGCAATGCGGGTCTCACAGGTGCAGTTGATGTCATCGCATTCGACGCAACTAGCTTTGCTGCTGAACAAATGCGCGCAGGTGTCGTCAGCATGATGATCGCTCAAAAACCATTTGATATGGGTTACATGGCTGTTCAGATGTCACTGGCACACAACGCTGGTGTGACAAGCATCCCAGCACGTATCCCAACGGGTTACGCCGTCATCACCCCAGATAATATTGATGATCCAGAAGTTTCTCGCTTCATCTACGAAATTGCAGAAAATTAATCGTCACATTTTGTCTTAGCATTGTGTTCGCAGGGGGTGGTCAATCCCCCCCTCTGCGTCTATATAAAGAATGATATGTAATGCCCAAAGCCCTGAAAAAATTAACCCTTAATCGAATTATTGCCTCATTCGTCAAACGACAGGTTTATTTGGGTAATTCCAATGACAGCACATAATAATCTTCAAGGAGCTTAATCGTATGTCGGCTAGCCAATCTATGAGCCTCGGCAGCACGAATGCTGGTTTTAAGCAGATGATACTCACACTAAGCAAGGTTTGGGCATGGGTATTTCTCGCGTTATTGATTGTTTTTTTCACGACCTCTGTTAGCATCACCTCAGAGGGCAGTGTCAATTTTCTGACAGTACGGACATCACAAAATATTCTGGTGGCGATCACCCCTGTTTTATTGATGGGATTAGGGCAAACTTTCGTTATCATTTCAGCAGGGATTGATCTTTCTGTCGGCTGGGTGATGGGCTTATCCTCCGTTGTCACTGCTTTAACTGCCCGCGACTTAGCTGGCGGTGGTATGGAACCCTATACAGCAATTTTTATTGGCATGGCAGCAGGTATTCTTGTTGCCGCCATTTTTGGGTTTATCAATGGCATCATCATTGCCAAGCTGAAAGTGCCGCCCTTTATCGTCACATTGGGGATGTCCTTTATTGCGCGTGGTACTGCGCTACTCGTCGGTGGTGGGATGACCATCGGTAGTTTACCCCCACAATTCCGTATTCTGGGTAATGAATCGCTCCTGTATCTAGTACGTGGTGGTGAAAAAGCTGGTATCTACCTCTTATCCGCGCCGGAACTCTCCCGCGAAGAACTACGGAGCCTCGACCGAATATTCTCGTGGCCCGTCGTGATTACGTTCTTCGTTGTGCTCCTTGCTATGTTTCTTTTGCGGCGTACACGTTTCGGGCGACACACACTCGCTATTGGCGGCAATGCAGAAGCCTCCTTACGTGCGGGTATCCCCGTAGATCGCCACACCATCATGCTCTACATCATGTCCGCAGCAACATCCGGCATCGCAGGCGCACTCCATACAGCCCGTTTTTCTGGCGGTGATGCCCGTGCAGGCGATCCGCTTCTACTTGGGTCGATTGCGGCGGTGATTATTGGCGGTGTCAGCCTATTTGGTGGATCAGGTACTGTCATCGGAACTGTGATTGGTGCGTTGATTATCGCGGTGCTACAAACAGGCTTGGTCATGTTAGCCGTTGACCCCTTCTGGCAGTTT
>Ga0207422_1004011_pt1 | contig 13038 bp, 13 predicted proteins | sample MarCyaLeptolynsp_FD_187757 | JGI IMG/M metagenome (GOLD analysis project Ga0207422, IMG submission 187757) | Marine cyanobacterial communities from Panama - species 1 Leptolyngbya sp. (SPAdes) | ecosystem: Environmental > Aquatic > Marine > Unclassified | place: Panama: Panama City | collected...
GCAGCGAGCTTGGCCTGTTCTACTTTGATCCGTTCCAGCGCCCGTCAAAGCGTGGCGGTGCGTGGATGAGCAATTTTGTGCCGCAGAGCCATATGCTCGGCACCAAGCCGGTCATCTACAATGTGCTCAACGTGCCCAAGGCTGCCGAAGGCGAAGTGCAGCTGATGAGCCTCGATTGGGTCGAGACGACATTCCACGAATTCGGACATGCGTTGCACGGCTTCTTCGCTGACCAGCAATATGTCTCGCTTTCAGGCACGGCCACGGCGCGCGACTTTGTCGAGTATCCAAGCCAGGTCCTCGAAATGTGGGCAACCCATCCCGAAGTGCTGCAGAACTATGCCAAGCACTATGAAACCGGTGAAACGATCCCGATGGATCTGGTCGACAAGATCCAGGCGGTTTCCAAGTTCAATCAGGGATATGATTTTGGCGAGGTTGTCGCCGCTGCCCTGCTCGACATGAAATGGCATGCCCTCTCACCGGAAGAAGCCGCTGCGATCGACACGGCTGAAAAGGTCGATGCGTTCGAACGCGCTTCACTGGAAGAGCTGGGTCTGGAAATCGACTTGGTGCCACCGCGCTATCGCTCGAACTATTTCAACCACATCTTCAGCTCACCAGCAGGCTATTCGGCGGGCTATTACAGCTATCTGTGGACCGAAATGCTCGACAAGGATTCGCGCAAATGGTTCATGGAAAACGGTCCGCTCTCGCGCGAGAATGGCGAGCACTTCCGCAAGACCGTGCTCAGCCGCGGCGGAACAATGGACTATTTCGAAATGTTCGAGAATTTTGCTGGCCGTCAGCCGGATGTGACTCCGATGCTGATCAGCCGCGGTCTGTTAGAAGAAGAGCAGGATGGCGTCGAGCCAACCGCTCCAGCGATCATGGACGGCGAGTAAGACTGATCCTCATGTGATCGAAATTCGCGCTTAGTCGACTGGCCAGGCGAATATGTCTTAAAAGGAGCCTCCGGTCCCACAGGGTCCGGGGGCTTCTTGCTTGGAAACTTCCGAAATATCAGATCGCCGCGGCCGGAACCGGATTGGCGCCCTCTTCCGGCGTCTCACCGCAAGCAAGCAGCTCGACAAACTTTTCGGCATTGATTGCCACATCGTCGGGTCCAATCTGATCGAACGGGTCTTCCAGATGGCTTTGAATATTGTCGAGGCCGGTTAGAATTACCGCAAACAGGACCGGCATCACATAAGTCAGCTCAGGCGCTTGATATTCAATCGCCTGGTGCGCAAAATAGGGTCCATAGATCAGTGGCAGAATGATGATGAAGAAGTCGCTGAAGGCACGCAGAGTCCGTGGGGTGCGATATTGGTAGATGTGCTTCACGCTCTCAAACGCGACGATCATCTTGGAAATATACTGATTGCAGCGGCTGCATTCGCCCGAGGCAAGGCCTTCTGAACGCATCCGCTTCACAAACTCGGACAGTTCTGAAAAGCTAGCATAGACTTCGCGCTCATATTTCGAGATCTGTTGGCGATCGGCTTTGAACAGGTCGCGGCAGCTTTTGAGCAGATGCACCAATACAAGCTCAACGTGGCGCAAGCGATCATCGCTTTGATCAGGCAGCCAGTCACGCGCGGCAAAATAGAGCGCGCGGCCATGCGCCTTGATCGTCCCGTAATCGTCAAGCGCGGATTCGCGACGTTTGTAGGCATGGCCGATTGAGAACACGATCGGGAAGATTACGGCGGTCGAAATAATCGTCAGCGGATAGTCCGCCACGAGATTGAGCCGCAGCGAAAACCAGGTTGCGAACACGCCGAGAATAGCGATGCCCAAGGTCTTCCAGTTTACGATCAATCCAATTCGCGAAATGCGATCGAGCAGCATGTGTGATCCCCCGTTGTCGCGGTTCCGATAGCGGCTACACCTTGAAACAGGGTTAATCTTTGGTGACCAAGGCCCTTGCGATTGGCTCGCCGATCCAATGCGCTTTCACACCCCATACATTGGCGATCACATCGGGTGTCAGCGCCTCGGCGGGAGGTCCTTCTGCGGCGAGCGCGCTTCCCAGTTCGCCCGGCCCCAGGACCAGCACGCGATCGGCATGGTTCATCGCGAGATTGAGATCATGCATGACCAGGACAACGCCTTGGCCGTCCTTGGCTGCCTGCTTGAAATGGGAAATCAGGCTGTTCTGATGCGCCAGATCGAGCGCGGCAAAGGGTTCATCGGCCAGGATCCACGCGGGCTCACCAGCCAACACTCGGGCGAGAAGCGCACGCGCCCTTTCGCCGCCTGAGAGATTGCTGGCTGGCCGATGGCGCAATGTCTCCAGGTCGAGCGCAGCAATGGCTGCCTCGATCGCTTCTGTCCCGCGATCACGATAGGGCATTCGTCCGAGCGCGACGAGGTTCTCGACCGCGACGTCCCAGGCGATCTCCCCGTTCTGGGGCAGATATCCGATCTTCTGGGCCCGCAAGCGCGGTGAATAGTCAGTCAAATCCAAGGAATCACAGGCGATTTCGCCCTCGGCAAGCGGCAGCAGCCCGGCCAAAGATTTGAGCAGAGTCGATTTGCCAACGCCATTGGGCCCGCAGATCGCCACAATCTGGCCCGGCACAAATTCGGCGCTGATGTCGCGAAGCACCAGACGGCCGGACAGGTTGACCGAAATGTTGCGCATTTCCAGCGTCACAGCGCACCCTTTCGCATCTTGACCAACAGATGAAGGAAGAACGGCGCGCCGATCAGGCTTAGAGCAATGCCGAGCCGCAGCTCGGTGACGAATGGCAGAACTCGCACCGCGCTGTCCGCGACCAAGACTAGCAACGCGCCCGCCAGAGCGCTTGGCAAGATCAGGCTTGAAGGCAGGCGATCGGTCAATGGGCGCACAAGATGCGGCACAATCAATCCGACAAAGCCGATGATCCCGGCGACAGCGACGCCCGCACCGACTGTCAGGCCGATACCGATCACCAGCAGCCACAGCAGTCTCGACGTGTCGACACCCATCGAATTGGCTGCATCTTCGCCCAGGGTCAGCGCATCCAGGGGCCGTGCTGCCATGATAAGTGCGACGATACCGAGGCCGACCAGAGGAGCGGCGATGGTCACTTCGCGCCAGGATCGATCCGTCAGCGCGCCATTTAGCCACAGAACGATTTCCGACAGCGCCCAAGGATTGGGAGCCAGCGTAATCGCCAGCGCGGTCAGTGCACCGGCGAGACTAGCGATCATCAATCCGGCCAGGGTGAACAGTGCGATGCCGCCGGTTCTGCCAGCAATTATCGCCAGAAGCAGCATACCCAGCCCTGCCCCCGTCAGCGCAAAGAGCGGAAGCGCCCAAGCGCTTGCGGTATATCCCAGCCAGAAGCTTGCCACCGCGCCCAAAGCCGCCATTGGAGCTATGCCGAACAGTCCGGGATCGGCCAGCGGATTGCGCAGATAACCTTGCATTGCGGCACCTGCAGCGCCCAATCCCGCACCGATGACAACTGCCAGCACCGCACGTGGCAATCGCAACTCAAACAGGATCAAAGTTGCATTGGGTGTGGTGGCCGGGTCGATCCACACTCTGCCGGCCAATAGCGACAAAGGAATGGCCAGCACCAACAAACCAGCAAAGATCAGCGCTGCGCGGTTCATTGCAGGGCCTCGCGGATTTCTTGCAACCGAGTCTGCACGGCAAGAATGCTCGGCCCGCCACAAAAGAACAGTCGCGGATCAAGGCTGTCCACATGTGTCTGATCGAGTTGGCCCAAGGCCGGGTGCTGTTGCCCGGCACTATCGCCGGCAAGCAAGACGAGCTCGGGCGGCTCTGCCAGCAAACGCTCGAGCGAGACGTAATCGGCCTGCTTCAACCCGCGCTCGGCTCCGTGATTGACGAAGCCATTGCGGCTCAGAAGCTCGGAAATCAGCGTGATCTCGCCGGGCACGATTTGCCCTTGCTGCCACAATAGAGTCGATATGGGATCGTGCTCACCACTCTTGCTCAGCGATCGTTCGATAGCTCCCACGAGCTCCTCGCCTTGCGCGCCATTTGATGTCGCGGCGGCGAGCGCGCGAATCTGCTCCAGGCTCGCTTCAACGCTTGTGGGGCTGTCGAAAGTCTCGACCCGTATTCCAAGCCGTTCGAACGCTGACCGCGCTGTGGGAGCAATGAACCTGCTTGCTACAACCATGTCCGGGTCGAGCGCGATTACCTCCTCTGCAGTGCCGCCTGTAACGCCAAAGCGCTTGGCACGCTCTAGCGAGATTGAACTGGCACCCGGGTCATGACTGTAATGCGAAAGCGCCAGAACCTGATCAGGATCGGCTATTTCGACCAGGATCGCATCTAGGCATGGATTGAGGCTTACGATGGCGGGCTTGGGACTTTCAGCGCGGCCTTCGGCAAGCGGAGAACACGCCGCCAAAACCGAAGCCGCGACGCCAACGCAAAGCCTTGCGAGCACGGTCAAAAATTGATCCCGTTCCACCACGGTCAGACCGTTAGAGCGCCGCACTAGGACCGGCAAGCACTGGTGCAAGCGCGATTAACCCCGAAATCGAGACTGTGTGCTTTCGGGACGCCGCTGGCGACGCCGTCGAATTGCAGGTCGAATGCAGATACGCGCAGAAGCGCGATTGAGCACCGATGAGCAGAACCAGGCGCCTCTTCTCCCGCAAGGGAGCATCTTCACCGCAAGTGATTCACTTGCCGGACGAGACACGTGCCCGTGCCCGGCCAGCGTCAGGCCATCGCTTCGATGGTAACAAGGTGCTCAAGCGCCGCCTGGCGGTGCTGATGGGCATTGTTGCGGTCCCAACTCTCGCCGCACCTGGAGACTTTGGTGCGATCGCAGCCGACGCAGCGATTGATCCAATTGACCAGCCGATTGCCAGCGCAATCTCGCCGATGCCGTTTGAGACCCCAGGCCAGGGTTTCCCCGGCTCCGCATTCTACTATCTCGCGGATCCGCCCGCTGAAGCATTGGTCGCCTTGCCCAGCTCGGATCCGCTTGACCTCGACACAGGCGGCCGTGCCTATGGCGAGGTGATCGATGCCGGACCTGCAGCCTCGGCATTTCTCGTCAATTTCGGCGGCACTGATTTGTCCCGAGCACAACGATGCTTGACCCAGGCAGTGTATTACGAAGCTGCCAGCGAGAGCGACGCTGGGCAAAGGGCCGTCGCGCAGGTGGTTCTCAATCGGGTCGCGCACCCAAGTTGGCCAGGGAATGTCTGCGGCGTTGTCTATCAGGGATCACAGCGCAAAACCGGCTGCCAGTTCACCTTCACATGCGATGGGAGCCTGGCGCGACGGCCAAGCCAAACGGGTTGGGCACGCGCGTCACGGGTGGCATCTGATGCTTTGTCCGGCAGCGTTTACGCGCCAATTGGCCACGCGACGCATTACCACACCCATTGGGTCAATCCTTATTGGGCCAAGACGCTTGATCATATTGGAACGATTGGTGCACACCGCTTCTATCGGACGCGCGGACGTTCGGGCGAGCAACGCGCATTCACCATGGGCTACGCTGGCGGCGAACCCGATGTGACACGTCGCAGAGCCACGTCTGTGGCGCGTGATAGCGGAGCAAGCACGGCAGCGCGCGTGGTGAGTTCCAGTTCGACCACAGCCACCCAGCCAATTCAGTCGGCACCATCTGGCGGAACCGAAGTGACCGGCTCGCCCCCGAGTGATCCGGCGATGGTCAGCACCGGGCAGGTCAAGCAAGACTATGCCAATGCCGGCCAGTGGAAGGGCAATGCGGCTGAAGTCCTGGCAGCGCAGGAAGCCGCCCGCGAGGCCAAGGACCCATTCAAGCGCTAGGCGTGGCGGATCGGCCGCAATTCCAAAAGTTAACGCGCTCTCAACCCTCTCCCGGAACCAAGCCTTAGCGCAAGCGGGTCTAGATCGCAGGCCTCGACGCAACTCCGCGCCCCTAGCCGCGCCCAAAGGACAACGCCCGCATGACGATCCATTTCGCCGCCGCGCGCACACCAACACATTCGCCTATCGCCCGTGCGCTTGCTCGCCGCGCGATCGGTCGTGTTGCCAATGACAATGGACCAGAGCAGGAAGGCAAGCAGCGGATTCTGCACGCCGCTTTGCGGCATTTTGCCGAACATGGACTGGGCGCCGCACGCGCCGCACGCGCAAAGGCTGAAGACGCGTTCTTTGCCGGCGATCGGCAGGCCTATGATTGGTGGCTGGAGATCACTCGGACTCTGGATCGCAGGCTTGCTGCTCAACTGGAGCAAAGACGCAATCCAGCTCCGCGGATACCCGAACTTAACCCTGTCGCTTAAAGCGGGCGCAACTCCCCGGGATTCCGGGCATTTTCAGCGTTAACCGGACCTTGACCTTATTGGCCTAGCCACGCGGACTATGGCAGTAGGTGCAATCATCGCGAAATTTCGCAAGATGGGCAGTGAGCAACCGCGTTCGGACCAGGTGTCCGAACGCGTTCGTCGCACGCTCGTCAAAACGCTCTACACCCAGCCATCCAGTCTAGCCATCGGCGGAATTTGCGGAATCGCTGCCACTGCAGCCGCTGCCTGGCTGGACAATCTGCCGATCCTCTACGTGCTGTCAGGTGTTCTCACCATCATCGTGGTCGCCCGCGTCACTGCCGCGCTGGGCATGTCCCCTGACAAGGTGGACACCAGCACGCGCAAGCTCGAACTGGTCTATCAGGTCGGCGCATTCAGCTATGCCCTGGTGCTTGGTATCATTGCCGCCATCACGATGATCGACAATGCTGGTCACGGCGTCCAAGCCATGATGACGGCCAACGCCTTGTGCTACGGCGTGGGTATCTGCGCCAGAAACGCCGGCAGGCCCAAACTGGCCATGGGCCAGCTGGGTCTGGTCTGTCTGCCAATCATGGCCGCCTGTATCTGGGTAGCCAGCCCCGCCTATTACGTGTTCTTCGCGACCATCGCCTTGTTGTTTCCAGCCATGGTTTCGATCACACTCAACGTCCACAAGGTCTTGCGTGAATCGATCGAGGCTGCCGAGACCAGCGCTCGCTTGGCTGACCAGATGCAGCATCTGGCCCGCACCGACGTTGTCACCAATCTCGCCAATCGCGCTGGTCTGAATCATGCCATGGTCGAAACCATGATGGAAATTCAGGAAGACGATCGTTACGCCCTGATCTGGATCGATCTCGACCGCTTCAAGGAAGTGAACGACCTTCTTGGCCATCCGGTTGGCGACAAGGTTCTGAGCGAAGTCGCCAACCGCCTCAACGGGGTCACACCCAAGGGCGGCACCGTAGCCCGGTTTGGCGGCGACGAGTTTGTGATCTTCTGCCCGATCACAGATCGCAAACAGTCTGAGCTTCTTTCGAGCGAAATCCACGCTGAGATCATGCGACCGGTCCGTGTCGACGGCAACCGGCTGGAAGTTCGCGCGTCATTGGGTGTCGCCTTGCTGCCCGAAGATGGGCGCGACACCGAAACCCTGATGCAAAGCGCTGATCTGGCGCTCTACCACGCCAAAGTCGGCGGGCGGGCGCAGACCTGCTTCTTCGACAAGACGATGACTCGCGACCTTGTTCGTCGTCGCGAGATCGAAGACGAGCTCCGCGCCGCCCTCCAACGCGACGAATTGTCGATCTTCTTCCAGCCCATTGTGGACCTGGAAACCGGCCAGATCCGCGCATTTGAATCGCTTGTTCGCTGGTTCCATCCCGAGAAGGGGGAATTGCGGCCTGACGAGTTTATCCCTGTGGCTGAGGAGACCGGTGTTATCGTGACGCTGGGCAACTGGATCACCAAACAGGCCGCACAAGCTGCAGCGCAATGGCCTGAGGATGTCACAGTTGCGGTCAACCTTTCGCCGCTGCAGATCCGCGCACCAGGCGCTGCTCTGGGGATCAAGAATGCCTTGCGTGAAGCGGGACTGGACCCGCACCGGCTTGAGCTTGAAGTCACCGAAACGCTGTTTGTTGAAGACAACCACGCAACCGCCGACTTCATTCAGGAGCTGTCCGAGATTGGTGTTAAATTCGCCCTAGACGATTTCGGGACCGGCTATTCCTCGCTCGGCTACATCAACAAGTTCCCGTTCAAGAAGATTAAGGTCGATCGCAGCTTCGTTTCCGGCCCCAATGTCGGGCGCAAGAGCGAGGCGATCATCCGTGCTGTGGCCGAAATGGGCCTGACGCTCGAAATGGACATTGTCGCTGAAGGCCTCGAAACGATCGAACAAGTCGAAGCCGTGCGCGAAGCAGGCTGCAACCTTGGTCAAGGCTTCTATTTCAGCCGTGCCGTGCCTGATTATCTTGCCGCCATGTTGCTGGCCCAAGGCCGCGGCGAGGCTGAACCATCAAAGCAAGCCAGCGCTTGATCAATTCACTGCGCAGGCTTCGCTAAGGCGCCTGTTCCACTCGGCAAATCCTTCAATCGTGTAGTGCACTCCATCTCCTTGAAGCCACTCGGCTTCCAATGGCTCAATATATGTTGCTCTGCTTGCGACGTCCTGGATCATAGCATTGAACTGATCACGTCGATCGCCAGTGATGCCGATCACATGCGTTGGCTCAAACACAGAAACAAGATCTGCGTACTTCTTGCTGAACTCATCCAACGAAACTCCGGCCGTCGAATCGTTGACGCCAACCGAAAGAACGCGAATCTCTGGGTGTCCCACCCTCGCAATCTCGGCCAAGTCCATCAAATCACCAACACGCGCGCGCCCAATGCCTCCATTTACTGCTGTTAAGCCGCAGATTTCAGAAGTCTGCCCACGCTCAACCAGGCTGTTTCCCAGTACAACCGCAAACGGCTCTTCAGAGACAGTAAGTTGTGCAATTTGCTCGGAAATAATAGCCGTGCGGCGATCAAGATACATATCAGGATCATGCCAGTGTGTGCGCGCCGCAATAGTTGTCGCACTAACGACCACGATCGTGAATGCACCAAGCAGAGCAAGTTGTGATCGAGTAAATCCTATCACGTGGTACAACCTTCTTCTTAGGGGGTGAAGAGCATTCAATGATATCGATTGCGCATTGGATTGCAATTAGGCAAGTCGAAGCGGCTCGCGAGGCCGGCTGCAACCTCGGTCAAGGCTTCTATTTCAGCCGTGCCGTGCCTGATTATCTTGCCGCCATGCTGCTCGCTCAGGGCCGCGGCGAGGCTGAACCATCAAAGCAAGCCAGCGCTTGATCCTTACCCGCAGGCAGCACGCAGGCGATCTTTCCATTCCTGCGCGCCAGCGTTTGAGTAGTGGATTCCGTCGAGCTGCAGCCATTTTTCTTCCAACGGCTCGATATAGATAGCTTGGGAAGCAATCTCTCTTATCGCCTTGTTAAACGGCTCACGCTTTGCTCCGGTGACACCGACCACATGGGTCGGCTCGTAGATGGCGACGAGCGCTGCATATTGCTTGTGGAAGTGTTCAAGCTCGACGCCGGCTGAAATATCGTTGACTCCGATGGACAACACGCGTGCTTCGGGATGCCCCGCCCGTGCATTCCTCGCCAATTCAGTCAAGTCATTGATCCGCGCCCGACCAATTCCGCCATTGATAGCTGGCTTCCCGCATAGATTGCTTAGTTGAGCGCGCTCGACCAGGCTGTCTCCCAAAATCACTGCATAACGTCGCTCGGTCGCAGATAGCTGCGCGATATGCTCAGCGATTGCGGCACTGCGCGTTTCCAAGTAGCGCTCGGGCTTATGCCAATACCATCGCGCGGCAGCCAATGTCGCGATTACGATCAGCAATACGGCACACGCATTTGCCAGTCTGCGAAAAAGCGGAGAAGTCACGACGAGCACCAGCCAAATCCAGCAATTTGGGTGCCCTCTTCGCTCCAATTAGCGCGTTGGCTCGGCCAATGGAAGCAGTATCACACTCCACCATTATTGATACTGCGAACTACTTGCAAAAATAACTCTTGAATCTGCGCTTTTGTTGGTTGCAATCGCATTTCCCGAGGCCTAACTCGCTTGGGTTATCTCACGCGCGCGGACAATTGCCGTAAGGGACTGGTGATCCGCAGAAACGCAATACTTTTCGTCCCTTGGGATCAGGAAGGACTCACCCAACAATGGCCCGCAAAAAGATTGCGCTTATCGGCTCCGGCATGATTGGCGGCACCCTCGCCCACCTCGCTGCCAAAAAGGAAATGGGCGACATCGTTCTGTTCGACATCGCGGAAGGCATGCCCCAGGGCAAAGCGCTCGATCTGTCGCAATGCGGCCCGATCGAAGGGTTCGACGCCAAGATCACGGGTTCGAACGATTATGCGGATATTGCTGGCGCCGATGTTGTGATCGTCACTGCCGGCGTCCCGCGCAAGCCGGGTATGAGCCGCGACGATCTGCTGGGCATCAATCTCAAAGTGATGAAAGCCGTCGGCGAAGGCATCAAAAACAACTGCCCCGACGCATTCGTGATTTGCATCACCAACCCGCTCGATGCGATGGTTTGGGCGCTGCGCGAATTCTCGGGCCTGCCGCACAACAAGGTCGTTGGCATGGCCGGCGTGCTCGACAGTGCGCGCTTTGCGACCTTCCTCGCTTGGGAATTCGATTGCTCGGTCAAGGACGTCAACGCATTCGTCCTCGGCGGTCACGGCGACACAATGGTCCCGGTCAAGAGCTACACCACGATCAACGGTATCCCCGTTGACGACTACGCCAAGATCAAGGGCGTATCGGCAGACCGGCTCGATGCGATTGTCGATCGCACTCGCAAGGGCGGCGGCGAAATCGTTGGCCTGCTCGGCAATGGCTCGGCCTACTACGCGCCAGCAACCAGCGCTATCAGCATGGCAGAAGCCTATCTGGGCGACCAAAAGCGGATCCTGCCTTGCGCAAGTTATGTCGAAGGCAAGTATGGCCTCGACGGCCTCTATGTTGGTGTCCCGACCGTGATCGGCGCTGGCGGCACCGAGGATGTGGTCGAGATCGAACTCAGCGACGAAGAGAAAGCCAACCTCAAGGTCAGCACCGACGCGGTCGAAGAACTGCTTGAGGCGTGTAAGGGCCTGGACAGCTCGCTTGCCTAACTGGCTCAACCCTCTTTTGGTTTTGGCAGCGCTCGGAACATCAGTTCCGGCGCTTGCCCAGAACAAGGTCGGCACGCTGGACGACCTGCGTGAGGCGCATGCGCTCTGCTACGACGCGACGATGACGAACTCCGTCGATCGCACACTGGTCACCGCTAATGGTTGGTCGCTCGTGACGATCGTTGCCAAAGATGGCACACGCAGCAAGAGCGACGCAATCTATTCGCATCCCAGCAATCCGGGCTGGATCGTTGTAATGCCAGACAATGATCTGTGCTTTGCGCGAGTCCAGTTTGCCGACGGCGATCCCATCCAGGACTATCTCGACGAGCTCACTCAATATCGTCCGGAAAAACAGCCCGAAGGCGTATATATGTTTTGCGCTGAAGGGCGCGTGGGCAGACTAGAACAAGTTTCAAGAACAAAGGGCCCAATGGTTTCGGCCTTTTATTCAACGCAAGTGGAGTCAGGCAGATGTCAATCCTCGTAAACAAAGACACCAAGGTCATCACCCAGGGCATGACCGGCAACACCGGAACATTCCATACCCAACAGGCGCTGGATTATGGCACCCAAATGGTGGCTGGTGTGACCCCGGGCAAAGGCGGAACCGAACATATTGGCCTGCCGCAGTTCGATACTGTTGCTGAGGCCAAGGCAGCGACAGGCGCGACTGCCAGCTGCATCTACGTGCCACCGCCCTTTGCTGCGGACGCGATCTGCGAAGCCATCGACGCTGAGATCGAGCTGATCATCTGCATCACCGAAGGCATTCCCGTGCTCGACATGGTCCGCGCCAAGGCAGCTCTGACCGGCAGCAAGTCGCGCCTGATCGGCCCCAATTGCCCAGGCGTGCTGACGCCTGACGAGTGCAAGATCGGCATTATGCCAGGTTCGATCTTCAAAAAGGGTTCGGTCGGCGTTGTATCGCGCTCAGGCACGCTGACCTACGAAGCCGTGCACCAGACCACCATGGTCGGCCTTGGCCAGACCACTGCGGTCGGCATTGGCGGTGACCCGGTCAACGGGACCAACTTCATCGACGTGCTCGACCTGTTCCTCGACGATCCTGAAACCAAGAGCATGATCATGATCGGCGAGATTGGTGGTTCGGCGGAAGAGGAAGCAGCTGCGTTCCTCAAGGCCGAAGCTGCCAAGGGCCGCAGCAAGCCCACCGTCGGCTTCATCGCCGGCCGTACGGCACCTCCAGGCCGCCGCATGGGCCATGCTGGCGCGATCGTTTCGGGCGGCCAAGGCGGCGCCGACGACAAGATCGCTGCAATGGAAGATGCAGGCATTCGCGTCAGCCCCTCGCCCAGCGAGCTGGGAACGACGCTTGATGCGATGTTGAAGGAACTGGCCTGACCTGAACGCGCAGTCGCTCCTCCCCAGGTGGATGCGCGGGCAGGTCATGGCATGAGAAGAAGGCGATAGGCCATGGGCAACGAACCGTTCGATTTCTATCCCGATGATCCCCAGCCGGGGCCATCATGGGATAATCCGCGTTGGCCGATCGCCGGTGGTGAATCTGCTGATGACCTGACTCAGGCGCTCGATCCGACCACGATGAAAGTGGCGGTCGAAAAGGCGGCCAAAAAGGCCGGCAAGGCGCTTGATCCCAAAGCGATCGAGAATGCCGCCAGCCTGTCGATCGCTTCGATGACCCTCGTCCGGCTCTATCGTGTTCGCGGCCATTTGGGTGCCGAACTCGATCCGCTCGGTCTGTCGAAGAAGCAGGGTGACCCTCAAGAGCTGACTCTCGCCTTCCATGGTCTGGCTGGCAAGGAAGCCGAGGAAGTCTTCGTAGGCGGCGTTCTTGGCCTCGAATGGACCACTGTCGGCGCGCTCTATGCCCGCTTGCGCGAAGTCTATTGCGGCAATGTCGGCCTCGAATACATGCACATCGCCGACACCGAGGAACGGCGTTTCCTGCAGGACAAATTCGAAAGCCCGGGCGACACGATTCAGTTCACGCCCGAAGGCAAGAAGGCGATCCTAGCCTCCGTCATGCGCGGTGAGCTGTACGAGGAATTCCTCGGCAAGAAATATGTCGGGACCA
>Ga0207422_1004012_pt1 | contig 13037 bp, 6 predicted proteins | sample MarCyaLeptolynsp_FD_187757 | JGI IMG/M metagenome (GOLD analysis project Ga0207422, IMG submission 187757) | Marine cyanobacterial communities from Panama - species 1 Leptolyngbya sp. (SPAdes) | ecosystem: Environmental > Aquatic > Marine > Unclassified | place: Panama: Panama City | collected...
TTTGATATGAAAGTGCTTTCTCCCAGTGTGTATTACATAAGTGATCTGCCTTCTGAAGTGCACTCAAGTGATGTGATTTATGTTGCCTGTATATCTTTCTTCTTAACCGTGTTAGCGACAATTTATCCCGCACGTAAAGCTGCAAAAACGCAACCTGCGGAAGCGTTGAGGTACGAATAATAATGACGCAACCAGCAAGACAAGAAAATATGCATGAATCGGTTATTACTGTTAACCATTTAAGCAAGCGCTTTCATGACGGTGATATTGATGTCACGGTGCTAAATGATATTAATTTTACTATCAAACCAAGTGAACGTATTGCCATTGTTGGTGCCAGCGGCAGTGGTAAAAGTACCTTGCTACAGTTATTGGGCGGGTTGGATAAACCAACACAAGGTGAAGTGATACTGTGTGGGGAAGATTTGAATAAGGTTTCGGAAGAAGCTTGTGGCCATCTGCGTAATCAATACCTCGGCTTTATTTATCAATTTCATCATTTGCTACCAGAATTTACTGCATTGGAAAATGTTGCTATGCCTTTAATGTTACGCAAAGACAGTGTCAGCAATATTCAGCAGCAAGCCAAACATATGCTTGAACGGGTAGGGTTAAAGGAAAGAGTGCAACATAAACCCAGCGAGTTATCAGGCGGTGAACGTCAACGTGTTGCCATTGCGCGTGCACTGGTGACTAAACCTAAAGTGATTTTAGCTGATGAACCCACAGGCAATTTGGATAGCAAAACAGCGCAGCATGTTTCAGATTTAATGATGACGCTTAATCAAGAACTTCAAACAGCCATAGTGATGGTCACGCATGACATGGACCTCGCAAAAACAATGGATACCGTTTATGAGCTTAAAGACGGTGTGCTCAATACTGCTTAATGAATGATTGGATTGTCTATATACTAGAGTGTAAAGATAAAACACTTTACACCGGTATTACCAATAATCTAGAGCGGCGTCTTTCCCAACATGTAACAGGCACAGGTGCAAAATACACCAAAGGCCGCGGACCCTTCCATGTTGTTTATACTGAAAACTGCAAAGATAGATCAGAAGCGTCTCGACGTGAGTCAGAAATCAAACAATTAAGTAAAAATCAAAAAACTGAATTACTGATGAAGTATTGACTATTTATATATTCATCTAGTTTATTGCTCGATTTTTCCTTATTTTCTTTACATGAGTATTCGATATTTCTTTTAAGTAAGTTTCAACTAGTTTAAACAAAGTGCTTAATTACGTTGAGTAAATAAGCTTTTTTATAGTTAATGTCATGTTTTTTAATATTAATTTCATATTTTAAATATCATTTATCTGATATAAATCAATTGACAATCATTGAGTTACACACTATTTATGTAACTTAAAAATAATAGACTAGATTTTCTTGGGGGAGAGAAGCATGTCGGATTGTCATCTGCACCAGTGGGTACGCATAGGTCGTATTTCTTACAATCATGCTCAATATATTCACCCAGTAGCATCCACTCTAAAATCAATCTTTGTGTTGTTTGCGTTGGTTTGCAATATGTTCTCGCAGGCAACTGCTGGGCCACAAGCTGTGCCTACAAATAACAAGCCATCAGGAACGTATGTTGGCTCTGTTACCATTACTCTGGCGACTAGCACTTCATTTCCTTTTACGGCAGGATCAATAAAATACACACTAAATGGTGCAGAACCCACACCATCTTCAGCGACATATACAGGCCCAATTACACTTACTTCAAGTAAAACATTAAAATATCGTGGATATCATGCTCATGTAACAGCTTTTGGCACTACGCATCACTGGAGTGGCGGTATTTATGGTAGTGCGCTAACCAGAACATATACAATTACACCTGCCCAAGTTTCTAACCCGACTATTTCTCCAAATGGGGGCTCATATGTAGATAGTGTGAATGTTTCGTTAGCAACATCCACTAGTGGAGCAAGTATTCGCTACACTACGGATGGTTCAGTTCCAACAGCGTCTTCTACTCTTTATACGGGGCCATTTGCATTAAATCAAAGTGCTATTGTCAAAGCAATTGGCATCAAAAGTGGTATTGCCAATAGTGCAGTAGCAACCAGTAATCCATTTACGATTTCTTATTCGCAAGTGGTACAAGACCCTGTGATTTCTCCTGGTGCTGATACATTTGATGGTTTTGTCAATGTGATTTTAGATACTGCTACGCCTGGAGCAAATATTTATTATACGACTGACGGATCAACTCCTTCTTCGTCTAGCAGTTTATATGCCGACCCATTCACTTTAAATAGTTCAGCAGTTGTAAAAGCGATTGCAATTAAACCATACAATGCTGACAGTGCACTGGTTAGTAAAGTATTCACAATCAATGCTAATACATATACATGTACACCTGATAATGGTACACAAATCCTTGCTGCTAATCGTATTACTGTGCCTGCAAGTAATGACAATACTGTTGGCATGCTAAGTGGGTCACATGGTGTGTCTTCAGGAGGGGATGCTTCTTATTCAATACCTATTAATATTTTGCCGAGTACCGCAGGAGTGAGTCCTAAGCTTTCAGTTGAATATTCAAGTGGTAGTGGAAACGGTATTGTTGGCTTAGGGTTTCGGTTAAGTGGGTTATCTTCAATTCAGCGCTGCAACACAACTATAGTACAAGATAATGCATTTGGAGGAGTCGATTTAGATAGTAATGATAAATACTGTATTGATGGCGCGCGATTATCTGCAACTTCGGGGGCGTATGGCGCTAACTTAACTGAGTACCGCACAGAAATAGATTCATTTAATAAAATTATTTCATACGGCACGCAAGGGTCGGGACCTGCATATTTTAAAGTATGGACCAAATCGGGTGAAATTTTAGAATATGGAAATACTTCTGATTCCGCCTTAGATGCCACAAGTCAACGCGTCATATATGCACTGAATAAATTAACCGATACAGCCGGTAACTACTTCACAGTTGAATACAACAAGCAACATCAAAATAATCCTGATCAACACAATAGTACCTTAAATATTACGACGATCATTCCAGACGCCTATTCATTGTGGCCTAAGCGCATTGAATACACTGGTAATGATAGTGGAGCATTACCCAAACAATATCTTGATTTTGTCTATCAAAGTAATATCCAAGATGGCACTTCCAGAAGAATTGGGCATGACTTTATCACCTCAAATCATCGCCTAACTCACATCCGTATGGGTGATGAAGCACAGGAAAGGAAAAACATACAATTTAGCTACAGTGATCGTGGATCAAAACCAGCATTACTTATCGAAATTAAAGAATGCTATCTAAATGCAAATCAAACTGAAGAATGTGTACCACCAACTACCTTTGATTGGCAATTAACGCAAGGCAGCATGCAGTTAAGTGCTCCTTCAAGTATAGGCGCGAAAAATACTGATGCTAATTACTTTGTTGACTTCAATGGAGATGGCATCGATGACCACATTCGATTCCAAGAGCCATTGCAGCAAGCTCCCACGGCACGGAATATCTATCTACGCATTTCTAATGGAACTTCCTTCGGTGCACAATCTGTCATTGGCACTTATTTGCCTAACTGTGTTTCTCATCCAGGTGGTTGGGACTGTGATTATGGAGCAAATGGATTCGGTGATTTTAATGGTGATGGTAAAGCAGATTATATTTATGCAGATGTCGCTCAGCTTAAAGTGCAGTTATCTAATGGTACAAGTATCGGTAGTCCGCAAGTTTGGGGTTCTCCTGGAACTATTGCCTCTAAGATTATTGATCAAAACTTAATTGGTGACATAAACGGAGATGGGTTTGATGATTTAGTTTACGCGCCATATGGAGGAAATGGTGGAGGAACTATTTCTGCTCTATTTTCTACCGGAAGTAGTATCGGTGGACTCGTAACGATGGGTACTTTCTTTCAATACTGTCCAACTCAGACATTACCAGGGGTAGCTGGTACCTGTCAGAATCCTCAAGGCATGTTGGATGATCTTGATGGAGACGGGCGCGCAGACCTTGTAACACTAAATGAATTTCGTGACGCACCAGAACTAACACGTATTCGTTATTCCAGGGGCAATAGTTTTCAAACACCTATTGAAGTAACTGGGCCTGCCACAACATCATCCTATTCTAATTATTCAGCGCACGATATTAATGGTGATGGATTAAAAGATTTAATCACGTTTAGTGGGATCACAAATGGAAGTGGATCACTGACACACAAAACGGGTGAGATCAAGGTACGCTTATCTAAAGGATTAGGTTTTGAGGCGAGTCAAACGTTGGGTTCATTTACTGTGCCTTGCGTAGATATTCCAACACCTGGAGGGCCGAACCATGAGTGTGAACAGGGTACCTCAGCAATAGGTGATATCAATGGTGATGGAATTGCCGATATTGCCCACTTTAATGAATATAACCAAAATAATGCGCGCAAACGTATCACGAGTATTGCTACTCCGGATTTTTTAGAGAAAGTCACAGATGGATTAGGTGCTGAAGTTGAATTCTCTTATGCGACATTAAGTGATAATACGGTCTATACACCTAGTACAGGTTCGATTTATCCAGAACGTGATTTACCTAGCATTGTTGATGAATATTTGGTTAAGCAAGTATCAGTAGACAATGGCATAGGCGGCACATTAAGTACCTCGTATCATTATGAAGGTGGCCGCATCCATCATGAAGGTCATGGGCATTTAGGTTTTGCTAAGGTAACTGAGACCGATGATGCGACCGGCATTAAAACCATTACAACGTATCGCCAGGATTATCCCTACATAGGTGAACCCTCTCGTATTGAAACACGTAAAGCCACGAATGAGTTGCTGGCGGAAACGGATATTACTTATCATGAATTCACTGGTAACATTATCAGTCAACAGCCATTATTCCCGCGTGCGACCAGTAAAGTCGAGAAGACGTATGACTTTACCAATCAAACGCATCTCAGCACAGCGACTAGCAGTACTACATACGATGCATATGGCAATGCTTTGGTCATCACTGTAGAAACACAAGATCACACCGCGTCTACTAATAATTATCCTGATACTTATAAAACTATCACCACGAATGTGTATGACGACAGTCAAACTAACATTGATAAATGGTTCTTAGGTAGGCTGACGTCAACCACGGTTCAAAAGCAAACATTGAATGGTGCCACTGTGGTGGATGACATCACACGTGAATCTAGTTTTGAATATGATGTCACCACCGGTTTCTTAACCAAAGAAATCATTGAACCTAATAACAGTGCGTTTACATTAACCAAGACCTATACGCATGATGCGTTCGGGAATCAACTCACTGTCACGACCACGGGTGCAGGCATTACTGCGCGTAGTTCGTCGACTGCCTTTGATAGTGACGGCCGTTTCCGTACGTCATCCACCAATGCCAAAGGACATGTTGAAAGCTATCTCACTAATGATCCCTGGGGTGGTGTGACTAAACTCACCGGACCAAACCTGCTCAATACTTTGTGGGAATACGATGCACAAGGGCGCAAGGTTAAAGAAACACGTGCCGATGGGACGCAAACTAATATTTACTATAACTGGTGTAATAGCGCGTGTCCGACACAAGTGGATGCGGTGTATAAAGTCACGACTACTAGCACTGGCAGTGCGACCTCAGTGGTGTACTTTGACAGGTTAGGACGCAAAGTCTTAACCGAAACTGAAAACTTTGATGGGTCGTCAGTGTATGTCGAAACTGAATACGATGCACGCGGGCGCACCTTGCAAGTGTCGCAGCCATATGAAACCAGTGCGTCTTATTGGTCTATCTATACCTACGACGATTTGGATCGTGTCACCCAGGAAAACTCGACTGCCACGGGTATTACCAGCAGTGTTTATGATGGGTTACTTACAACTATTACGAATGCCAATACACAAAAGACGTACCAGCATAAAAATGTGTTGGGTTGGACCATGTGGACAGAAGATCATGACCTGCAACGTGTCACCTTTGAATACGATGCACGCGGTAACTTAACCAAGGTAACGGATCCAAGTAGCAATATTAAAGAAAATGAATACAACCTGTTGGATCAGAAGATCAAGATGATCGATCCTGACATGGGTACCTGGGAGTATGAATACAATGTGTTGGGTGAACTCACTAAACAGTGGGATGCCAAGACACCTAAAGCCACGAACCCCACCAGTCCAACCGTCGAAATGCAGTACGATGTGTTGGGTCGTTTGGTTCAACGCATTGAGGCGGAAGGCACTTCTAACTGGACCTATGATGATCCTGCGATTAGTCACTCCCTGGGTAAACTGACTCATGAAAACAGTCCAGGCAGTTTCATTCGCAACTTTACGTTTGACTCAGTAGGACGCCCCAGTACCACAGAAATGATTATTGATGGTATACCGCATACCACCAGTCTGAGTTATGACAGCAGTGGCCGTGTCGATGTGCAAACCTACTCAACTGGATATCAAGTACAAAACATATATAACAGTATTGGTTTCTTGGAACGTGTACGCGATGCCAATACGCCATGTACCGTGCATTGGGAAGCCACACAAGCCGATGAGTACGGCAACATTACCATGCTGAACATGGCCAATGGCAATATTCTCACTGCACGTGATTTTGAAGATAACAGTGGTCGTTTGTTTTCAATCAACACCAATGTAGGTGCTGTACAAAACTTAAGTTACGTCTATGACTCATTAGGCAATCTTACCGAACGCCAGGAAGTGCAGGGAGTTACTACCCTGCACGAGAAGTTTACTTACGATAATTTAAACCGTCTTGATACGGTTGAGTTTGTGGGTGTGGGCACGCACACCGCGGCGACTTATGATGCGCTTGGCAATATCACGTCTAAATACAATGTCGGTACCTACAGTTATACAGGCGCAGGTCCACATGCCGTCAGCAGTACCAGTGGCACACTCAATGCCAGCTTTACTTACGATGCCAATGGCAATATGGAAACCGGCAATGGTCGCACCATTACCTGGTCATCATTTAATAAACCCACCCAAATCACTGCCAATGGGAATACGGTCAGCTTTAACTATGGGCCCGATCGTGCGCGCTTCAAACAGCAGTCCAACAGTGACACGACTTACTATATAGGCAGCAGTTTTGAAAAAATCATTAGTGGTGCGTTGACCGAGAATAAACACTTCATTCGTGCGGGTGGTCAGACTATTGCCATTCACACGACACGCAGTGGCTCACAAACCAACAGTGATACACGTTATTTACACCGGGATCATTTGGGTTCCATTGATGTGATCACAGATGAGCTGGGTAATGTGGTCGAACGCCATTCCTTTGATGCCTTTGGTCAACGACGTGAGAGTAACTGGCAAACGGCCATTGGTTCGTTAACCTCCGTAATTACCACACGTGGTTACACAGGCCATGAAATGTTAGATGGCGTGGGTCTCATTCATATGAATGGCCGTGTGTATGATCCCTTGCTTGGGCGATTCTTAAGCGCCGATCCACACATTCAGGCACCGCTCAATTTGCAAAGCCATAACCGTTACAGCTATGTGCTCAATAACCCCTTGTCATACACAGATCCAAGTGGCTTCTTTTTTAAGAGTTTGTTTAAGAAGATTTCAAAAGCTATAAAACGCTTAGTTAAGAGTATTACGCGTGCGATTAAGAACTTTATAAAGAAATATGGCAGGACGATTGCGGCGATAGCGATTAGTTATTATGCGCCGTTTGGGAATAATTTATTCTTAAATGGTTTTGCGTCTGGACTTGTCGCCAGTGGAGGGGATGTCAAAGCGGGGTTAGTGAGTGGCCTTGCAGCTGGCGTTATTCAACCTACTGCGCATAAGATATTTAATCCTCAAGCAACTGGAGCTTGGGAGGGAGGCAAAGCCGTCTTTGGTGGTGGCAATGCTGCAAATGCATTTGCGTCATCTGGTGCTGGCGGGTTAACACTCCCGTCCTTGGGTGAGGTGGTTGCAAACTCAGTAGCAAGTGGTGTTGAAAGTGTATTGTCTGGCAACAAGTTCTTCAATGGCGCTAAAACAGGTGCATTTAATAGTGCAGCACCAAGAGTGGAGCAGGTGAATCCGCTTGTTAATAATGTTGTTTTACCCGCAGAGGACTATACGCCGTACGAGGTTTACCCCACAATGGCGGAAACTGAATTTACCCGGTATCACGGAAATATTGATACTTATTTCGTGGCAGCTGCGCTTGGATCAAGAAGGTTAGGTTCACAAAGGCCGGGACCTTTAAACAATGTTGAAGCTAGAAAATACTACCATGTCCAACAAGATGCCATTCCATCAAAAATAAACACGAATCTGCCTCTTAAATTCCAAGCTATTCAAGCCTATAAATATCGTAGAGATGCATTGTTGAAAACACGAGAATTAATGTCTGATCGTCCATTAGCATCATCATTGCCACCTCCAAAAAGTTTTCCAGATGTTGTAAGGAAATACTATAATGAAGGTCATCGTGGAGATGATTTATGGAAAGCTATAATTAGAGGTTCTCAAAGTTCTAATAAAGATGTTAATTCATCGTTAGGACTAAGTCGATAAAATATAAATGAACGCTAAAAGCAAGAGTGTACTATTTGTAAAAGAAAAATATCCTCTCGAGGTGTTTATTCTAGAGATATCAGATTGGTCAGGATTTGATAAATTAATTCAATTTTTAAAAAATGAATATGCAATAGAAGTTATAGAAAATTATGATGGGCCTGGTTCAAGGCGCTGGGTACTTAAATCTGAAGGCAGAAAATTTGAGCTATGGCATGAGGATTCATTTGGTAATTCTTTAGTAGCATTAGACCCAAAAAGCGTTGATATTGTTAGTAGGATTGGTGAAGATTTAAATGCGAGATTGAGCAAAAGCTAATAAAATTAATAGGACCAGACTTAAAATTAATATTTCAAGTTTGGGAATCAATAGGGTCAGACTCGATAGATATCTCAAGTTTAGGTGTAATGTGGTTTCGAATCGCTTCGCAATAGTTTAATTTACGACTAATACCTAGTCGCATGTGTAGATCAAACTCTATTAATTTTTAATATTTCTCATTCGCTAAAATCTATGTGAACTCCATCACATATTTATATCCATAAAATAAAAATCCTACCTGTTACACGTTATTGGGAGTGGCTTTGCTTTATAGTCTGCTCAAATTCTAAATCACTCATTTCTTTGTGAATTATTCAATCAGCGGGTTAGAGGATAGTTAATGTCAATGCACCAAACCATTAGCACGGGACACTATGGTAATGATACTGTTGTAGGCAAGGTGATCGATGCTGAATCTGCTGTAAAAATACGTGACGCAGATATCCCTGTTTCTGGGGAGTTAAAATTCTTAAATCTGGATTGGTATGCTGCCTGGGGTGAGCGTTATGTTGCATTGAATCACTCCAATACGCCGGTTTCTTTTATCTCATTGGAAAGTGTTACAGGTACAATTCTAGGTGCATGCCCTTATGTATTGAAGTCTTATCCTGGTTGCAAAATACTATCTTTAGCGGGCTATTATTATCCTTTCCGTTCCATAATTATCGATAAAGATGCTGTTCCAGAAAGCGTTAAAGCACTTGTTAAAACTCTGCATAAATCAAAACTGGCCAACGTAGTACGTTTGGGGCCATTGGAGCAAGAAGCTGAAATCACCCAGAATATTGAGAAAGCATTTAAAGAGCAAAAATGGTTATGCCATAAAGTGATTCATGGTCAACAGCATGCTGTAGCGTTACCGAATAGTTTTGAAGAATATACCAGTCAGTTAAGTAAGAAGATGCTGGGAAATATGCGTCGTGAAAAAAATAAACTACGTAAGCTGGGTGATGTGCGTGATGTTAAGTACTCTGGATTGTCTGCGGAAGAATGGGCGCCCGTAATCGATGCTTGTGCACAAGTAGAAAAAAATTCCTGGGTGAATAAAGCTGATAATGGCAAGAGTGTCATGCATAACGAAGAGATGTTCTGGAAACGTTTATTGCAAGATGCAGACACCAGTGCACGTACTACTATTCTTATCACTTATTTGGATGACAAACCTATTTCTTATAATGTTGCATTGGATTCTGGTGAATGGCGCTATGGTCTGTCAGCTCATTTTGATGAGGAATATAAAAAACTCGGCGTCGGTGGTGCCACACATATGCTAGTCATTGAGGACGCTATTGCAAAAGGAATTAAAAAACTGAATATGGGCTATGGGTTTGCGAGCTATAAACAACGCTGGAATGCAGAACCAACCTCAGACCTGATTGAGTATTTTTATTTCAGGCCAAACATTTTAGGCGGCTTGCTTTATCTTGCCTCGCAAGTAAAAGAATTCGTTGATGACCAGCGGCCTAAATTAAATCGACTTATGGGTAAAGCAATACATTACCGTAATTAATATCAAAGTTTAGCTTGGCTTTTTGTAAAACTTTCTTTTCTGCCAGACTTTAGCCACATACCAGCGCCAGTATAATTGCACTAAAACATAGCCAGTTGCGCTCACCAGTGCGCCAAAGCAGAGACATCCTACTAGGAACGGTTGCCAGCGATCCTGTAATTCAGTAAATAACCAGTTCAAACTGAACTCAAATTGAAATGGTTGTAACTGAACATCCAACAACATGGCCCCGAATTTATACGCTGTATAGAATAAAGCGGGCATGGTAATGGGGTTAGACACCCATACAAAAATCACCGATAAAGGAATATTCGCGCGGAAAATAATAGCTAATGCCGCGGCTAGTACCATTTGCCCAGGAATGGGTACAAACGCACAAAATAAACCTATTGCAATTCCGCGCGCCACCGAACGTCGGTTTAAATGCCAAAGGTTAGGTTCGCGTCCGGCACTGCCAAACATCTCTAACGATTGATTGTGTCGAATCGCGTCGAGATTAGGAAATAGCTTTTTTAGTAGCTTTTTTGGCATGTGCGTAAAGTGTGACTCGCTATGATGTTTATCCTGCCCATTATCGCATGAACATGATTAAGCTCGCATTGTCATTTTTGCTGGGCGTATTGTTATTTCAGATCTCTCGTGAATTACCCTCAAGTTATTACTTACTATCGTTTCCATTTTTTATTCTAACTTGGCTAAAGTTTCCCCAGAGTTTGCCTTTATTGATAATTCTACATGGTTATATGTGGGCGCATGTATTTGCTTATCAGTATTTATATCCAAAATTATCATTGCAGCTGGAAGGGGAAGATATACAGATTGAAGGTGTTATTGAGGAAGTCTCTAAGCAACAGCAAGGCTATAGCAGATTCATACTGGGCTTGTCCCAAGTTTCAATAAATAAATGGGATCAGCGCCTGCCTAAAAAACTGCAATTAAGTTGGTACCAGCCAGCACAAGAAATTCATGTTCATCAATCGTGTGGGTTCACTGTCAGATTGAAACAACCTTGGGGCTTCTCTAACCCTGGCGGCAGAGATTATGAAAAATCGCTATTTTTACAAGGTATTGGTGCGCGCGGATATGTACGTGATGGTGAATGTATTGTGCAACAGAAATCTCATCTATCTACATTTAGCTGGCGCGAGCGGTGGGTAGAGGAATTTTTACAGGCCAGTCATGGTTATCAGTACGCAAACCTAATGCAGGCGCTGACATTTGGCTATCGGGAAAATATTGATTCAGCAGATTGGGAAATACTGCGTAAAACTGGTACCGCCCATCTATTAGCTATTTCTGGTTTACACTTAAGCGCAGTCGCATTGGTTGTTTTTGTGTTAGTGCAAAGAGCTTGTCGCCTGAGTGCAACCTTGTGTAATGCACTGCCGGCTCAAAGTGTTGCGGCATTAGTCGCCATGTTAGCAACTTTGTTTTATGCCTATCTGGCTGGCTTTTCACTGCCGACACAGCGCGCTTTAATTATGGTGTTTGTTGGACTGAGTGCGATACTTTTATGCAGGCCTGTGTTCAATCTTGCAGTATTTTCTTGTGCGCTGTTTCTGGTGCTACTTGTAAATCCACTTGCCGTCTTAACTGCAGGTTTCTGGATGTCTTTTCTAGCTGTGTTGTTTATTTATATTGCAATGAAAAGCTGTCAGTCATTACCTAAATTTACGCGGGTAATATTTATTCAAATGTATTTAGGTGTGGCTTTATTTCCTATCAGCTTATTATTTTTTTCAGAAGCTTCGATCATTGCACCGCTAGTGAATCTTATTGCAATACCGTTTGTGAGTTTGATTGTTTTGCCACTTTTATTACTTGCTCAATGTGGTTTTCTGCTAGGTATTTCAGGTATTACATGGTTGTTTGATGTATTGAATATTCTATTTGAATGGTTGTGGTGGGGGTTGGAACTGTCTGCGAGTTTTAAATTTTCTGCATGGCAGTTTATGCCGACATTATGGGGAGTCGCTTGTTTTGAAATTGGTTTATTTATATTAGTACAGGCTAAAGGCTTGCCAGTTAAGCATTTGGCATGGTTGTTTATTGCGGCATTATTGTTATTAAAACAACCACCATTAAAATCCACGCAAATGCGCGTGACCGTGCTGGATGTCGGTCAAGGTTTGGCAGTAGTGATCGAAACTCCTAATCACACCATGCTTTACGACGCCGGCATGCGTTCTTTATCAGGCTTTAACACTGGCAGTGTTGTGGTTAAGCCTTATCTTGATTGGCGCGGAATTAATGCAATTGATCTGGCGATGATAAGCCACAACGATAACGATCATGCAGGTGGTATGCACTGGTTATTGGAAAATATTGCCATCGAAAAACTTATAGTAAGTAACCAAGCGGATCTATATGCCAGCGATAACATTGATGTATGCCGCGCGGGCGATAAATGGCACTGGGACGGCATTCAATTTGAAGTGCTGCATCCGCCGAATAAATGGCAATCGAACGATAATAACCGATCATGTGTGGTGCAAATTTCCCATCCTGCAGGCAAAATTCTGCTCACTGGAGACATCGAAAAAACGGCTGAAGAGTGGCTGATTGAACAATATGGTGGGAATTTAGCCAGTGATTTAATTACCGCACCTCACCATGGCAGTAAGTCATCTTCGAGTTATCGGTTTGTTGACCTTGTTCATCCTC
>Ga0207422_1004015_pt1 | contig 13027 bp, 8 predicted proteins | sample MarCyaLeptolynsp_FD_187757 | JGI IMG/M metagenome (GOLD analysis project Ga0207422, IMG submission 187757) | Marine cyanobacterial communities from Panama - species 1 Leptolyngbya sp. (SPAdes) | ecosystem: Environmental > Aquatic > Marine > Unclassified | place: Panama: Panama City | collected...
AATACGTCATCCTGGAATATGCCAAGACGATCGCGCTGATCAAAAGCTGGGCGTTCTTTTTCCTGATGTTGCCGTTCAAGACCGGACTGGAAGAAGCGATCTCGCCGTTTTCCTGGGGCTTTGAATTTACCTTCGAACGCAAACTGATGTTCCTGGCGTTGGCGCTGGCGCTCACGGCGCTCGCCTGGGTCAAATCCGGCCCGAAGGCGGCAATTGCGCTGGCCTTCTTCGCGATCACGTTTTATGTCGGGATCACCAAGGTTCCGTGGCCGGCCTTCGTGGCCATGGCCGCGTTCCTCGCCTGGCAGCTCGGCGGAATCAGGCTGGCTCTGGGAACCGTCGCCAGCCTCGGCTTTCTGCTGTTTTCCGGCGTCTGGCCGCAGACCATGCTCAGTCTCTATCTCTGCGGCATCGCCGTCGCCCTGTCGTTCCTCATCGGCACGGCGCTCGGCATTCTCGCCGCCCAGTTCGACGCGGTCTCGGCCTTCCTCAGGCCGATCAACGACACGCTGCAGACCATGCCGCTGTTCGTGATCCTGATTCCGTTCGTGATGATCTTCAAGATCGGCGAATTCACCGCGCTTCTGGCGATCATGGCCTATGCGATCGTGCCGGCCATTCGCTATGCCGAACACGGCATCCGCTCGGTGTCGGCCGAGGCGACGGAAGCGGCCCAGTCGATGGGATGCACGGCCTGGCAATTGCTGTGGCGGGTCAAGCTGCCGCTGGCGCTGCCGGTGATCATGCTCGGCCTCAACCAGACGATCATGTATGGCATCGCCATGCTGGTGATTGCCGCCCTTGTCGGTACCAACGGGCTCGGACAACAGGTCTATATCGGGCTCGGAGACGGGGATTTCGGCGTCGGCATGGTCGCCGGCATCGGCATGGCCATCATCGCCATGATCGCCGACCGCATGACCCAGGCCTGGAGCCGCGCCCGCCAGAGCGCTTTCGGGGCGGAGTGAGCGGGCGCAATGTGACCGGGGATATTGGCGCTTCGACATGGCAAGTGGCATGCTCTCCATCCCGTAACGTTCCGCGATCCCTTATGTGCCTCGCCGGACGTGAGCCGGCGCCCGGGAGACCGTGGGGCGCGAACGCTGGATAATCGCAAAAGAGAATACCCGTCACGTGGGTCCCGCATCACGTGCGGGACGGCACTCCGGGTTTGTCGACGGGTTCAATCACCCATCGTGGCACGCTCAAATAAAGGCAAACCCGGTACGCCCTTACCCCCACCCACGTCATCGCTGTGCTTGTCGCGGCGACCCACCAGGCCGCCCATTCCGGGACCGAGATTGGCTGCGTCGGGATGGATTCCCGGCTCCGCGGGAATGACGTGCGGGGGAATGGCCGTGCCCGACAAAGGCGGGCGGCGCGCATACCATTTTAAAACGCCGCTCCCCTAATGTGCCTCGCCGGGCTTGATCCGGCGCCCAGAAGATCGTAGGGCGCCAACACCGGAAAATCGCAAAGGAAAATTCCCGTCACGAGGATCCCGCATCAAGTGCGGGAACGCACTTTGGGCCTGTCGACGAAGTCAAACGCCGGCAGCGGCACGCGCCACAATGCACAAACGGTTCCCCACTCACCCTCACCCACGTCATCGCCGCGCTTGTCGCGGCGACCCACCAAAACGCTGCTTCCGGGAACGTGATTGGCGGCGTATCGGTGGGTGCCCGCCTGCGCGGGCATGACGTGTTGGGGGATGGCTGAAACCCAGGAATGGCAAGCGGCACACGCGCCGTATCACACCGCCATGCGACCCAAGATATCGCGCCGGACCTGATCCGGCGCCCAGGAGATCACGGGGCGCGTCGACACCAAAAAAAACTTGACGTCCACCCCAACACACATCATCTATCTATCGATAGGTATATATATCTCATCCGAAACGGCCAATGCCGACCCAACCTGAAACTGGAGAGCGACAATGAAGATTTACGATGTTCCGGAATTTCCCAACCCGGCCCGGGTGCGGATCGCGCTTGCCGAAAAAAACGCCACCGACCAGGTCGAATTCGTTGCGGTCGACGTCATGGGCGGCGAACACCAGGGCGCAGAATTCCGCAAGAAGAATCCCGGCGCCGCCGTGCCGGTGCTTGAACTCGACGACGGCACGACGATATCGGAATGCACCGCGATCACCGAATATATCGACCATGCCTTCGACGGACCCGCCCTCAGCGGCAGGACCCCGAAAGAGCGCGCCGTCGTGCACATGATGCAGCGGCGCGCCGAAACCAATCTGCTGGACGCGGTCGGCGCCTATTTCCACCACGCGACCCCCGGCCTCGGCCCGGACATCGAAACCTACCAGAACAGGGAATGGGGCGAGAAACAGCGCGAAAAGGCGGTCGGCGGCATGCGCTATTTCGACAGCGTGCTGGCGGGCCAGCCCTATATTGCCGGCGACACGTTCAGCATGGCCGACATCACGGCCTTTGCCGGTCTGGCCTTCGCCGATTTCGCCAAGGTCGACATTCCCGAGGAGTGCTCCCACTTGCGGGCATGGCGCGGCCGGATGGCCGAGCGGCCGAGCATTGCCGGCTGAGACGGCCTTTGTCCGACGGACGCGGTGGCAATGAGGGAGAATTGTCATCGCCGTCGCGCCGGACCAGCGGGACAGCCGGGCTGAACCCATGATATCGATCATCCACCGAGCGGAGCGGCCGAACCATTCGGCCGTTCCATCCCCTGTTCAGGAAACCGGTCCAACGCCCTGAACCGCAACACCAAGCCGAACCAGCCGGAGACAGTGCAACATGCCGACACCCGATCAGACCGACGTCACAATCCTCGGCGCCGGATTGTCCGGGCTTGCCACGGCGGTCCTTTTGATCGAGGCCGGCCTGTCGGTTCGCGTCCTGGAAGCCGCCGAACGGCCGGGTGGCAGAATTCACTCCGTCTTCGACCCGGCAACCGGCACCGCCCTCGCCGATCTCGGACCGACCTGGGTCTGGACGGCCTATCAGCCCGTCGTCGGGCGCTGGCTGAAGAAACTCGATCTGATGACCTTTGCGCAATACGAGTCCGGCGCGGCCCTTCTCGACCACGGACCGGACCGACCGCCGGCGACGGCGTTCCTGCCCGGTCAGGATGGCAGCGTCCGCCTTGTCGGCGGCCCACAGGCTTTCATCGACGCGCTCGTCAGCCGATTGCCGCCGGACTGCCTGAAGACCGGATGCCGGGCCCGGGCGGTGGAAACATCGCCGGACGGCGTCACGGTCACCGCCAGCGACGGCAGGCAATTCGGGAGCGCGCGATGCGTGGTGGCGCTGCCTCCGCGGATTGCATTGCAATCCCTTTCCTTCGCCCCCGATCTGCCCGCGGCCCTGGGCACGGCGCTCGCGGCCACGCCGACCTGGATGGCGCCGCACGCCAAGGCCGCGATCCTCTATGAAGAACCGTTCTGGCGCGCGGCCGGACTGTCCGGACGCCTGGCCAGCCAGACCGGGCCGATCGTGGAAGCCCATGACCACAGCGGCCCCAACGGGTGGCCGGCCGCCCTGTTCGGGTTCATCGGCTGGCCGCACAGCGTCCGACGTCAGGCCGGCGCGGAGCTGATTCAGGCCGTGCGGGCGCAGCTCAAACGCTGCTTCGGCCCCGACAGTCCGGACCCGGTCGCCGTTCATATCGAAGACTGGGCGGCCAATCCGCTGATCGCAGCTCCCGCCGACCTGACCGGACCGATGGCGCATCCGCAGGTCGGGCCGGAGATGCTCCGCCAACCCGTGGCCGAGAACAGGATCCGCTTCGCGGGATCGGAAACCGCACGCCGCAGTCCGGGCCTGATCGAGGGGGCGTTCGACGCAGCGGAACACGCCGCTGCGGGGCTCTTGAATGAGCTCAAATCGTAGAGTCAGGATGAACACGGTTTGATTTTGCCATTGCGCCTTTTGTCAGCAACAAATAATTTTTGCCAGGCAGCAGTTTGTTTCAGAGCCAGGGTCCGTCCATACGCGAGACGAGAGAAGGTGTCAGGAGTTTGGCACATGTGGACGCAGATACGCAGGTCAGGGGTGTGCTTCGAGTGACAAGAAATCTGATGCTTGCAGCAGGCGCAATGCTGGCGGTCATCACCGGATCTGCAGGTGTCGCCGCGGCGGATGAACGGGATGCGTGCAGGAGCGTCCCCGCGCCTGGCTGTTTGATCGAGTGGGCCGAGGGTTTGGCGGGACCGCTGGATCCCGCTGACGACCCGGTGCAGACCTGGGCGATGATAGCACGGGCCTGGATCGACGCAGGCGCGACGGAAAGGGCGCTGGATGCGGTTCGCACGCTGGCAGCGCAGGAGTCGGGCCGACGAACCGCTTTGATCGTGCTGGACGCGCTTTACCAACGGATGAGCCGCAGCGGAGAGCATAAGCGGATCCTTGCCACGTTGGACGAATACGATGCGTTTGCCCGCGATGTGGGGGAAGCAAGTTTTCAGCGGAAGGCGGTCACGCACCGCGCCCATGCCATGATCCGGACGGGCGATCTCGATATGGGTCTCGCATTGGTGCGCAACATGACCGATCCCGGTCGGTTCGACCTGGGCGGGGCCCGGTCAGCGTTCGTGATCGAGGCGGTCCGGCATGGCCGCATCGACGACGCTGTGAAAACCTACGCCAAAATCGACCATGACTACACCGCACGTCAGACTCGGACGAGCAGCCTTCTCCATCTGTGGGTCGCCGAAGGTAGCGACGCGGCGACTTCGTTCGCGACGAAGATAGGGATGGACAAGACGACACGGACCGACATTTTCGAGGCCGTCGTGAACATACGAGCTGGCTGGGACCCGGTATCCGACGGACAGATCAAACTGCTCCGTGCCGGATTTGCCGCCGAGGAAGACCTGGCGCTTGCAATCCAGGATCCGCGTGAACGAATACGGGCGGTCTATTCGCTTGTGCGGGCCTATTTGAAAGAGGTGCGGTATGACGGCAGTGGAGGCAGTCCAGACGCTCGCGCGCTCGCACTATATGAAAAGGTCCAGGGGCAGGCTGACGCCATGGATTATCTGAAGTCGCGCGCGCGCGACAGCGGAATTGCGCCCCCCTATCTTGTCGGTATTGGCTCGGCGCTGATCTCGGAGCATTTGGTGCAGGGCCGCGCCGAGGAGGCATTTGACCTGATCGACATGGCGCCGGACTACCTGTTGGGCTTTTCGCTGAGTTCGGCGATCTATTTCGCATCCCGCACGAACGACAAAGATCTGGGCGCGAAAATCCTTGCGCGGTATGGCGCGCGGCTGAAGACAAATGAACTGGCGATTGATGCCTATGACGAGATGAAATCCTTCATGACCTTTGTCGAATTGCTGGCTCTGTCAGGCGATGCAGACGCCGCATTCGGACATCTTGGTCAGGTCATGCAACAAGACAATTTCTCGGCCAGGACGACTCGCGATAGTGTGCTGGCGCGGATCGTTGAGGCTGGCCGATTGGATCTGGCCAAAAAGATGCTTGCCAGCTCTGCCGGTAACACACGCGTGGATATCGCGAATGTGGTGATCTCTGTTCTTTGCCGCGAAGGGTTGAGTGACGCGTGCCGGGCTTTCGTGGAAGCGGAAATCGCTGCCGGAACGCATAGGCTCGAACCCTACTCGGCCAGGACGATGGCTGAGGCGGCGTTGCGTAACGGGGCACCCGCGGAGGTCGCGTTCCGCCTGTTCGATTCGATCGACGGTGCGGCGCTGCGGGCGCGGTTTCTTGCGGGTATGGCCCGGAACCTGCCGGCGACACCATAGAGCATCAGGCAAACAATCCGGGATCGGGCGCGGTCCGGCTCCTGCCCCTTTTCCCCGAAGGGTCCCCTATTGAAAGCTCACACCTAGTCCTGTTCAGACGGAATCGTCTGGACAGATAAGAAATGCGGAATACAGGGACTTTGAGCTTTTCACTGTTTCCGTGAAACTGTGAAAAACTCTAGAGCCGGTCACAACCGCTCAACAGGCCAACGGCCCGGCAGTCAGCGAGCCCGTCTCGAACACATATCCAAATGAGCATTGGTGAATGTTGCCTGACGGGTCGTGCGTACAGGTCAATCCGCTTGGATCCTGTTTGTACGTCCCACCGGTACAATCGTCTTTTGTCTCCTGTGATTTCATTTTGGAGAACATCTGCGCTGCCAGTGGGCCTTCGATGATAAACCCAACCTCGGGCTTGCCGGAAGCCTGACTGTTCCCCAGTGTCGCGTAGACATTGTTCAGCGTGAACTCCTGCACCTTCTGCCCAAAGGACGTTCCCGTCCACACCAAAAAAACGATAGCCGCGACTGTCGATTGTCTCACTAAGTTCATGCCCATCCCTGTTCATTCTCTGACGAGTTCCTGGTTTAGCCCGCTGTCATCCGGACCGCGTTAACGGGACTCCAGCCATGGATACATGACCTTGATAGGACGAACGCCTTGGCCCTTACAACCGGACAGGATTTCCTTCATCCTGCACGGGCTCTAAAAAATCTTGCCCGGATTCAGGATGCCGTCGGGATCCAGCGCGCGCTTGATCGTCGCCATGACATCGACCGCGTCGCCGGCCTCCTTGCGCAAGGATTTCTGCTTGCCGGCACCGATCCCGTGTTCGCCCGTGCACGTCCCGCCGCACGCCAGGGCGTAATCGACGATCTCGGCATTGATCGCGTGCGCCCGCTCGATCTCCGCTGGCCGGTCCGGATCGATCAGAAAGGCGGCATGGAAATTACCGTCGCCGACATGACCGGCAATCACCGCCGGAAACATGCTTGCATCGATCAGTCCGCGCGCGTGCAGCAGATTGTCGGCAAGACTTGAGAGCGGCACGCAAACATCGGTCACCATCGGCCGGCATCCCGGCCTATAGGCCACCGCGGCGTGCGCCGCATCGTGCCGGGCCTTCCAGAGCCGGTTGCGGTCCTCGGTCTTCGAGGCCCAGGAGAACGGACCGGAGCGGAATTCCTCACACAGGGCCGCGGCCAGTTCCGCCTGTTCCGCGACGCCGTTCTCGCTGCCGTGAAATTCCAGAAACAGGGTCGGCTTTTCGGCAAGGTCAAGCTTCGAATAGGCGTTTGACGCCCGGATCTGCACCTCGTCGAGCAATTCGATGCGGGCGATCGGAACACCGGCCTGCAGAATGGCGATCGCCGCGTCGACCGCGTCGGAAAGGCTGTCAAAGGCGACGATGGCAGACGAGATCTTTTCCGGAATCGGCGCCAGCTTCAGGGTGATCTCGGTGATCACACCGAGCGTGCCCTCCGAGCCGACAAGCAGCCGGGCGAGATCGTAGCCGGCGGAGGATTTGGCGGCGCGGCTGCCAACCTCAATCGCCTCGCCGCTGGCCAGCACGGCGCGCATCCGCATGACATTTTCGCGCATGGTGCCGTAACGCACGGCCGCGGTTCCCGACGCCCGCGTCGCCGACATGCCGCCGAGCGTGGCATTGGCGCCGGGATCGACGGGAAAGAACAGGCCGTGATCCCGCAATTCGTGATTGAGCGCCTCGCGGGTAACGCCGGCCTGCACCGTCGCGCGGAAATCCTCGGCACTGACGGCCAGCACCTTGTCCATCAGGGTCACGTCGAGGGAGAGACCGCCATGCACGGCCAGGATATGCCCTTCAAGCGAGGAGCCTGCGCCATGCGGGACGATCGGAATCCGGTGCGCAGCGCAGATTTTGACCGCTTCGGCGATTTCGGCTTCACTCGCCGCAAACGCGACCGCATCCGGCGCTTGCGGTTCCAGATAGGACATGTCGGTGCCGTGCTGGGTCCGCACCGTCGTGTTGAAGGTCAAGCGATCGCCGAACACGGTTTCAAGCGCCTCGCGGGCCGGGCCGTCGATCGTTCCATAGACCTGGTTGTCGCGCCGATCTGGAGTGGATCGCATCGCCCTACCCTTTGCGCACGGCGTCGAGATGGCCGGCAAAATCCGGGGACTGCATCAGGGTCTTGCAGCGTTCGAACCGGTTGATCGAATAGGCCCAGAAATCCTCCGCCGGGTTGCCGTCGGCATGCTGGATCAGGCCCCACAGGGTCCACAAGAGATCGCACATGGCCTTGTAGACAATCATCCGGCCCATGTCGGCGGCCGACGGCTCGCCGTCGAAATAGGCGCGCATCATCTCCGCGTCCTGATCGGCGTTGAAGCCGGCCTCCACGGAGAGATCGCCGAGATCCCACAGCGGATCGTTCATGCCGGAATATTCCCAGTCGACAATCCACATGCGTTCGCCGTCGTCGAGAAAGTTTTCGCACAAGGGATCGCAGTGGCATGGCGCCAGCGCGGTCTTGTCGTCCGCCAGGATCTGCTTGATCGGTTCGGCTGCGGCGACGATGTCGGCATAGCCTTCGGGAAGATCGATCTCCTTGCCGCCGAGGATCGAGAGGTAATCGTCGATCATTGCAAACAGTTCGAACCGAAACTGGAAGGTTTCGCCGGACCCGTGCAATTGCCGCATCGCGCGGGCGGCGCGGGCCGGCGATCCGGTTCTCGATGCAAACAGGTCCGGCGTCATGGTCTCGGCCGGTTCGATGCAGGTGCTGATCATCACGCCCGACGCCGCGTCGGCCCAGACGATGTCCGCCGAAACGCCGGCCTTCGCCGCCTGTCTGGCGTTGTGCAGTTCGACCGCGCGGTCGATATAATCCTCGGTGCCGCGCCCGGGGATGCGCACGATCAGGGCGCGCCTGTCGTTTTCCACCCGATAGACCAGATTGGTCAGGCCGCCGAGCCGCGTCGCGGAGATCGCATCGGCCGAGAGACCGGCAAAATCCGGTACGTTGGCCAAAGCCGCAACCACGTCATCGAAATTCTCGGCCATCTTGTCCCCCAATTCGGTTTGTTATGATTTCAGTCGCTTGTTTTCAGGATCATAGAGCGGTCCGTCAACCCGTGTCAGCGAATGGCGTTCGCCGAAAGTCTCCAGTTCGAAGTCGGTTCGGGCCACGAGATCTGTCGGCAGATAGCCGTAGGCGATGGTCTTGCCGACCGTATGACCGAATCCGGCGCTCGACACGAGCGACACGACCGCGCCATCGGCCAGGATCGTCTCGCCGCCGTAAAGCGGCAGATTCCGCTCCGACACGAAGGTCGAGAGCGTCCGCGCGACACCTTCCCGCTTCTGTCGTTCCAGCACATTGCGGCCAATGAAGTCGCCCTTGGAGCGCAGATGCACGCGTCCGCCCAGACCGGCCTCGAGCGGACTGTAGTCGGGCGTGATATCGGAACTCCAGTAGAGATAATTCTTTTCCATGCGCAGGGATTCGATCGCCCTGTAGCCGACATCGGCCATGCCATGCGCCTGCCCGGCCTGCCACAGGAGGTCATGGACATGCAGCGCGAATTCGCTTGGGATATGCAGCTCCCAGCCCAGTTCGCCGACATAACCGATGCGCACGGCCCGCACAGGAGCCGCGCCGATCTCAATGGTGCGCGCGGTCGCAAAGCCGAACGCCTCGCTGGAAACGTCGTCGTCGGTTACGGCGGCCAATACGTGGCGCGACAGAGGTCCGCACAGGTTGATCACCGCAAAGCCCGACGTGACCTCGATCAGCGTCGCCGACCCGTCGGCGGGCAGGTGTCTGCGGATCCAGTCGGAATCGTGCACCCCGAAGCCGGCGCCGGTAACGATGTAGAAATGGTTTTCGGCGAGACGGGTGATGGTGAGATCGGCCTCGACGCCGCCGTTTTCGTTGCAAAGCTGAGTGTATACAACGGATCCAGTCGGCTTGTCCATGTTCGAGACCGCCAATCCCTGAATTGCCCTGAGGGCGCCCGGTCCGAACAGTTCGAATTTGGAAAAGCTGGATTGATCGATCAGGGCGACCCGTTCGCGCACTGCCCTGTGTTCCTCGGCTGAATAGGCTTTCCAGCCCGGATCGAGAAAACTGAGTTGGTCAACTTGCTCGACGCCCTCCGGCGCAAACCACAAAGGCCGCTCCCAACCGTTTTTCGAGCCGAAAACGGCGCCGCGCCGTTTCAGGCGTTCATGCAGCGGACTGAGCCGGAGATTGCGGGCGACATCGCTTTCCTGGCCCGGATAGCGCATTTTGTAGTGGTGGGCATAGTGTTCGACAGCGCGCGGATACATGTAGGCCCGCGCGCTCTGGTGCGGTCCGAAGCGTTTGACGTCGAGCGGCCACAGATTGAGGCTCGGCCGCCCTTCGAGCAGCCATTCCGCGATCATTTCGCCGGCGCCGCCGCCGGCCGCGATGCCGTAGAGAAAGCCTGTCGCCAGCATCAGATTGTCGAAGCCGGCCGGCGGGCCCATGACGAAGTCGCCGTCGGCGGAATAGGGTATGGGCCCGTTGATCACCTGGCGGATGCCGACCCGGTTGACCACCGGCGTCACTTCAGCCGCGCAGGCGGCAAGCGGCTCGAACCGTTCCATGTTTTCCGGCAGCAATTGCCTGGCGAATTCGCCGGGAATGCCATAGTCGCCGAATGCGACCGTATCGCCCTCGTAGCCTCCAATGACAAGACGTCCGCCGGCGTCGGGCTTGTAATAGACCAGCCGGTCGGGATCGCGCAGCGTCGGCAGATCGGCTCGAAATCCCGGGATCGGTTCCGTCACGATGTATTGGTGTTCGACCGCACAGGCCGGCACGGGAACACCCAGCTTGCGGCCAAGCTCGCGGCTCCACATGCCGGCGGCAAGCGTCACGGTCTCGGCCTCGTAGCTGCCCTGCGAGGTCAAAACCTTGGTGATGCGTCCGCCCGAAACCTCGAAATCCAGCACCTTGACCCCCTGTTTCAGGGTCGCGCCGTGGGCGCGTGCGCCCGCGGCAATCGCCTGGCACAGGCTGGCCGGGTCGACATGGCCGTCGGACGGAATAAAGGCGGCCCCCTCGAGACCCGCCGTCTCGATATAGGGAAAGAGATCCTTCGCCTCGGCCGGGCTGATGATGTTCATCTCCAGCCCGAACGATCGCGCCATCGTCGCCAGGCGCCGCGCCTCCAGCATGCGGTCGCGGGACGCCGCAAGCCGCAGGCTGCCGACCTTCTTCCAGTCAAATGCCTGCCCGGTCTCGGCTTCCAGGCGATCGTAGAGCGCGACCGATTTCTGCAGCATGCGGGTCGTGTTGCGCGAGGACCGCAATTGCCCGACCAGACCGGCGGCGTGCCAGGTTGCGCCTTCGGTCAGGGCGGTCTTTTCGACAAGCACCACGTCGGGCTCACCGGCCCGGGCGAGATGATAGGCGATCGAACACCCGATGATGCCGCCCCCGATGATCAGATGTTTGGCCGAATGGTCTGTCATGGGGTGTTTCCGACTTCGTCTGTTCCGGGGTCTGTCCGCGCTCCGAAGTATGAAACTCAAATCGACACAATTCAACAAAAATGTTTAATTATGTTGGATTGAGATCTTTGATATGGCACAAAGCACGGGATCAAATCGCAGGTTCACACATGCGCTCAAAATATGAACACGAGATCATGAACGCGGTCGGCCTGCGCGGCACGATCGGGATTGCCGACCTGTCGAGCCTCCTGGGTGTCAGCGACCAGACGGTGCGCCGCATCGTCAAGCCCATGGTTGCGGCAGGCGCCGTGCGCAAGGTGCATGGCGCCATCGTCAGCGTCGAAAACCCTTCCGACCCGCCCTTCCTGGCACGCATGGCTCTCAACAAGGCTGAGAAGATCGCAATCGCAGACCGGGTTGCAAACCTGGTCAGCAACGGCGCCGCGCTTGCCATCGATACGGGCTCCACGTCAGGATATGTCGCACAGGCGCTGCGCCGGTTCCAAGATCTGACCATTGTCACCAACTCCGCCTTTATCGCCTCGACGCTGGCGATGGTGCCCGGCAACCGGGTGTTCATGGCCGGCACCCAATTGCGCTCCCATGACGGCGCCGCGTTCGATCGCGCCGCCTTCGACGTGATCGCGACCCTGCATGTGGATTATGCGATCCTGTCGGCGTCCGCGGTCCACCCGCAACGCGGGTTTCTGGTGCAGGAACAGTGCGAGGCCGACATTTCAAAGGCCATGATGGACATTGCCGACCGGCGGGTCATGGCCGTCGACCGGTCGAAGTTCGGCGCGCGCCGGTCGATGATCCGCCTTCCAAAATTGCGCGACGGGGATATTCTGGTCACCGACAGCAAGCCGGAACCGGACTATCAGGCGCTGCTGTCGCATATGCGAATTGAAACGGGATGAACGAGGGCCGGGCCATGCAGGATCAAGGTCCAGATCGGGATGACGAGCCGGAAAGCCAAGAGGCACGCTCTGTCAGCCGCGCCCTGGCCAAAGCGCTTGAAGAGGATCCGGACGGCATCGACACCGCCCTTGCGGACCTGAAGGCGCTGCCGCCCGAAACCCTTGCGACGACGATCGACGCCATCGTGCCGGAATTTGATGCCCCGCTCCTTCATCTGGCTACCGGCGAGGGAAACCTTCGGGCCGTCCGCGCCCTTCTCGATTTCGGCGCCGACATCGAGGCGCCTGACGAAACCGGCGACACACCCTTGCAGACAGCTTTGTCATCGATTTATTTCGCGCCGACGGACGCCGTCGCAAGGCTGCTGATTGCCCGCAATGCCGACTGCCTCAAACCCGACCGCTTCGCGCTGACACCCCTGCACCACGCCGCAGCAAGGGGCGACCGGACGCTTGTCGAAGCGCTGGTCGAAACCGGAGCCGACGTGAACAGCCGCGCCGGGCATGACGGCACCGTCACGCCCCTGCACCGCGCCGCAGAGGAGGGCAACACGCCGGCGACGGCTGCGCTTCTTGCCGCCGGCGCGGAAATGGAAGCCGGCGATATCAATGGCCATACGGCTTTCATGCTTGCAGTGGAATTCGGCAATCGGGGGGTGGCCAGGCTTCTGGTCGATGCGGGATGCATCATCGACTGTCGGGACAACAAGCGGCAGACGCCCCTGCACTTTGCCGCCCGCTATGGCGAGGACGCTCTGGTGAAGGATCTGGTCGCCGCCGGCGCGAACCCGGCGGCAAGCGACAGGCGCGGACAGACGCCGATGCAGATCCTCCAGGCGTTCGATCGGACGGATCTGTTTCCCGGCACGCACGCGGACGATGCGCCGGCGCTCGACGCGG